>WBZR01002772.1_pt1 | contig 17330 bp, 6 predicted proteins | sample 5204231 | NCBI WGS metagenome assembly WBZR01 (sample SAMN12412403, study PRJNA552823) | activated sludge metagenome | isolation source: activated sludge from anammox sidestream of wastewater treatment plant... | place: USA: Virginia | collected 2017-08 | reverse complement strand
GCCCAGCCACCCCCTCTCGCGCGGCGCGTAGAGGTTGGACACGTCGATCACCCGCAATCCTCCATCCCAGTCAGCCACGAATGCTGTTGTACCGCTAACGAAAACGTCGCGGGCAGAGCCCGGTGTGGGTAGTGCTGCCATCTCGCGCGGTGCGGCAGGGTTGCTTACATCGATCACCCGTAGGCCCCCATAATCCGCCACATACGCCGTGGCGCCGCTGACGAAGACACTGCCGGGTTCGCCCGGCGTGTCCAGCGCCCCCAGTACGCGTGGTGCGGCGGGGTTGCTCACATCGATCACCCGCAGGCCACCATCTCCATAATCCGCCACATATGCTGTGGCACCGCTGACAAAGACACTGCCGAAATCGGCTGACGTTTCCAGCACCGCTCGTAGGCGCGGCCGGGCGAGGTCGGATACATCAATCACATGCAGGCCACCATACCCATCCGCCAGGAACGCCATTGTGCCGCTGACAAACACGTCTGTGGCATAGCCCGGCGCCCAGCCCAGCGCTATGCGGTCGCGTGGTGCTGCCGGGTTGCTCACATCGATCAACCGCAGGTCACCATCGCGCCCATCCGCCACGAACGCCATTGTGCCACTGATGAAGACATCTTCCGCAAAAACAGGCGTGTCCAGCGCCCCCAGCACGCGCGGATCGGAGCGGTTGGACACGTCGATTACCTGCAGGCCTTGAGGCCCGTCCGCCACGAATGCCATAGTGCCGCTGACGAAGACACCTGTGGCAAGGCCCGGCGTAGTCCGCCACCCCATCTCGCGCGGCGCGGCGGGGTTGGACACGTCGATCACCCGCAATCCTCCATCCCAGTCAGCCACGAATGCTGTTGTACCGCTAACGAAAACGTCGCGGACAGAGCCTGGTGTGGGCAGTGCTGCCATCTCACGCGGTGCGGCCGGGTTGCTCACATCGATCAACCGCAGGCCCCCATCGCCATCTGCCACAAACGCCGTGGTATTGCCGACGAAGACACCCTCGACAATATCCGGCATGACGCCAGACTCACCCACTTGTCTGGGTTCTGACGCATCTGACACGTCGACCACCAACAACCGTGGGCCGATGCCAACGTAGGCATAGGAACCGTCCACATGAACCGCATGTGACGCACCACCGATCTGCCCGATAATCTCAAGCGACACTGGATTCTGGAGAGGGCCATCGCTACGATGGGGTCTGGTGCCGTTTGCACGGGCAGTATCACTGGTAGTACCGCTGGGCTCGTAGCGAGCGACTCCGAACAGCGCCGAGGCAACGCAAATGGCTGTGCCAACAAGCGTCCTATGCGTGAGCCAGGGAAGGCAGAGGGGTTGCCCGCCTACACCGCTCAAGGTGGCGCAAGCCAGTCGAAGCTGTGCAGTAAGGCGACGACAGGCACGCACGATCAGTAATCGAAGCATCCCACCTCCTTGTTCATTCCTCAATCCACCGCCCCGGACACGCCTCCTTCACTCGCACCTTCCGCGGTCGCCGAACGGCCCCACGCAGAAGAGATCGAGCCGCGGTACGAAGATGTTGACGGCGGTGCGCCAATCGCCATTCAAGTAGGTCCGCGCGCCCTTGGTCGTGCCGACCCAGAGCGTCCCATCCGGGGCTACAGCCAGGTCGGTGATCAAGGCATCGACCGGGCTGTTCGCCGCATTGAAGTGAAGTCCCCACTGCCTGCCCGCCCGGGCCGCCAGCTCGGCCGAGGACGCGGCGACCCACAGGCGACCCTCGAAGTCATAGACCGCTGCGGTCACGAATCGGCTTCCAGTGTGCCCGTTGAACAGTGGGCTCCCACCGAGGTCATTCGACTGCCAGGAAGCGCCTTTCCACGTCAACTCCGAGAGCACCGGGGCGGTAGCACCGCGCGGCGGCTCTACCCGCGTGAACGCCGATAGCTGACCCTCGGGTGTGATCGCCGAAGCAGATCCGAAGCCGGCATTGCGCGTGCCGGAGGTTGGATCGAAATCCATACCGGGGTAGGGTAGCGGCTCAGTTATGGGCAAGCGGTAGGCAGCCCGGCTACCCAGGGCCACAAGGCCGCCATCCGCATCACCCTCGAAACGGACGAATGGCAGATCCCGGCGCTGAAGATCGGGCATCACTTCAAGCACGATGTCGCTGACCATCTCGCCACGCGCGTTGAAAGCAGCGATACCAGCCAACTCGCAGTCCGTGGTCTGCGCACAACCCTCTTGGATACGATACGGTACCCAGGCGTTGCCGGCGGCGTCGACGGCCACCCGATCCTCGTACGTCAACGAGCTCAGACCCGTGCTTGGCCCGGCGGCGAGCTGCCAGATCCGGCCGTTGAAGAAGGCCGGCCCAACCCACACGTTGTCGCTGGAATCAACCGCCCAGAAGTCCGAAAGGTCACCGCGCTGGAGGATTGCCCGGTAGTTGGCCTGGACGGCGGCGCGCAAGCTTGCATACACGCGCCGATTCTCGCTCGCATCGATCGCGACGATCCGATCCTCCCGCCCTCCCGAAACACGGAGGCGCAACCACACCTCGCCGGTGGTGTCGACGCTGATGAAACGCACCGGCTCGGAGGGGAGAAGGGCGCGCTGGGCAGCGGGCGCCTGGTCGACGTCGCCAAGCGCGCCGGTCTGAGCTGAGCGACCGGGCTCCAAGCCTATCACCGAGTCTGTCACCGACGATGGGCCGCGGTACTTGACAGCAACAGTGCTGGCTGCCAAGACGGCGGCAACCGCGATGCCGACGACAGCCCAGTCGCGGAGGTGGACCATCGTTGAGGTGGCCAAGGACCGTCTATCGGCCGACGAACGGCGTGGTACGATGCTCACCCGGTTTCTCCTCAGTCACGTCCAGTCATTCCAGGTCGGGTCACTTCCAGGTCGCGTCATCGACGTCGAGCCACGTGCTGTCGTACCACCAGTACCAGGTGGCAGCGGCGCTGTACCAGCGGGCTCGCTGCGCGATCACTGCCTCCGGCGACATGCCCGCCGCCCCCAGGGCAACGGGCGCACGGTTGGCGCCGTCGTCGCGGGCGCACGGGGCGTTCTCGATGTCGGGCACGTACCCCAGCTCGCCGGACCCGTAGTGCCGTACGATCGCCCCGACCAGCCTCCGCATCTCGCCGTACCACGGCACGAGCATCTCCTCCCGCTGCACCCGGTACCCCGCCTCGTACTCCGGGCCTGGTGCTGCTTGCTCGTAGCGCGCCGAGGCCAGCCGCATGAACCCACCCCCGGCTTGCAGCAGCAGGTTGTAGGCCCCAAAGCCGCCTTCCGATAGCATGTAGGCCTCCGCCGCCGAGCCGTTCACCGGCATCTGCCCGAACGTGAGCGCCTGCTTGCGCGTGCAGAGCCGGTCCGGATTCGCCACGAACCGGGCGTCGACCGCGCCGGCCGGGTCGCGCCACAGGTAGCGCATCGCCAGCGGCTGGTCGCCGTGCTCGGGATCGCTGAACAACGCCACGCGACCCGCGCCGCCCGCTGCTTGCCCGAATGCCAGGCACCGCGGGTCCGACGGGTCTTCGACCCCCAGACAGCGGTACAACGTCGACTGCAGCAAGCCCAGCCAAGGCGTGAACTCGTCGGGCTGGTTGCGGTCTTTGTTGTCGTAGAACGACGGGCTCATGCCCGCCTCGACCTTGTCGCCCAGCACCATCCCCCCGATCACCGCGCCGTAAAGGGGGCTGGGGCCGGGCGCGTGGTTCTCGATCGCGCCGGGGTACTCCTGGCCCCCCAACTCCAGCCAGGTATCGCCGCGGATGCCGGCCCGCCGCTCGGGGAGGTTGTCGGACTCGCCCAGGCTGGGGCGGTCATTCTGGACCTCGCCGTCGTGGCGGCCCGCCGACAGGGTCCGGATGGCGATGGTGGCCGGCGTCACCGGTCCGGGTGCGGCGCCGGCGGGCGGCGGGAGGATCCACTCGAGGTCGTCCTGGTACCCTTCTCCGCCGTGGAAGCCGGCGACCCCGAAACCGAGGCGTCGGTCGACCTCGGCGAAGTACCCAGGCCCGACGGCCCCGGCCGGAAGCTGCGGATCGCGGGCGGCGGCGAGCCTGGCGATCAGGCCCATCCCGGCCCGCGCGCCCACGTACGTGCCCAGCCACTCCTCCGCCATCGACCCGAGGTTCGTTTCGCCGCAGGCGTAGCGCGTGGGGCCGTTGGCCCTCTCGCGACAGTCGGCATCCTTGGCGTAGTACTCCCCGAACGGGGAGTTGATTCCATCCAGCGCCTGCCGTCGGGCGAGCGCCATGCAGCGCTGCCAGTTCGGGCCGAAGACGGGCCGGTGCCGTTCGGTGCAGACGACCTCGCCCGGCAACCCGTAGTCGGCGTCGAACCACAGGCCGTCGAAACCCGGACCGGCGATGGCGGCGGGCCGCAGCGAGGGGATCGGGCGGCCGAGGTAGAGGAAGGTGTCGGCGCCGGCGAAGCGCGGATCGCGGGCCAGGGCGGCGTCGAAGGTGGCCTGGCTGCCCAGGGCGGCCTTGCCGGCGGTGCGGGGACCCTCGGGTTGGGGAACGACCCACTCCCACCAGATGCGCTGGTTGAGTCCGTTCACCAGGGCGATGGCGGCCCCGCGATCGGCGGCCGAGGCCCAGGCGCCGTACTCCTCGATCGCTTGTACGGTGCGGACGTAGGGCGCCAGCAGCCAGCCGGCAGAGCGGCTCAGAGCGAGCTGGAAGCCGGGGTGGTGCCGGGTGTCGGCGAGCATGGCGACCAGGATGCTGCGCATGTGGGCTTCGTAGGCCTGGATCATGCGCTCGTGGTAGCGTTTGGCGTCGCGGGGCGCGCGGCCGGGACCGGGCTCGTAGGCTCCGGCGTTGGGCGCGTCGAAGTCCCGCGCGAAGGCGTGGTAGAGCGCGAACTGGGCGGCCAAGTCGACGAGGTCGTAGTCGAGGTAGAAGGCGGGATCGCCGGACTGCTCTGGGCGGTCGGGCGGGGGGCGGAAGAGCGAGAGGCCTCCGGCGTATGGCACGTTGCGTGCCAGGGCGACGCGGGCGCCGGCGCAGCTCAGGAACTCGGCCGGCGTGACCGCGGCGTGGCAGGCGGGCGAGAGGGTCGTGCTGGCGGGGTCGGCGAGGGCGGCGAGCGTCTCCCAGAGCGTGTCGGGATCCTTGGCGGCGGCCGCCTTGTCGGCCTCGATGTAGGGCACGAGGCGGTGGCTCGGCGCGTCGGGCTGCGCCTCCAGCCCGTAGTAGCCGAGCAGAAGCGAGCGCAGCGCCCCGGTGAGCGCGGGGTTGGGCCACGGCAGGGGGTTCGGCGGTGGTGTGGCGACCGTGGGGGTCGGAGTGGGGGAGGGGGTTGGTGTGGAGGTCGGCGAGGGGGTATGGGTGGGTGAGAGCGGTGTCGGGGTGGCCGTCGGAGTGGGCGTGAGGGTGGGGGTCGGTGTTGGCGTGGGAGACTGCGCAGTGGCCGATGGGGTAGGTGAAATGGTCGCGCTTGGCGTTGGCGTTGATGGCGGAAGCAGGCGCAAGGCCGTGATGCCAGAGAAGACATCTGAAACGAAGATCACATCTCCTTTGAATTCCACATCTGTAATTCGGACCCCTCTTAGAGACGCCCTTAGACTGGGAGTGCTAGGCGATGTGACATCGATAACATACAGGACGCCTTCAACCACAAGATATGCGAGTTGATCGGCAATCCGGACGACGTTCGCCGTGCCACCTACCCCTGCATATCGCCCTATCTCCCTAATGTCGCCCGGTGCAGTCGCATCGAGGATTTTTAACACTGGATTGTATCCAGCCAAATAGACCAGATCATCCTTGGTCGCAACACTGTACCCGGGCATCGCAATACCCCGACCAAGCTGCGTTGGTGACCGAGGGTCGGTCACATTCCAAATTCGAAGACCGAAGTCATAGCTTATGCTATACACTCGGTTATTCGAGACGGCCAAGTCGAACACAGTCTCTCGCGAAAGAAGCTGCAAATTTTGCCCGATTGCGCTTGGGTTGGCAACCGGAAAGCGGTACAGTCCTGTCCCCACAGAGTCCTTCTGATCCAATGCAAGTAGGGCATTTCTACCCACAAGTGCAATCGCATTCACCCATCCCGCGAGTTTCCCTTGATCAGTCTCTTGATCAAGCAGGCTCGGTCTAGATGGATTTGAGATGTCTATCGTAGATAATCCGTGGTCGAGAGCCCCAACATATGCCGTATCCGCATCGCTGTCGACCGAATGCACCTCCTTCAACCCGGAAATCCATCCGAGCAATGTCATTGAAAGTGGATTGGTTACATCAACAATTGAGAAACCAGCATCGTGGTCCGCGACTAGCAGCTTGTTACCGCTGATATCGATTTCAAGACTACTTCCTGGAAAGCGAACTGCGTCGGTTTCAATTGGATTGGTCGAACTGGACCGAGAAACCGCTCGCAAGTCGCGGAGATCGGCGATTCGCCAGCCATTCTGAGCCGCGACATACGCGACACCATTGCGAATCGCGATCGCCTGCGGTAGTCCCTGGATAAATGCCTTGCTTGGTTCAGAGCGGAGGCTTCTGGTATCGGTGATCGTGACGCCTCCCGATTGTGAATCACTGTCACACCACTCTGCTGCGTAGACATAATTCCCATCAAGAGCGACGTCAAGTACACCGCAATTCTGCTTCGGAATAGTTCTGACGAGGCTTGGCTGATCAGGAGAATCCAAGTTGACAACGACAACACCACTGCCAGCTACAGCTACATATGCACGTGTGCCACGAACCGCCACGGACAGGGCGACCGTATCGAATGTGCTGATCAGGCTCGGCCGCGTCGGATCCTCCACTCCAATTACGCGAACACCGAGCGCTCCTTCAGCGATTAGAACGATGTCTCCGTCAATAGCAATCCCCCTGGAGTCGCCGGTGGATGCATTACCATCAGGATCCAGTCCTCCGACATCTTTGGGTGAGTCGGGAACGCTGATGTCCATTATCCTGAGACCTGCTCCCTTGACTGAAATATAAGCATAAGTGCCACTCACGACAATACCACGCGGCTCGTTGCCCAAATTCCTCTGGGTAGTCCATTTGGCGTGTTCGGGGTTGCGAATATCAACCACGTGCATGGCGTGACCACACGCGACAAAGAGCCAATCCTCCATGGAGGCGATGTCAATCACTCGACAGCCCAAGAAAGGGCTCCATCCGATCACTGTTGGGTGAGTCACGTCCGCAATATCTAGAATGGCAATCCGCGATCCAGCACCGAAGTATGCGTGCCTGCTATCGATGAATACTGCACCGGTCCACCCGCCAATATGACCTACGAATTCGAATCCGTCGTATGACACCGGTTGGGTCTGGTCGCTTGAATATGTGACGCTTGCCTCGATTGACTGCCGTGCCTGTGTGGTGAAATCGCCTGGAAGCCCTGGATCGCCATGTGCGTGCGTCGGCCGGTGTCGAGTGCTTGATGATGCGAGCAAGAGCGCAATGGTGAGCACCAACAAGGTCGTCGAGACCAAGAGCGTCTGAACCGGCGCTCGCGTGTTGTGATTCACTTCTTTGTCAACCCCTTTGATCAGACCAAGTCCCTGCTCGGGCATTCGAGCACATGCAGGCGCACTCGATCACAAGAATCAGTCCACCATCCTGCGGCATCGAGACCACCGAAGTCCCGTTCCCTCGCTTACGGCCCCGGGTAAGGATCGTCGCTCGGATCCCCTATCCGGAACACCTCCACCAATCCAATCCCGGATCCGCCGCCAGCCCCCCGGACGATGGCCGTGTATGCGCCCGGCTCAAGCGTCAACACAACCGCCGCGTCCCGGTCGTCGCCGGGATCAAGACCCGCCTTCTCGATCTCCTCCGCTTGGCCGCCATCCCGCCAGTCGTCATTCGAGGCGATGACGGATGCGCCACTGTAGACCTCGATCGTCGGATTCTCCAATGCGCCCGGGACGCCCCGACTCGTCAGGTCCGGACCCAGTGCTCGCACGGCCACCTTCGTCGCTTGGTGCCGCACGATGAACCCCGCAATCATCACACCATCGCCCGTAAGCACAGGTCCTCGCGTCGAGAGGTTGACCAGCTCACCGCTACCGCCGGAATTGAAGACTTCGACCAGCGCAACGCCGGTTGCATCGCCCACCCCTTGAACGATCGCCGTATACCCCCCAGGCTCCAGGGTCGTCAACACCACTGCCTCGCGTGAATCGGAAGGCGCCATGCCATAGCGCACGATCTCATCCGCGTTGTCTGCCGCCTCCCAGTCGTCATTCTCGGCGATCACCGTCGAACCCCTGTACAACCGAACCACGGGGTTCTGCATAGCATCGGTGACTCCCCGACTTGCGAGGCTCGGGCCAAGGCCACGAACAGCAACCTTTGCCGCTCCCCCCGCAACGATGAACCCACCGATGATGACACCATCGCCGGTCAACGACTGGCCCCGCGTAGAGAGGTTGATCAGCCGGCCTTCCCGACCTGGTGCTGGCGCGATATCCGGAGCCGGTGGTCCGCTCGTCAGTCGATAGGTGCCTGGTGCTGCCAGATAGGCGCGCACCACCTTGTCTCTGCCCACAACGGTCGAAAGCACCGGCTCCCACGTCGCAAGCACGGCGTTCCAGTGGTAGAGCATCAACCGGGATGGATCCACGTCTGCAAGCAGGTTCGCGAAATCAATCCGCACATCAAACATGTGATCGAACTTGGCCACAGCTTTGCCAGATGCGTCCTTTCCCGATAGCACAATACTGTAGACCGCCTCCATCGGGCGCAACTGCTGGGTCAACCCATCGCCACGATTGTTCTGAGTTGAGTCCGCTTCCATGGTCAAGGCATCACGATCCGCCGTCGGGTCACCGGAAGCGTCCAGCATCGCCGCCAACGAGTACAGTACCGGCACCCCTCCCTCGGCGGATCGCACCGTTACCGACACCCGTTTGTCCGCCGACAACAGCTCGGTGGTCTCGCCCGATTCACCCACTGCTTGCGTCACAACGGATGGGCCGTTCAAGAACATCGGATAACTCTCTGAACCGCCCTTGGCGACCCAGGGATCCTCGGGAATGGCATCGCTGGGAAACCAGCCTTTCGGATCGAGCAGTCTCCCGCTCCTTCTGACTTCGAAGTGCAAGTGAGGTCCGGTTACTCTTCCCGTCTTGCCAACCCGCCCCACCAATTGACCTGCCTGAACTTCCTGCCCGACAACAACATCGATACTATTCAAATGGGCATATCTGGTCGTGAAACCATTTCGGTGATCCAAATCCACATACCTGCCATACTCCTTATCCGTTCCACACGGATCAGGGCATGGCACTATCCTCGCCACATGGCCCGCCGCTGCGGCAACGGCCCCGGCACCCACCAATGTGCGCGAACTCTCCGAGGCGATATCCAATCCGCTGTGGCCAGCGTACGCCACGCGCTTACTCGATTGTCTCGCCCCTGCATATGTCACGATGGTACTATCATCCACGTAGTTCGGATACTCGTGGTCAAAATAGGCTGACGGCTTCCCTCGTTGCGACTCCACTGGCCATAGCAGCATGAACCGACCATCGATCTCAACATCGGCTGTCACGCATGTGTCGCTCATTACAACGACGGTCGTCCGATAGTCCGGGCTACCGTGAAGCGCAACAAGCATCGGCTGCACCCCGGATGCAACATCGTACATGGAGAAGACACCGTTGACGTCCGTTTCGTCAGCGCGGTCGCCGACGAGCACGTGAGCGCCCACAACCGGCTGGCCCGACACGCGATCGGCCACACGGCCGCCGACAGCGCTGTGCGGGACGGCGGGGATTGAAGGGTCACGCGGGTCCGTGGCCGGCGGGCATGGGGCAATGCCGGGTCTCACCGTGATCGCACCGATGGTCCCGAAGTGCGTGGCACCGTTCACAAAGGTGACAGTCACCTGGAGCGAGTACGTGCCCATCGGCGCATCCCACGGAATCCTCCAGCTACCATAATGCCGGGTTGTGCCGGGTGCAGCCTGCCCTGGTCCTTCGCCGATTGTCTGCGCGTATGGCGAAGATGCTCCGGGTGGGATAGGGCCGCTGATCCGAGCGACGAAATCAAACAGGCGTATCGTACCCGTTGGATTCACGATTTCGAAGTTGTAATGCAAATCGGCACCGGTCTTGAACTCGATTGCAGGACTACCCTTGGCGTCGGTCGTCCATATGCGTCCGAGGACGGGTTGAGACATCGATGTTGGGGTGACGGTGGGAGTACGGCTAGGGGTTGGAGTGGTGGTGCGGGTTACAGTAGGCGTGAGACTCGGTGAAGGGGTGCTGGTACGGGTGGATGTCGGCGTCGCGGTTCGCGTCTGCGTGGAAGTCGATGTTCGCGTGGGAGTGGGTGTGATGACGAGTGGTGCGAACCAATCCGGCGAGATTTCGTTAGATTGAGATGTGGATACCTGTTGATAGCCACCCGTGGATCTGTTGACAACGTAGATATCGAAGTCATCGAAGGATTCCGGCGCGGCCGCGACTGCGATGAAGTAACTATCAGGTGACCATGTCGAATGGAGTATCCGACCAAATACGAAAGGCAGTTTATACACTCGATTGTTCCCCTCATACCACCACATGAGTTGCTGACGAATCCCCTCAATATCCACGTAGTCAGCGAAGGACACCATATCGGAATTTGGCGCAACCGCTGGGTAACTCTTCTCGTTGGTGACGCCGTCAACGAGAACCTGGCGCCTTGCACCATTCTTGTCGATCACCACTATCTGCCCATGGCTGCGATCATCGCTGATCAGCTGGTAGACAAGCATGGACCCTGATGATGTCCAATCGGGTTGGCTGGCCGTCATGCTCTCGTTGGTGAGCCGGCGCGGGGGGGTGCGACCGTCCTTGTCGATCAGAAATATCTCTCTCCGAAAGGCATCGCTGTCCTGGACGTACCTTGAAAAAGCAATCGTCGTGCCATCGGGCGACCAACTCGGATCATTGCCGCCATCGAACAAGACGGTCTCCCCCGTTCCATCGCGGTTGATGATCATCAACGTGCTCTGCTTCAATACAGACTGGGGAGCAGGATCGCTGGTTTCATGATCGGGAACAGGTTCCACATCTTCCCCCTCCGCAAGGCGTTCAAAGACAATCTGCGTGCCGTCGGGTGACCAGGAAGGAGCAACATCGTGCCTCTTGTCCTTGGTAACTTGTACCAAACCCGTGCCATCGGGATTAGAGTAGAAGATGTCATAGTCACCATAACGATCAGAGGCAATAGCGAGTTTCTCGGTCATCAGCGGTGTGAGGGCCAGCGGAGAACCCGGTGCACCAGAGGTTGTATCGTCTGCCGAAGTCAATCCTGGAAAGGCCAGCGTAGGTAGAAGGGCCAGAGTCAGCAAGGCCAGAGGGGCCAGCCTCTGGGCAGCGCATCGAGGCGAACACGGTTCATTAGGCGTTGTGGGACAAAGCCTTGATTGTTGACAGGTCATGATCTTCTCTCCTTGAGTATGTCGAAGGGCGAGATACCTGTGAGGGTGCGGGGGAGGCTCACAAGTCACTCCCCCGGCCCTGGATACGGATCCGCGTCCTCCGCCACCCTGAACACCTCCACCAACCCAATCCCCGTCGACCCGTTTGCGCCACGCACGATGGCCGTGTACGCGCCCGGTTGGAGGTCGAGCATCACCGCGGCGTCGTAGTCGTGGCCCGGGGCCATCGTCGCACGGCTGATGCGCGTGGCCTGTTCGCCCAACCGCCAGTCGTCGTTCTCCGCGATCTTCGTCGTGCCTTGGTAGATCTCCAGCATCGGGTCCGCCAGCGCGCCCGGAACGCCCCGAGCACCCAAGTCCGGGCCGATGGCACGCACCACCACCCGGGCCGGTTTGCCCTGCAGGATGAAGCCACCGATCATCACATTGTCGCCGCCATACACCGGCCCGCGCGTCGAGAGGTTCACCAGCGAGCCCGCGCCTGAGACCTGGAACACCTCCACCAACGCGATGCCCGTGCCCCCGCCCAGCCCGCGCACGATGGCCGTATAGGCTCCCTTCTCCAACGTCGCCAACACGACGGAATCGCGCGGATCCCCCGGCGCCATTCCCTGTGCAGCAATGGCATCCGCGTTGGGCGCCTGTGCCCAGTCGTCGTTCTCCGCGATCATGGTGGGCCCGCCGTAGAGCTGCAGCACCGGATTCTCCAGCGCGCCGGGCACCCCCCGCTGCCCCAGATCCGGCCCGATGGCCCGCACCGCCACCGTCACCGGGCCGCCGTCGACGATGAAGCCCCCGATCATCACGTGGTCACCTGTCAAAGTTGGCGCCCGCGTCGACAGGTTGACCAGGCGGCTCTTCGCTACGGGAACGACGGCCGGCGCGCCGCTGGGCGGCACGCTCAGCGCCACCGCGGAGCCCAGTTGGGCCGCAGCCACCGCCGACCAGTAATCGCGGTTGGACATGGTAACGGACGGCCGGTCGTTCCATCGCTCCGACAACGTCAGCGACAGCGTCGCCTCGACATCGCTGGGTGGCGGCTCCAGGTACAGCCGCCCGTCGCCGGTCGGTCGAGCCTCGTACGCGAAGTCCCCCATTCCGCCCGACTGCCGGATCCGAACCTTGACCGTGCCATCGTATCGCGACCCATCCGCATTCGCCACCGCCAGGAACGCGTTCTCGACGAACGGAGTGAAGCGCCTTCCCGGGCGGGACATGTCGGCAGCACGCCCGATTTCCTCGCCGGAGGTCCAGGAGTGTCGTGGGAGGCGCACATCGGAGAAGAACCCGTGATTGACGAACAACGTGTCGATGTCCCGCATGGGAACTGCACTGCCATCGAGATTGAACAAGCTGGAAGAGCCTACCGCCTCCGCCAACGCGTCGTAGACATCCTTCATATCGTCCATGGGATTGACCGGCCCGCCGACCCCGAATGCCCCTGGTGCAAGCGTGCGCCAAAGCGACTCAGGCGAAATCTGCACCGCGTCGCCCTTGGCGTCTCGGTGTACGGCCGGTTCGCGGTCCGACGCGTTCACGCCATCGACCAAGTCCCATAGCAGCGAAGCTACGGCGAGCTCCTCGCGTGGCATCAACCACAGATTGGGATCATCGCCTTCGAATCTCACGCGATCCCAAGCCCGATAGTTGGTCTCCAAATTCACTGGAGTTCCATCCGTCAGCCGATAGAAGTGATGAGGGCCGAGCCCCCCCAACCTCTTATTCAACACCATCGGCCAGAAGGCGGCCCAGCCCTCCGACCAGGAATCTTGCGTGGAAGCGTTGTCGTATCCCCAATGATTGCAGTCAACATTCAACTGTGACAGTGGAATCGAATTCTTGCACACCCATGGCGGACTAATTCCCAATGTGTAGACGCGAGGAGGCGTACCTCCATGTGGTGCAGGCGAACCATTCGCAAGCGTGTCACCGGGAAGCACTTGGTTCATGACATGATGCGCATATTCATGCCAGATGACCGTCGTACGCCATAGCGCAGAGTCAGGGTTGTCGTAGTGCCGACTGGCATCAACGCTAAGGTTGATTTGGCTGACGGGTAGGGTCTCCGTACTCGGCGAATAACCGCCAGCCTCAGGCGGCTGGTATCGAGAGTCAAAGGCGAGAATCACGTGCAGAGGCTGGATGTCCCGCTCCGACTCGAGTGACTCAAAGAACGCGTGGCCCTCCGTAGCATGATGGAAGATCTCGGCCAAGTCATCCAGTCGGTCACGGGTGGTCTCTACAGCCTCCACATACTTGCCGGCGAAGCTGACGTTGAGCGGCGATGTGGCGAAGAGACTGGATACAGGTGGCGTGATCGCCATGACGTTCTTCATAGTCCCATGTCCGTAATCGACAATGCGCCTCCGTGATTGGCGATCCCGAAGCGCGACCCGCACCCGGTACGTCCCAGACGCCGAGAATGGAAGTGAGTATGCGCCCTTCGCATCTGAATACGTCGAGCTTACGACACTACCCTGCTGATTGAGCAGCTCAGCTTTCACACCAATCAGTTTGTGTCCATGCCCGTCATCGATGGTACCGAAGAATGCGGATTCGCTTGGGGAAAATTGACTGTAGCTGCGCCTATCCGACCAATCGAACTCGCGAATGATTGTGTCGCTTGCCACTTGTGTGATGATGTGTCGCTCCCCGCCAGGAAAGTCGACCGCAAGAATCTGGCCGCCAGCGCTCACCGCGATGCGAGTGCCATCAGGGGACCATCCAACATGCCGCACACGCTCACTGAAACAACTCACTCGTTCAGGGGTAGAATCACCGTCAGGGGACACGACCATGACGCACCCTTGTTCGTCATGGAAGGCAATTCTGGTACCATCGGGCGACCACGCCGGGCTCCAGGCTGCATTGTCGCGAGATCCAGCTACAACTCGTCGATTCGTTCCATCCGCGTTCACCACATACAACTGATAGTCATGCTCCACCACGATCCGCGATCCGTCTGGCGACAGGTCCAGGCCGCTCATCGTGGTGACCGATTCAAATGGCGAATCAAAGTACGTGAGTCTGGATGGTGGGCCTGCCCCGGTGGCGGCGATGGCATAGACGTCGTTATTGTTGTCGACGCGGCGGATGAAGGCGATCGTGGAACCGTCGGGGGAGAATTGTGGGTATACCGAACGCATCCTGTCGAAAGTAAGCTGCCGGATGTTGGAGCCATCCTCGTCCATGACGACGATCTCCGATTCGGTCGCGTAGCCCGAAGCGAACACGATCGACAGTCCATCGGGAGACCATGCGGGCGACGAGTTGTCCGAGTCTCCGGTCAATTGTTGCTCGAAGCCATCCTCGACATCGACGACAAAGATCGCGCAGGTTCCCACATTGACGCTGCCGCTGGGACAGCGTGAGAAGACGATCTTCTCGCCCGAGCCGGACAGAGCATCACTCAGCGCCAGTACCACCGGCACCGGAGAGGGACCTCGATCGCCACGGTCGTCGCCTGCGGTACCAGAGTGGGCGGACGATGACAGCAGGAGAACCAGCGCGGTGGACCACGTCGCTGCACGAAGGGTTGTCTCAATCGACACTTGAATGCCTCGCGATGTCATGACCGTTGCGGTACTCACCCAGGGGAGACACACTCCGGGGAATTGGGGGCAGGTACGGCAGTGAGATCGACGCAATCAACATCCATTGTCGGCCTCGGGTGATGGCTCGGGATTGAACGTCAGGTACTGGTCCTGCTCTAATTACCTTCCAACTTGGCCAAAGGTTACACAGGTTCTGTCCTAGTGCTCACGATGCCCAACCCTCAACGAGGGGTATACAATGCACTGAAACGGGTTCCGTGGCGCAGAACTCCGGCTTCAGAACTGGATTCCCACCCGCCCACTGCAAGCACACGGCCATCGTTGAGGGTGATGGCCATGGTGGATAGTCTTGGGTCGGGCAGGCGTGTATCGTCGCGCCAAGCATTGGTCGCGGGGTCATAGATCTCGCACTCTGCTACGGGACCGCTTAAGTTGTGCCCGCCGAACACCAGCACCTTGCCGCTGCGCAAGAGAACTGCAGCATGTTCGACGCGGGCGCGGCGCATCGGTGCAGCCGGCGCCCATCGGCCCGTTGCCGGATCGTACAGATCGACGCTATCGAATACCGTCGTCCCGCCATCTCCGTTCGCCCCTCCCATCACCATCACACGGCCATCGTTCAGGGTCACCACGGCTGGCGCGAATCGCCCGACTGACAGTTTGCCAGCCGGCGACCACGTGCCGGCGGACGGGTCGTACGTCTCGGCCGAGTCACCCCACTTCATCCACGGACCCTCGCCGTTGCCGACCATGATCAATCCCCCGAGCAAGCGGGCCGACCAGTGTCTCTCCCGAGCGACACCCAAGACACCGGAGACGAGATCCCATCGATCGAAGCTCGGGTCGTAAACCTCGCTGCTGCCCAGAAAGCGCGCACCATCAGGCATGCCACGTGATCCACTTGCGATCAGCACGCGACCATCATCCAGAAGCTGCATGGTGCCGTGACGGCGCCCGTGGTGAAGGGTCCCGGCCGGATTCCACTCACCCTTCGTGGGGTCAAATACCTCAGCCGTGTCCATACTTTCGTAGCCGGTCGAATTCGTCCCGCCGGCCACCAGCACGCGGCCGTCGTTGAGTACCACCGGGCCGCCGAACCACATTCGAGCGGTCTGGAGGCTCCCGGTTGAGGTCCACTGACCAGTTTTGGGGTCGAACGCCTCGGCTTCCCTCAAGAGCTGCGTGTGGAACCAGTCATTACGCCCAGCTACCGCCAGCACACGACCATCTGCGAGAAGCGCCAGCCCAGACTCACCCCGCGGCGTGACGAGTTCTCCCGATATCGCCCACGAGCCCGTGTTGACCTCCGTCAACGCTGTCGCCGGGAGGGGGAAATCGACCGATGGTTTAGACGGATCTCCGTCTCGCCATATGAATAGGCCGATCACCACAACGGCCGCGGCCAGCGCCCAGGCCGCAGCACGCTCGAACATGAGCCTGTCACCAGGATGGCTCGTCTCAGGTTGAGGGCTTCGTGCCATCGGTCCGCCTTCGGGTGCGTCGCGGGGGGGCCGTATCGCGACACCCTCTGCTCCCCACAGATGGCCTATACGCGTCATCACGTAGTCCGTCACCCGTTTCGGCACGGTACGTGACGCATCCCGAGGCGGGGGGCATGCAGCACGAATACGGTCGATCAACTCGTCATCGGAGAGGCGGTGAAGCGGTTGCGGATCACGCATCATCGCTATCCTGCAGATCCTCGCGCAGCGCGCTTAGGGCGCGGTGGAGTTGGGTCTTCACCTTGGCCTCGGACCACCCGAGCGCCAGGGCCGTCTCCCTGACCGAGCACTCCATCAGGACGCGATAGATGAGCACGGCTTGGTTCTTCTCACTCAAGCCCCGGATGGCTGCATGGAGTCGGTGGCGGTCATCCATGGCCTGAAGCGCCGCTTCAGCTTGACGCTGCCCGTCCTCGCGGTGCGCGTTGGTTCCCGTTCCACCGCCGCTTCGCACCCAGCGCGACCTTTGGCCGATCCGATCAACGGCCTTGTTCAGCGCGATCCTGGCCAACCACGGCGCAATCGGCTCCCCGAATCGGAACGTGCTGACCAGTGATCGCGCTGCGCTCACGAACGCGTCTTGAGCGGCATCCTCGGCATCGTCGTTCGACTGCAGCACGCCATATGCAAGCCGGAACACCATCGGCCAGTGGCGGTACATCAGGTCGGCGAAGGCACTCTCCTGACCTCCATCAACGAAACGGTGGATCAGTGTCGTGTCGTCGACCGAGTCCTCAGCCACAGTCCGCTGCAACATCAGAGGTTTCACACTCTCATTTCGCTGAAACGCGGGCGGGAATCAAGGGGGCGGCCGGGTGAGGCAGGCGGGATTGCGCCAGGGGCTGGATGTGGGGTACCCTGGCGGGCATGAACAGCGAACTGAAGGTCGAACATG
>WBZR01001229.1_pt3 | contig 17336 bp, 18 predicted proteins | sample 5204231 | NCBI WGS metagenome assembly WBZR01 (sample SAMN12412403, study PRJNA552823) | activated sludge metagenome | isolation source: activated sludge from anammox sidestream of wastewater treatment plant... | place: USA: Virginia | collected 2017-08 | reverse complement strand
GTTTGTCGGATCCATCTGTAAGATCAGTGCCACAGCCCCTGCCGTCATGGGCGCCGCCATGCTTGTCCCTTGAAGGCCTATGTGCCTGTTATCCCATGAAATATCATTGACATCGGGCGGATCAGCAGGATTAGTTGTGATGTTCCAGTCTTTGGATAGCGTTGAGACGACCCATTCTCCAGGCGCTGTAATATCCGGTTTGACCCTGCCATTCCGTGTCGGACCTCTTGATGAGAACCAGGCTATATTACCGAAGTCATTGTATGCTTGTTGTTGTTCTGCAAGGTTTAAGCTGTTATTGTCCCAGCGGAACTTTGTAGCATGCGCCCCTACCGTAATTGCCCCATAAGATGATGCAAGCTCCCCAACAGTTCCTGCAATTGAACCGTCAGGATTGGTTGGGACGTGGTTGCCAAATGACACACCACCTCTTTCTGGAATAATCCACGCATCCCAACTGCCATCACCTCCATTAACCGACCTCGACAGGAAGAGTGACCACTGGTGTGGGACACTACCCTGTCCTGTAATGGCTAAAAGAATATTCTTGTCCCCGTTGGGAGGAGATGAAGTGGCATTCTGGACAGCAACTGTTATCCCATCCAATATAGTATTTTCTCTGGATTCAGTTCCGTGTGCCACATATACATATTCACCGTTGGGCGCAGTAAGGGTTACATTATAATCATCATTTCCTGAATGCCATAAGTTAATCCCGGCAAAGCACTCAGTACCACATTGGGATAGATCTAAATTAACAGTGTCGTACCCATTGGCAGAGATTGTCCCTTCCGCATGGATAGAAAGACCTCCTTCATTCCCTGCAGATGCCACAATAATCCGGCCCGGACCAACGGCATTCCGCACCGCCTGATCCAGCAGGCTCGTTCCATCTGCGGGGCCATCGTGATTACCCAGGCTTATATTAACAACGGCTGGTTTGCCCAGTGTCTCTGCCTTCCTGAAGATGTAGTCTATTGCTTCGATGACATTGGTACTTGAACTGAAATCATCGAAGGCTAACCCGTCTTTATATTTTACAATAATTAAATCCGACTCCGGAGCCGCTCCCATGTACGTGCCAGCCGGTTCCAGCAACACAGATTCACTCCCCGATCCATCTCCTGCGGCAGTGCCTGCCACATGGGTTCCATGACCACCAGTATCAGCGCTTCTCACACTTCTGACTTCCGGGTCCGTCTGCCAGCAATCGGATAACGCCACTGTAATCTGGGCCTGAGAATATTCAACACCGTAATCATTGGCGACGCTCCCATCTGATCCCACGTCCGGGGCTGACTCATTGTTTTTTGCCGTCAGGTTCTGGTCCCACAGGGAGATGATCCTCGATTTGCCGGTTGTTTCATCTATAAAATCACCATGACACCAGTCTATTCCAGTATCAATCACCCCAACAATGACTCCATGACCATCTATCCCTGCCTTCTGCAGTGCTTTAGCGCCTGTACCGAGCAGGTAGTCTCCCGCAGCATTAAGAAGGATTAACCTGTAATCTCCTGTGGCAATAAGATTTGCATCTGAAACCCATACATAATAAGTCCCGGAATAGGGAAAAGTATAAGTCAACCTGGCATCAATCCCCGGCCCCGAGTTATCGTCAACAGCAAGTATGGATGAGCATGCCATATCCGCACAAACGGCTACATATGGATTAATGTAACTGCCTACGGCAGCATGCATTATAATGGTTATTGTTTGACCACCCTGAATTAATAAAGGATAGACATTGTAACTACCGGCAAAAGGCAGATTACCGGATATTCCTGAAGAATAGGCTGTTCCAACATTATTGTGCGCCCTGAGCTTTTTGGATGCCTCTATATACTGTACCCCGTCCATCTCTGCCAGGGCCATGAGTCCCGACAGCGTGGCCGTGGCAGTAATGACACTGCCCACTTTCGTCCTGAGTAATACCCCGGGAATGGCAAGATCCATCTTATCCTCATGAGACAGGATAAGAATATCCACAACAGGCTCTCCTTCTTCAGGCACATGTAAAGGAATCACCTTCTTCAGCCTCTGTAATTGACCTGCAGGCGCCTTAAGCAGGATTTGAAGACCAGGGTCAAGCTTTATTGCCCCCTTTTCAGACAGACCGGGCACTTCGGCCCAACTACTGGAGAGGAAACATATAGAAATGATTATAGCTGTCAGACTTTTCACGTCGGGTTGATCCTTCCTTCCACAATATACCGGAGGACTTGTTTAAGATGTCCAGTCACAATGACACAGATATTTTTTATGGATGACACTATACTATGGCAGGGTGACAAGAGTTGGTCAGTGTGGATCAGGGGAGGGAAGTATTGCAACAGCTTGTGAACCAGAAAATCTCAAACAACATATTACTTTTGAGAAAAAACCACTTTGGATAAGCGTGCTAGGCGCAGTTTATAGAATACATGTGTAGATTTTTCATAAACCTTGATGTTGTTAGTCCGTGAGATTCTAAAAATGATGTATAATCCACTCAGCGGCTCTGTGTACCCGATGTTCAGGTACCCAACGGCCTGCGCCACTACGCTTGATCGAACCCTCCAAACCTAAAGTATCATATAGTTCAGGGAGGATATTCTGGTTCTCATCAGACAGTGGAACTGCTCTTTCAAGAAGCCGACTTCCATCCTTCACACCTTGTACAATTACGAGCCCCTCATCCTGCGTATTTCGTCGTAAGTGCGCATTTGCCTGGAGATGCCGTAAATCAGATGGAGGCCACGGCTGCTTGTGGGATAGATCGTATATGCGATCCACAGTGAAAAAACCGATTAGATACAAAATAGAGCCATAGCCCTGCCCTGGCGGACGAAGCCCTGCGTAGAATACGAGCAGATCACCTCTCCCCAAGCGAAGCAACTGACCCCGTTTATTCTTAGTAGGATCTCCATACGTAAATGACTCAAATTCTGGATCTAGATGGGCTGCCCTGCCACGATAACGAGGGGGTACGAACAAATCGAGCGTGCCTCCAGATCTTGCATTGATATCCGAATATCTCACTGAAAGGGGGGACGGTTTGCTCTCGGGGATGGGTACATACTCAAAACTTTTGTCAGGAAAGATCGGCCCAAGGGCACCTCCAGTCCCCAGATCAATTCCTACTCTAAATAAGAGAATTTGCATGGTTCACTTTGCCTTAACAACTGTGGGGACTCCTGTGACAAGTTCTGTTCTTTTTATGGTTGTGTTTTGACATTAGTCGCTCAACTTCTTGCGTAAAATCATCCAGGGCATTGCCTTTATCAAGATGGTTTATTATTTCATCAAGTAAATCCCCAGTTATCCGTTGCGTCGCATACCGTAAATTTTTGAGACTTGATGTGTCCCCTTTTATATTGATCTTCTTCCAACGATCATCTGTGACTTCATATGCTTTTTCAATAGGCACAAAACACATTTTTCTTGCCTGTATAGCAGTCTTCCCATTTTTATTGGATATCCTCCCAATTTCGTAATAACCGACTATAAAATAACGGTCTCTGTATACTTCCTTGCGTCCGACATATTTTGTAATGAACAGAACATGCGATAAACCATCTTTTACAGTTGCCGTAACGGATCCTTTATTACAGTCTCTATACTTATTATAAGTACCTGATTCAATGTTTGGTTCCTTTTTTTCACCCCTGCTATGGTCGTTCAATACATCACGGATGGGTAATACAGAGCTCTTAGAACACAGAAAATAACAAAGCTTGCCAGCACGTATTATTGGCTTGTAATATTCCCATGCATCTTTCTCAAAACCTATGTCCATAATGCTCCTGTCACACTCATGTAATTCTAAGCTGCAACAAACTATTCTTGTGTAATTTTATATTTTAATTTCTTTGTCGTATCAATAAACCCATCTATATTCTTCACTCCCCACTGATTACAAACTGCAAGCTCTACTTTGTCTGCAGTCATAAGTAAGTCTTCTGGATTTGTAAAATATCTCTTATAGTCCCCTTGTCGTTTCTCAGCTTCCTTTTTTTCTTGTATGACTCCCCACGATCCTTGCAGGTTGTCAGGGAAAATTATTCGCAATTTGGCAAAAGTTGTATCAGGATTATCATCCAGATATTTACGTATAACGTCATGGACCAGTCTGCCTTTGGAAAACTTATTTCCATTAAAAGAATATCGTGTATAATCTTTCCCATTCACTTTTTCAGGAAAATAAGTATCTGTAATAACATATATCTGTCCATCATTACTTTTAAATCTATTCATTGTTATAGCGGCAATTGGAATAGACTCTTGGAAATATCTCCCCTTTCTTATTTCTAATGCGATGTTCGGGGAAATAGTTTTCCCCACGATGATTCCAATCCATTTTGGGTCATTGTCATATTTGTCCTTGTATTTTTTTAAAATGTGGTCTCTTTCCTGGAGATAGCTTCCTAATTGCTCAATAGTCTTTTCATTAATTTCATCTAATTTTAATTCAATCATTGCCAAGTATTCCGACCCATATGTTGCTAAAATATCTATACGATTATTAGATGATAAGGGAACCTGATGATCTATTATAGAAACATCACCAAAATCCTCACCGAGTGAAAGAATGTTTGCATTCTCAATTATGAGTGCCTCCATTGATATCTCTTTCTTATATGGAAAATCTTCTACGTCAATATTATTTACAATTAACTGTTTGTACAGAAACATATTGAAATGCCCTCCTCTCTTCTTCTATGAATAATTTGTGATTATAAAATAGTCCAATCATCCAGCTTATTATTGTACAATATTATATACTCCTGTTGGTGACATCCCTTGGTCAGTCTGTTTCCGGTATCAATGTACGGTTTAGCTTAAATCGTTCTCTTTATATTTATCCAGCATCGCCGTCATCTCATCTATTACTTCTTTTCGCAGCTCTGCCGATGCAAGGATTTCGCAATGGGGTATCCAGTGATATATCCACTACAGTTATTTGATATCATCCAATACTTTTGCACCATGGCAGATTGCCACTATCTCAACGACTTCTCCTTTAAGACGATAGACAATCCTATAATTCGCATAAATCTTTTCCCGTAGATTCTCATCTCCATATTCTGGAACAATTCTTCCGGCTTTTGGAAATTCGGGAATAGATTCAATGATGGTATTCACCTTTGTTGCAAAAAGAGAGGCATAGTGTTCGGAATCTTTAGCGATATAGTTGCAAATATCTTCAAGGTTGAATGCAGCCCGGGAAGACCATCTTATTTTGTAAGCCATCTGGACATCCGTTTTTGAACCTCTTCGTGCGGTATCCCTTTACCCTCATCCAGCTCTCTCAAACCAGCGTCAACCTGCAATCTGAAATACAGCTCCGCCATAATATCATCAAGAGTGGCATTCTCCGGGAGAGATTGAATCATGTGGATAACTTGCTCCTTTACTCCGGCCATTTTACCACCTCCTTGGGCCATCACCATACTATTTAGAAGTAATCCTGACAGGCTAAGATTGATACTAAAAATACTACTCAAAAATACCAGATGTGTCAATTAAATCTACGGGGAATATACGGGGAAATCAAGGTTTATTATTTCAACTTCATCAACGGTTAAAGGCCAGATGGAGAGATTGCCAGTTAATATCAGGGTAGCTAGTTTGCCATATATTCTTTATTGACTGACCAATGATTGTCACCTACCCATGCTATCCATTATCAAACATCATTTCATATAAATAACTATATTAATTCTTCTTATTGTACAGGGAGTTTTTATATGGCCGGGACACATATTGTGGGCAATCCTGTTTACTCTTTTCGGTATAAGGCACCCGCCTTTGTCAGATGAACAGGTGGTGTTAGTTATGCCAGTGCCGGTGTGTCGTTACTGATTGGTATATAAATTCTGATATCGTACACCACAGCGATATTTCTGTGTCGGTAACTTGTCTTTTCAGCAAGGATTTGCTTAAATGTGATTCAGGCAGGAGACGATTGAAATGCCGGTGAGATCCAAAAGATTTGAGGACAAGACAAAGAAGCTCCACAGGCTGCTTTCCATACTCCGCAAGGTAGATAACCGCGAGTCATGCACACCGCATTCCCTTTCACAGGAATTTGGGACAAGCGTGAGGAATGTACACAGGGATATTAGTGATTTAAACAGCGCCGGTTTTGCCCTCATGTTTGATAAGGAGGGTAATTCGTACCGGTTTGCTGACCCTGATTTTAGACTGCGTGACATTGACCTCAATAATAATGAACTGCTCGCCCTGCTACTGGGTTCACAAATAGCCGGCAATCTTGGAAGGCCATTTGAGGATGCATACAGGTCTATCTTGAAGAAGGTGAGAGGTTATGCGGGAGATAAGACCCGCAAAAAATTACATGACGCAGAGATACTGCCATTCTTTATAGATATAGACCCTATAGAGGGGTTTGACCGGATTGAGGGACAATATGATGCGATCAAAGAGGCCATGGATAAAAGGCGTGAGATCGAGATCGCATATAAGACGATGAAGTCTCCCCAGAACGAAACAAAAAGGATGATTGCACCGTATGGTTTATTCTTTCACGAAGGACTCTGGTATGTTCTTGGATACTGCCACCTTAGAAGAGAAATACGTACCTTTGCATTAGACTGTATAAGGTCTTACCTTATAACAGACAGGCATTATGATATACCGCCTGGTTTTAATATGGTTGACCACTTCAAACAGGGATGGCACATGATACAGTATGGCGAGCCTGTGGAGGTGGTGTTAAAGATTGCCAACCGCTACGCGAGATGGATAAAACGCCGCAGGTGGCATCCGACACAGGTCATAGAAGAACAGAACGACGGCTTCCTCATCTTCAGGGTAACTTTACAGGGGACGAGAGAGCTGAAATGGTGGACATACCACTGGATCCCCTATTGCGAGATCATAGCACCGCCGGAGCTGCGGGAGGAGGTCATCGGGGAGATGAGGGCGATGCTGGAGGGGTATGGGATAGGTGAATATAATCTCAAAAGAATTAAATGACAGACTGACTAAAGGCTGTCACTCGCCTGTATTATCATAGCGCTGTTTAAACGATTTACGGTATTCTGCTCTCATCAGTGGCTATCGGACTCTGCCCCGGCTATTTGACCCTGATGGCTGACGATTTCCATCCTGAGAAGGCGCTGCCACTCTTGAGAAGGCCGGGGAAAAGATGAAAAAGAGTCTTACCGTCTCGATGGTCCTGGCAATCGCAAGGGCGCAGTATGTTATGGATGCGGACGCAGACTGGTGTGAGCTATGGAAGCTCACAGAGGATGTTTTACAGAATAAAAAACTCAGATGTGACCTGCGGCCAAGAGCAAAGAAGATAATTTTGAATTACATGGTTCTATATAAGGAAGACTGCTGTGGGCATGATGGAGAAAACGCACTTTAAGCTGTGGATAGAAACAGCATGCTCTAATAAGATATGTCTGCTGCTTAGATGCAAATAATAACGCAATCCTTAAAGGTTTGATGACTTGTGGCAATCTGCAGTATGTGACATCGTACACTATCGGCAACTCCTCTTGGTTTTAGAGGCGGGATGGGGGAGCTAATTCGTCTATCCTTAGGAGGTTGTAAAACGGAAGGAAGAAAGAGGACAGATTTGTTTCCATGTTATAATACTTCAGAAGAAGTAGTGCTGGTTCAATTGTAATGACAAGCAAATTATACCGGAATAATTTCTATGAATCGGAGGAAACCTTATGCATGAATTATTGACAACGTGGAGAAACTTTTCAACGAATATTGGCCCATATATATTACCTGGCGATGAGGCATTACTGCAGGAGGGACATTACTGTAATATAACAAGTTGGTCAAGATATGTTAGAGATCGTGAATTCGGTGCTCCTGGCGACAAGAGATTTCATTTGGGGCTTCTTCCCCAGCCATTTCAGGGTGATATTGAATCAGCATCTGTTTATATATTAATGTCAAATCCTGGTCTTGGTCCAGCTGATTATTATGGCGAATACGAGGTACCTGAGTATAAGGATGCAATGATTAATAACTTGAAGCAAACCGCTGCAAATAGGAGAAACCCATTCTTATTTTTAGATCCCCGTTTTTCCTGGCATGGTGGTTATAAGTACTGGCACTCAAAATTTACCAAATTGATTGCTGAGTTTGGGAATAGTGTTGGAGTGTCTTATGGAGAATCAAGAGAATTCTTCCAAAAGAAGATTGCCATATTGGAACTGGTACCATATCATTCTATCAATTTCCATCTGAAAGGGAAAACGTTTAATGAACTTCATTCTGTAAAACTCATACGTTCTTATGTCATTGACGTGCTTGTACCAAAGGCCCAGAAGAGACAATGTCTCATTATTATTGCTCGCGGTGAAAGGATGTGGCATCTTCGCAAAACACCCAAACAAATAATAAGGTATAGTAAAAGCGAGGCTCAATCTGCTTACCTTACACCAAATAGTAGTGGTGGCAAAGCAATATTAAAATTTTTGAAGAGGATATGGAGGTGAGACCCTATGAATATGACGCTGGTTATTCCTGTAGTGAACTCTCTTATGTCTGCAATAGATTCAAGAATGTCATTCAAATAGTCGCTGTCCCTGTTTAATCTTAACCGGTTTTTTTCTGTCGCTTCGTTACATCCACAATTTTCCCGTTTTCAAATACATAACAGGGGGTATGTGTCTTCAGCGCTAATTCACGGGCCTTTTTGGCAGCCCGTCTAAGGGCCTTGTCAGCACCGGCAAGGTCGGTGTCCCCTGGTAAGGTTTTCTTCTTATTCATCTATTCCCCCCCAATCCAGCAGTACAGGTGTGCTGCCGGAGTTATCATACAGGATCCATGCATCAACAATCCCCTTGTAGACCATGTCAAAGTTTCGCAGGCCTGCCCCGAATCTGCGTCGTATAACTTCTTCCGCTACATTGTGCCCACCCTGGGCAACACGGGTAGCCACTCTTGCCACTGCAAGATCAGCGGACGGGAGGCTCAGGAATATGATTTTAACATGATAGCCGAGACTCTGCCATTTGGACATAAGCACGCCCGCTCAGGGTTGTCTCAAAGGCAAAGCTAAGCCTAAGCCGCACGCGCCTCTTAATCTCTTCAAGCATAAGGCGTCCTGCACGCACTGCAGCCGCATCCGGCTGAAATGGAGACAGGCCAGCGGCTATCAGATCTACATTGATAAAATCCGGGCAACGAGCCTCCATTGGCAGAAATTCCCCGGCAAAAGTAGTTTTTCCTGCCCCGTTAGGACCGGCGATAATAATGATTTTTTTCGCTACGCCCATGCTTTGGATTTCCTATTTATCCCCTATGTCTCCGGATTTCTCTGAGACTATTCTTTTGACCACCTTGTCCAAGAGCTCCAAATCTTCCTCTGTTGTCTGCCAGACGTTATCAATGCCGAACTACTCGTGAATCAAACGGTTTTCATGGCGTATCCCAATTACTGTACCGACATTGTATTATTTTATTGTTATCTACTGGCAACGTGTCTTTCCCAATTGTCCTGTCAATGAATAGCAACATATTCTGCAAAAGATGTCGACTCAGGAACAGGTAAGTTGTCCTCTAATAAACCGTTTACATGCAGTTCTATCGCTTCATGAATATTTTCCTCAGTTTCTTCCCTCGTTGCACCGGTTGCTACACAACCTGGTAAATCCGGCGAATATGCCGAGTAGTTGCCATTTGCCTTCTCAATTACTACAAGAAAACGATACATTTGTTTCCCTTCATAGAATCTTGTATGTTATAAATTTCACACTGCCATCTTATGATTCAAACTCACTTCGTGGTACCCCCGACTGACGGATGATGGACTGTAACGTTCCTATCCTGATTTCGTAGTGGTCAGGGACAGGAACAGTTATTGTACCTTGTGAACTCTTCTTCTGCATCACGATATGGCTCCCTCGCTGACGTACTTCAATAAAGCCATGTATCACCAAAATAGAGCACACTTCTTTGCCTGAAAAAACCCTAAGCTTACCCAACTGCTACCTCGACATGGGTTACAAAGATTTCGCCGTGAAGCCTTTGTTTGACCTCTTCTGGTGATGCTGCTTCAAAGAAAAGTTCCAAAGCCTCCCGCAGATTGTCTCGTGCCTGTTCTATCGTGTCTCCCTGGCTTGCTATATCCAGTTCAGGGCACAGTGAAACATAACCATTATCTTCACGTTCAATGATAGCTGTAAGTTTCATTTAAAACCCCCTCAGGTTAAATCGTATATACTACTGTATTCTGGAAACAGCATACTAAATTTTCCTGCACATTGCAAAAAGACTGTACATTTAATGCCTTGAGAAGGTCTAACCATAATGATATAATTTGTTGCATGCATAACAAAAGCCTTGCTGATATTCTCCATCCCTGTCTGTGGGGTGCAGATATTAACTCACTTGATATTCAATCAGATAAATTCCTTATAATTGAGCGGATATTGGAACATGGCGGTGATGAGCAGATAAGGTTTATTATGGATAATTATTCCAAAGATGATATTATCCATGTAGTCAAAGAAAGCTCGTATCTGACTCCGAAAACAGTAAACTACTGGTGTATATTATTAGGGTTGAAAAAGGAGAATACACGGTGCTTTATAAGGCCATCCCTGCACCCCTGGCCGCCCTCTTAAAAGATGTCTACCGTTTACCTCTGCCTCACGGAACATATTTAGCCGGAGGAACAGCGCTGGCCATATACCGCGGGCACAGGATATCTGTTGATATTGATCTTTTTACAGAAAAGGAATTTTACTGCAATCCAATCATATCTTCATTCAACAGGCTGTATCCCATTGAAGTTATAAATATTGCTGAGAAAGATACTCTGATAGCTAATGTTAACAATGTCAGGTTCAGTCTTTTTAAATATGATTATCCTCTTCTTGATTCGCTGATCTGCAATGCAGATTTTAATATCAATCTGGCATCCCCAATAGATATAGCAGCCATGAAGGTTGTGGCATTAGTGCAGAGGGGAACAGCAAAAGATTTTGTTGACCTTAAGGAAATTATATCGGCCTACAATATATCACTTGAATATTTGATAGCACAAACACAGAAGAAGTACGGCGTTTCTGCCGGATATGGTTATCAGATAAAGAAGAGCCTTGTGTTTTTTGACGATGCTGTAAGGAGCCTGGGTGAAGTGACGATGATGAAAAATAACGTTGCGGTGAGAATGACGAGGGAGGAATGGAGCAAGGTAGAGGGCTTTTTTAAAGGGTTTATTGTAAATGGTTAATCAAGCACGCACAGGACCGCATCCCGTCATGTCTAATGGATTGGTGAAGATGGTCTGACATACCTGAAAATCTGAAAAGCCCCCTGCTTTCAAGATATTCATCGAGCTTAATTATTTAAATTTGTATCCTTTGACTCAGTATCTTTTGACAGTACTGCTACCACTGCCTTTTCACATCCCGGCCTGTCTGCTGACCATGTCCCGCCCGTGCGGCGAGTTTAAATCGAGTTCAGGCCCGACCGGGACTATGCCGGTGGGATTTATATCCGTATGGGTTATGTAGTAGTGACGTTTTATGTGGTCAAAATTGACCGTCTCTGCAATCCCTTCGTGCTGATACAGCTCCCGTAAGTATCCGTAGAGCATTGGATAATCAATTATGCGCCGGATGTTGCACTTGAAGTGGACATAGTAGACTGCGTCAAAGCGTATCAGGGTTGTAAACAGCCGCCAGTCGGCCTCTGTAATCTGATTGCCCGCGAGGTATCTGTTTGTCCTGAGACGCTCCTCTATCCTGTCCAGGGCATTAAACAGCGCCCGGGCTTCCCGTTCGTAGGTGCCCTGTGTGGTTGCAAAACCGGCCTTGTATACGCCGTCATTTATATTTGGGTAAACAAAGTCATTGATTTCATCAATCATTGCACGCAGCGGCTCAGGGTAGTAATCAACTTTGCTTTTGGCGAAGGCATTGAACTCGCTGTTAAACATGCGCATTATATCGTCATCAGCGTTTGAGACGATCCGGCGTGTTTTCTTATCCCATAGTACCGGGACTGTGACCCTTGCGTTGTAGTCAGGGTCTGTGGCCCTGTACGCCTCTCTGAGGAACTGGAAGCCATTGACCGTGTCCTCGCTGTATCCGGGCCCATTTCTAAACGCCCATCCACGATCATCCCGGATCGGGTCAACGACTGTCATGCCGACGGCATCTTCAAGCCCCTTTAACTTTCGCATTATAACAGTGCGGTGTGCCCATGGGCAGGCAAGGGATACATATAGATGATAGCGGCCTGATTCTGCCGGGTAGCCGCTTGAGCCGTCCCGGGTTACCTGGCCACGAAACTGGTCTTCCTGTCTGACGAAAGCGCCTTCTTCATTCCGTTCTTTGGGGAAAATCATTGCATGTCCTCCTGAGTGAACGCAGGGGTCAATAAAAATTATAACACCTTTTCAATCTTCACTCCACCCCAGCCCGTCAAGTAGTTTTGACGATGATACTCTGAGACTCTTCAGCCAGGTCGGGGGGACTGACATTAACTCATACGGACGAGGACGGCACTGTCTGGACAGGTTTGTTTCAACTATATCGCCTCTCCGAGGCGCCGGATCCACAATTTTTGAAGAGGTTCGAGATTTCCTGCATCGCCTGCCCGCAGGGCCTCGAGATATTCACTGCGCCTCTCAGGGTCTGTGGGTGCAGTTTCGACGTGGGGCAGGGCAAGCCTGTAAAGAAGAGCGGCCAGCACCAGGCGGCCAATACGACCGTTGAAGTCTTTGAAGGGATGAACCCACTGGAATCGCCAGTCAACCCAGGCTAATAACTCTGCTATGTCGGAAAGATTGTCAGCATCAACATGCCTCAACCTCTCGGCTAAATCGTCGCAGAATTGTCCCGCGAGAATTGGCACTTTGTAATAAGACGGAGGCTCCAGTGTCCCGACTCTCACGTCCGTTGTGCGAAACCGGCCAGCCCATTCCGGGAAAAGATGACCGGCGAGTTCCCGGTGTCTCTGGCATAACCACCCGGGAGTAATGATGATCTCGTGGGGTGGAGTTTGCAAAAGTTGAGCAAGGATCCTGGCAAGTGAGACAGCAAGCCTTTCTGAGATTTCTAAATAGGTAAGCGCTCCTTCAGCCGTCTCAAATGTCCGGGTCGATCCTAACTGTCCTGTTTCTTTGTCCATTGGTCTAAGAGGGTTTTAAGTCGAGTCACCGTAATCGGTTCACCTTCAAATGTCATTGATTGGGCCACTCGTTCCAGCAGGACTTCCTGATGGGCAGCGATAACCGTGGCCGGTGTTTTGTGCTGAGCCCGCCATTGACGAAACTTTGCTGACAATGCATCAAGATCGCTGGACCCGCTACTGTTTGCTGCCATAGCGTGTATTTTTGCATGGACCCGGGTTATGGTCAATCATTTTCAACTGCAGGGGAAATCTGCCGCATATGGTTGCTGATGGGAAATCATTTTCGTCATCCCGGTGCAATATTAATGAAAAACCAGGGAAAATGCAATACTGAGATTCTCTATTCTTCACAGAAGAAGTATGGTATATATGCCAGATAAGGCTATCATATACAGATGAGCCTTACCTCCTGGATTCAGATAAATCAGATGGAACAGGCCGTCAGGATACGATCACGCATATCAAAGGCATCCTCCATAGCCGTTCTCACAGGCGCAGGTATATCCGCTGACAGCGGTGTTCCTGTTTTCCGGGGAGAAGACGGCCTCTGGCGGAGCTTCAGGGCAGAGGATCTTGCAACGCCTGAGGCGTTCAGGAGAGACCCGGCGCTTGTATGGGAGTGGTATAACTGGCGCCGGGAGATTATAGCTACAAAGAGTCCGAATGCGGCACATCATGCCCTGGTTAGACTGGAGAGACGGGTCAGTTCCTTTAAACTCATCACACAGAATGTTGACGGCCTTCATGGAAAGGCCGGTTCAGTAAATATTGCTGAGTTACACGGGAATATATGGAAAACAAGGTGTACTGTATGCGGCGAGGTGTCTCATAATTTTGATGTCCCGATAAATATCCTTCCTTACTGTCTGAAATGCAACGGTCTGTTGAGGCCTCATATAGTCTGGTTCGGTGAAGCACTGGATTTCGCTGATATTGAGCAGAGCTTGGATGCCCTGCAAACCTGCGAGGTACTTCTGGTTATCGGCACATCAGGTGTGGTGCAGCCAGCCGCATCTTTCGTATCCGCAGGCAAAAAGGGAGGTGCCTGCGTGGTGGAGATAAACCTGGAGGAAACGCCTAATTCTTGCCTTGCTGATGAGGTGCTCATTGGGAGGGCGTCGGATGTGGTGCCTTTATTGATTGGGCAATAATTATTTTCCTTGACAGATGGGGCCTGCGTTCACTATAATTCGAATAAATTAGCGGATACTCTGAAGGGTTTCAGTATAAACTCGATGAAACCGGTCGGATTATAAGCCAGTCGTCTTGAGAAGAGGGGACTGGCTTTTTATTTTTAAGAGGAGGGAAGACATTATGAAACACGAATCGAGGATCATGTGGACAAAGACGGACGAGGCGCCTGCATTGGCGACGTATTCACTGCTGCCTATAGTGCAGGCATTTACGAAGGCGGCTGGCGTGGTTGTAGAGGCGAGAGATATATCACTTGCAGGGAGGATAATAGCGAACTTTCCTGAGAATCTTAGTGAGGGACAGAGGATTTCTGATCACCTGACGCAGTTGGGCGAGCTTGCGACGACGCCCGAGGCGAATATCATAAAGCTGCCAAATATCAGCGCATCAGTGCCGCAGTTAAAGGCAGCGATAAAGGAGCTTCAGTCTAAGGGTTATAAGGTGCCTGACTATCCTGAGGATCCAAAGACGGATGCGGAGAAGGAGATAAAGGCGAGATACGGTAAGGTACTGGGAAGCGCAGTGAATCCAGTATTGAGGGAAGGGAACTCAGACAGGAGGGCAGCGGCCTCGGTGAAGAATTACGCCAGGAAGAACCCGCACAAGATGGGCGCCTGGAGCTCTGACTCAAAGACACATGTGTCGCACATGAGCGGCGGGGATTTCTACGGTAGCGAGAAGTCAGCGACAGTGTCTGAGGCAGGAGTGGTAAGGATTGAGTTTGTCGGGAAGGATGGCAAGACGACAGTTTTGAAGGAGAAGACCAGTCTTAAGGCCGGAGAGGTGATAGATGCGGCAGTGATGAGCCGTGCTGCGCTCAGGAAGTTCTACGAGGAGCAGATACAGGATGCAAAGAGCAAGGGGGTGCTCTTCTCGCTGCACCTGAAGGCGACGATGATGAAGGTGTCTGATCCGATCATGTTCGGCCACGCAGTGTCAGTGTTTTTCAAGGATGTGTTTGAGAAGCACGCATCAGTGATTAAGGAACTTGGCTATGACCCGAATAACGGGCTTGGTGATTTATACACAAGGATTAAGACCCTGCCTGATGCAAAGAGGCAGGAGATAGAGGCGGATATCAGCGCCACATACGGGAGCCGGGCCTGGGTTGCGATGGTTAACTCAGATAAGGGGATAACGAACCTGCACGTGCCGAGTGATGTGATAATAGATGCATCGATGCCTGCGATGATCCGTGAGGGCGGCAGGATGTGGGGAGGAGACGGGAAGCTGTATGATACGAAGGCCGTGATACCTGACAGGAACTATGCAGGGGTGTATCAGGAGGTCATCTCTGATTGCAAGAGGCACGGCGCCTATGACCCCCGGACGATGGGGAGTGTGCCCAATGTTGGGCTGATGGCGCAGAAGGCGGAGGAGTATGGTTCGCATGACAAGACATTCAAGTCGCCGGGGAACGGTACAATCCGCGTAGTGGATGCCTCTGGAAACGTCCTTTTGCAGCATGATGTTGAGGAAGGAGATATCTGGCGTGCGTGCCAGACGAAGGATGCGCCTGTACAGGACTGGGTAAAGCTTGCAGTGACGAGGGCCCGGGCAACAGGGGCGCCTGCCGTATTCTGGCTGGACAGCAACAGGGGACACGACAGGCAGATAATAGAGAAGGTCAATAAGTATCTTAAGGATCATGACACAAAGGGGCTTGACATACGGATTATGCCGCCTGTTGAGGCGACCCGGTTCTCGCTTGAGCGGATAAGGGAGGGAAAAGACACCATATCAGTTACCGGCAACGTGCTTCGTGATTACCTGACTGACTTATTTCCGATACTTGAGCTTGGCACCAGCGCAAAGATGCTCTCGATAGTGCCGTTGATGAATGGCGGGGGGTTATTTGAGACAGGCGCCGGCGGGTCAGCGCCAAAGCACGTGCAGCAGTTCCAGGAGGAGGGTTATCTGAGGTGGGACTCACTTGGGGAGTTTTTAGCGCTTGCAGTGTCGCTGGAGCACCTTGCCAGTACGTTTAAGAACAGGAAGGCGCAGGTTCTTGCCAACACGCTGGATCAGGCGAACGGCAAGTTTCTGGAGAGCAACAAGTCACCTGCGAGGAAGGTTGGAGAGATAGACAACCGCGGGAGCCATTTCTATCTTGCCCTGTACTGGGCGCAGGCGCTGGCAGGACAGGATGAGGATAGCGAGCTAAAGGCGCGTTTTACGCCGCTGGCTAAGACGCTTACGGAGAATGAGGCCAGGATAGCGGGTGAGCTGATAGCTGCGCAGGGCAAGCCGCAGGATACAGGAGGATATTACTTCCCTGATCCGGAGAAGACATCAAAGGCGATGCGTCCAAGCGCAACCTTCAACGCTGCTCTGGATGCCATCGCATAATACAATTCATGCCCTCATTTTCTCTTTAATACTTCTTCAATCTTTCTTACTATATCATCCGCTGTCAATCCGTATTTTCTGAAAAGCTCATCCGGTGTTCCCGACTCTGCATATGTGTCATTGAGTCCCACAAAGCCCATGGGCACTGGACACTGCTCGCCAACTACCTGGGCCACGGCAGACCCGAGTCCCCCTGAAAGGAGATGTTCTTCAGCCGTTATAATAGCCCCTGTTGTCTGAGCTGACTGGACTATGACGTCCTTGTCTATCGGCTTTACGGTGTGCATATCTATCACCCTGACGTCAATGCCTCTTTCACTGCAGGCGCAAGCCGCCTCGGCAGCCTCCTGTACCATGAGGCCGTTTGCAATTACAGTGATGTCTATTCCTTCACGCACAATATTTGCCTTGCCAATTCTGAAGTCAGCTCCTGGCTGATAAATTACAGGCGCCTTTGGCCTTCCAGTCCGGATGAACACAGGCCCCTTGTGTTGTGCGGCCAGCCTGACCAATGCCATTGTAGATAATTCATCTGCCGGAACGAGCACAACAAAACCTGGCAGGGAGCAGGCGAGGGCAACATCTTCTACCGACATCTGGGATGCCCCGTCTTCTCCTATGCTTATTCCGCCGTGAGAACCGATCAGCTTTACATTCAGATGCGGATTGGC
>WBZR01002770.1_pt1 | contig 17338 bp, 16 predicted proteins | sample 5204231 | NCBI WGS metagenome assembly WBZR01 (sample SAMN12412403, study PRJNA552823) | activated sludge metagenome | isolation source: activated sludge from anammox sidestream of wastewater treatment plant... | place: USA: Virginia | collected 2017-08 | reverse complement strand
GCTTCGGGGGATGTTAATAGTAAAAATTTCTTTTCAGAAGAAATGTTTTTAAGGGTTAATGAGAGAGGTGAAACTTCGGGTTCATATTCTTCATCAAAAGCACCAAGATATAAAGATAATGTATCGGTGCCAATCAGCAGATTTAGATCATCTTTTAACTTAAAAAGTTTATTTTGGTCACCTGAACAAAATACTGTTGTATTATTAAGCTCAAAAATTTGTGCAGTAATAAATGCATTTAATGAACCCCGAACACCGTTAAAGAACATAGCTTTTCCGCAGGAATTTTCAATTTCCCGGAAATTATCAGATGAAAAAATCTTATTTCTCAGGTTCTGAAGCAAATAACAAATTAATTATCTAATCCTGTTCAAACTATTTCTTAAATGCTTAAATTATTACTTAGTTCTATAAATTTATCTATAGAAAGGTTTTCAGCTCTTAGAGAAAGATCAATACCGCATTTGCTTAAATCAACATTTAAATTTTTAAGTGAGTTTCTCAGAGTTTTTCTCCTGGTGTTAAATGCTGTTTTAACAAGTTTTCTGAAAAAACTAAAATCATTGATTTCATTTTCTTTTGAAATATTAAAATCTAAATAAATTATTCTTGAATCAACTTTTGGTTTAGGATAAAAGCAGTTTCTTGAAACTTTAAATAAAAGTTTTGGTCTGCATATTACATTTAAAATAACAGTGGGAATGCCATACTCCTTGCTGTTTGGTTTTGCTGTAATACGCTGTGCAACTTCCTCCTGAATCATAAGTTGTGCATCATTTATTATATTCCGGTTATCTGCAAGTTTAAATATTATTGGAGTTGTTATATTATAAGGAATATTCCCTATAATTCTAAGTTTATTATCTCCATCTTTCAAATCTTTAAGGTTAATTTTTAGAAAGTCTTTATTAATTATCTGTAAATCCGGGAAATTGTAGTTAAGGATACCGCAATTAACACTATCAATTTCAATAACTTTCACGATTCGGGATTTCATAAGTAAATGTTTTGTTAAAGAACCTTTTCCGGGACCAATTTCTAATATTTGATCTTCTTCATTTATCAGAAAAGTATTAACAATATTTTTACTTATATTTTCATCAATAAGATAATTTTGACCAAGTGATTTTTTAGGTCTTGGATTATTTGGTTTAAGTTCAGGCAAGATAAGTTCAGGGATTTAAAATGAGCAGGCTGTAATTTCTATCCAGCATTTCAAACTCGTTCATAAAATTTTTACGATAGTCGCCATAGCTCCACATCCTTGACTGGTCATTATAATGTTTATCAACCGGCTGTCCCGACTGTCCGGTTGAATTAATTGTTAAAGGATGCTCTATATCCGCCAGATTTACTATCATTCGCATTGATGCACCAACAACAGTATTAAATTCACCTTTTAAAATAACATCACTGAAACGGTATTCAGTATTATTTACACTCGTCTGGTCGCCGCCTGTTTCAAACGGACCGATATTAAATGTTTTATCAAGTGAACCAATATTACCCATTGGGTGATAAAACTTTACGTTATGAACAATTCCCCACAACCATGAATTTGGATCATTGTTGTTAAATTTTATTTTCAAAAACTCTGAAGCTTGTTCAATACTTTTTTTTACTATATCAAATTTAGATTCTTTATTAGGAGTATTAATATTATCGAACCATACATTATTATAATTTTTAATAATTAATTCTAATGAACGATAAGGCAGATTTTGAATTGTAATAAAATCATCAAAAACGTCAGAGCCAAGCTCATCTTCAAAAGTATTTTTAATTAAAAAAATCAGGAAAGTATTATAAATTGTGCCTGCAGAATTATCTTTTTTCATTTCACCGTTCCAGTTTTGTAAAGTTTTGACCATTGTTTCAATTTCTACTCCTGAATTGATGGAAAATGCAGTATCAAAACAAAATTTGCAAATATTTTTTGCGTAAGGTGATTCGTAGCTGTTAGCAAGAAGCTTAAAATCTTCCTGATCAAAAACCGTTTTATGCACTAAGTAGCTATTTATTTTATCGAATCTTGAAGACGGTTCCCATAAATATGAAATATAAAATTTTTCATGTTTATCTTTTAGCCATGTAAAAGGATTGGTATTTGCTGTTACTATATAACCTTCGGGAGGATTGAAAACCTCTGGTAATTTATCAAATTCAACAAATCCCTGCCAGTCAAGTTCATTTTCGCCGGGGAAAATATAACTGAAATTTGTATTGGTCTTTCTGATTGGTATCTTTCCGGCAGCGTGGTAACCAATATTTCCTGAAATATCAGCATAAATAAAATTTTGAGCAGGAGCATTAAAATCCTTTAATGCAGAAGTAAATTCCTCCCAGTTTTTTGAAGTATTGATTCCGTAAAAACATTTTACTTCATCACTTAATTCAAAACCAGTCCATCGGAAGGTCATTAGTTTATCTTTATAGAATTTATCATTATTTTCATTCATGTCAGCAAAACCTCTGAGTTTTAAATCTGAAATAACGGGACCAATTTTTGTTATGTAAATAACAATATCAGTTTCCATTGAATCTTTAACTATGATCTTTTCTTTGATAGAATCAAGCTGAACCGATTGATTGTTATAAATATATTTTCTTGAATTTGATGAGTCTCGTTTTAATATAATAAAATCATTATCATCATTCATAAGATTTGTTAAACCCCAGCTTATGTATTTATTGTTACCAATAACAATTCCAGGAATACCGGGAAATGACATTCCGCGAACATCAAGTGTACCGCCTTTAAGGTAAATTTCAAACCATCTTGAAGGGGCTTGCAGCGCAAGATGAGGATCATTAGCAAGTATTGGTTTGCCTTTTAATGAGCGGCTGCCAGAAACAACCCAGCTGTTGCTTCCTGTATGAGATACATTAATATTAAAAAATTTTCTGTATTGCCGGTCAGATTCAAAAAAATTATTGCCCAATTGAGCAACTTCTTTTAAATAATTAACATTTTCATTTTCAGCAGAATTATTAACATCGGAGTTTAAGTTTAAGCCAATCTCATTGTTTTCTGATTTTTTCCTGAATATCTTTTTGTTTGCTGAAATATCATTTGTTGCATCTGTTGAGTCAAGTTTTTCTTCAACCGGCTTGCTGTAAATTGATATATTTGTATCAGGAAATATTTCGGCGGTTTTTTCAATGCCGGTTTTATTTAAAACCTCACCCATAATATAGTCTGTATACCAGGCAATATTAAGATCCCAAGCCATCATTCTTGCCAGCATAAGTGATTGTTCCGGTTTCCATAGTTCGGGGCGGTAATTAAGTGCATCAAACTCAATAGGCAGGTTTTTATAATTAGTTTCTATAAATTTGTTAACCCCTGCTGTATAAGAAGCAAGTATTTGCTGTGATTGAGGACTGATATTTTTATACCAATAATATGCAAAACGGTAAATACCAATTGTCTTAAAAAGTTTATCAACTTCAATTAGTTTACTTCCAAATATTTCAGAAAGTCTGCCTTCAGCGACTCTCCTGGTTAAATCCATTTGCCAGAGTCTGTCTCTTGCATGAAGGTAACCTTGTGTAAAATATACATCTTCTTGATTTTGAGCAAAAACCTGAGGAACCCCAAAATCATCAAAATATACTTTTACAGGTTGTTTTAAGCCCGAAACAGCAATATTGCCGCTGGATTGATAAAAAGATTGTTTTGAAATATTATTAAACAATAAGCCAAGAATAATAATTAAAGGGATTATTACAATAAGCAGACCTAGAAACGTTTTAGCAAATTTATTCATTTATATATATACAAATATAACCATATTACATTTGAACTTAAATTCTTATTTTAGAACCGTATATAAAAAAATTATAATCCATCTCAAAAATAATTATTGGGAGATAAATATGAAAAAATCAGTATTTTTAACAGCCCTATTTATAATATTAAGCAGTTCTGCATATTCTCAAGTTGATTTCAAAAAAGGTTCTGTATCTGATGTGCTTGCAATGGCAAAGGAACAGAAAAAGTTAGTTATGGTTGATGTAATGACAGACTGGTGCAAATGGTGTATTGAGCTTGATAACAAGGTGTATGCCAAAAAGGATGTATATGAGTTTGCAAATGCAAACCAGATAAATTATAAAATTGATGCTGAAAAAGGTGAAGGTATAGATTTTGCAAAAAAATACAAGATAGCTGGATTTCCTTCTATCCTTTTTCTTGATGGTGAGGGAAATGAAATTGACAGAATTTACGGCTACGTTCCTGCAAAAGATTTTCTTGAGATGATGAAAGATTATAATAAAGGAGTGAATACATTTACCTATCTTAAGAGTGAGGTTGAAAAAAACCCAACAGATATAGATGCTTCTTTAAAACTTGCTGATAAATATTTAATGTACAGCGAAAACGATAAAGCAAAAGAGCTGCTGAAAAAAATAATAGATATGGATGGTTCTAATGCAAGCGGAAAAACAGATGATGCAAAATTTAGATTAATAAGTTTTTCTGAAAAAGATGAGAAAATTAATGAATTAAAAGCATTTATTAAAGATAATCCCGCTAGTGATCAATTGAAAGATGCCAATATAACACTTGCTGAAACCTATTTTTACGAAATGAATGATCTTGAAAATTCAGAGCAGGTTTTCAAAAATCTTTTAAGTAATTATCCTGGAGATGAATTTGTGAACTCAAGCTATGGAACGTTTATGAATCAGCGTGCAATGGGTTTAGCCGATAAGGGAACCGGAGAGGAAGATTATAAAAAAGGTTTAAGTTTTATTAAAACTGCTTTAGATTATGTATCCGGGTCAGTGAATGAAGGGAGTTCGTATTATATACAATCAAAACTATACTATAATCTTAAAGATTATTCCAAAGCAAATGAATCAATAGATAAGGCTATAAAGATTTTTGACAGAAAACTGTACCGTGAACAAAAGGATAAAATAGAAAAACAATTATCAGAAATGTGATGAAAAGAACTGTTGTTTATGTATTCAAAGTCTTTGCATTAATTGTATTCTTTGCTATTGTTTACCAATTAGTTAACAGTTCGTTGGATATTTACAATAACTTTGCGTATGATAAAGCTGTTCTTAGGTCAACTCCTTATGGTTACATTCCTCTTCTGGATAATCCGTTTAATTACAACAGTGTGAATTCAAATGTTAAGGGCGGAGATTATGTATATGTTGAAAATTGGGAATCTGCTGATAACGGAAGAATAGTTTTTGCAAAAGTAAGATCAAAATTAAATACCGGTTATATAAATAACCGGCTATTAGTAGAAGCAAATATTAATATAATACCTATATTTTCTGTATTAATGCTTTTTGGTATATTCACATATATTTTAAGAAAACTTTTTTTTAGACTTCATATAATTTAATTTTAAAAACTATAAATAAGTTAAAAATTGTATTCTGCAAAAATTAAAGTAACATTACGAAAATCTATCCTTGACCCGCAGGGTAAAGCAGTTGAGCACTCTATTCAAAGTTTAGGATATAATAATATACTTGATACCAGAATTGGTAAATATATTGAACTTAAAATTAACACTTCATCTGATGAAGAAGCCAGAATTATTACAGATGAAGTTTGCAAGAAACTTCTTGCAAATCCCGTAATGGAAGATTATAATTTTGAGGTTGCAAATATAAACGATAAATAAGAAATATAATATAAGTGAGTAAAGCAAAGTTTGGCGTTGTGGTTTTTCCGGGTTCCAATTGTGACCATGATGCATATAATACATTAAAAAATATATTAAATCAGGATACTGAATACCTATGGCATAAAAACAGTACAATTGGAAACAGGAATGTAATCATATTGCCAGGCGGATTTTCATACGGTGATTACTTAAGGTGCGGTGCTATTGCAAGGTTTTCTCCCATAATGAAAGATGTCATAAGGCATGCTTCAAATGGCGGGATAGTAATTGGGGTGTGTAACGGATTTCAGATACTTTGTGAAGCAGGATTGCTGCCGGGTGCCCTGTTGCGTAATGCCAGCCTGAAGTTTGTATGTAAAAATGTCAAATTGAAAATTGAAAACAAAAATTCCATTTTTACCAGTGCATTTTCCGAAAATCCAGAATTCAAAACCGGCAAACTGACTGTACCGGTTGCTCACGGTGACGGCAATTACATTTGTGATTCAGATACTCTTAAAATGCTTAATGAAAACAATCAGGTTGTTTTTAGGTATGAAACAAATCCTAATGGCTCAACTGATAATATTGCAGGGTTAATGAATAAACAGGGAAATATTCTTGGTATGATGCCTCATCCAGAAAGAGCAAGTGAGCAAATAGTTGGTCTTAATGACGGAAGATACCTGTTTGAAAGTGTAATAAATTCAATAAATTAACTTATTTTTTTTTAAAAAAAAGACGGAAACTGTTTTACATATTTTTTTATTAGCAGTAAATTTATATTTAACTTAAAGTTTAGCCAGTAAATTATTTAACTTAAAATTAAATCCGCAAAATTAAGCGGAAATGGAGTAAAATATGTTCGGTTTAGGACCGCAGGAAATTATTCTGATTTGTATTGTAATACTGGTTCTTTTTGGGGCAAAAAAGATTCCCGAGCTAATGTCAGGTCTTGGCAAAGGCATGCGTGAATTCAAAAAAGCTTCTAAAGATATTGAATCTGAAATAAGCAATACAACTTCAGAGGAGAAGAAGACAAGCTGAATATATCAGCTATTGGGAATTAAATATGTATAATGATTACGCTGCTTTGAAAAAAGAGCTTTATGCCGGTAATGTTACCTGCACTGAAGTTGTAAGGTATTATTTAGATAATATAAACAAAGGAAAGCATTTAAACGCTTTCCTTTTAGTGTTAGAAACGGAAGCACTTAGACAAGCCTCTGAAATTGACTTAAAAATAAGATCCGGAAATGCAGGTAAACTTGCAGGAATGGTAATTGCAGTAAAGGATGTACTTTCATTGAAAGGCTATAAACTTACCTGTGGTTCAAAAATACTGCAGAATTTTGAAGCTCTTTATACAGCAAGTGCTATACAGCGGTTAATAGATGAAGATGCAGTAATTATAGGTAAAACAAATTGTGATGAATTTGCAATGGGTTCATCTAATGAAAACTCGGCATACGGAAATGTTCTGAATCCGGCAGATAATTCCTGTGTTCCGGGCGGTTCTTCGGGAGGCAGTGCTGCAGCAGTAGCTGCTGATATGTGCATGGTATCAATTGGAACAGATACAGGCGGCTCAATTCGGCAGCCAGCTTCATTTTGCGGTGTGGTAGGCTTAAAACCTACATACGGAAGGATATCACGTTACGGACTTACTGCTTTTGCATCATCATTTGATACAATTGGTCCGTTTGCAAGAAATCTTAGTGATGCAGCACTTGCACTTGAAGTTATGTCTGGTTTAGATAAAAATGATTCTACTTCTGCCAATAAAAATAAGGAAGATTATATTTCAAAAATACATGAATTTTCTGCAGAAAAAATCAAGGTTGGTATAATTGCTGATCTTGATGAATCTGGGTTACAGCACGAAATTAAAGAAAGTATGAATAAAGCTGTTGAACAAATTAAATCATCTGGTGCAGAAATAATCCCAATTGAATTGCCAAATTTGAAATACTCCATACAAGCATATTATATTTTAACTACAGCCGAGGCATCAAGCAATCTTGCCCGATACGATGGGGCGAGATACGGTACAAGGTCAAAAGATGCAAAAGTTCTTGAAGATATGTATGTGAACTCAAGGTCTGAAGGATTTGGAATGGAAGTAAAGCGAAGAATTATGCTTGGAACTTATGTGCTTTCACACGGTTATTATGACGCATATTATAAAAAAGCACAAAGATTAAGAAGACTGATAAAGAATGATTTTAAAAAGGTGTATGATAAAGTTGATTTAATTTTGCTTCCAACTACACCGACAACTGCATTTAAAATCGGAGAAAAATCTAACAATCCACTGGCAATGTATCTGAATGATATATATACAACTGCTGCAAATCTTTCAGGAAATCCTGCTCTTAGTATTCCTCTAGGAAAAGATAATAATAATCTGCCGATAGGTTTACAGATAATTGGAGATGATTTTAATGAAGCAAAGGTTTTAGGACTTGGTGAATTTATACTAAAAAATACTGCTTAAAATTAATATATTTTATACTGAAGTAAATTCTGCTGCATAATTATTTACATCAAATGCTTCAAATTCCTCTATGCTTATTTCAATTATTTTCTTAAGCTGAAGGTATATCACATCTTTTGGGGTACCAATATACCATTCTTTGCTTTTTTTAATCTTAAAAGTTTTTAATATATCTGAATCGAGAATACTTTTTACTTTGCTTAAGTCATCAGGATTATTTATAATAAATCCCCGAACAAAGCATTTACCTATAAAAAAGTAATAATCCATTTTAAAATTTATCGAGATATTTTGTAAGGCAATAATAGCCTTTTTCAGCTGATCTTTTGTCATAATTGCAAAAATACCTAATTATAAATATATTATAAAGAGAAAAATTACAGTTTAATGATAATGTATTTTTAAATCATTTAAATTATTTATTTTTAAAAATTAACAAGAATGACTAATATATTAATGTTTCATTTAGTATAATTGCTAATTCCAATGAAAAAAATTAAAATAGTTTGTATTGGCGGAAGCTTAGAAAGCGGATCAACTACGTTTGCAGCGTTAAAATACACAGCAGATATCTTAAAAGATACAGGTGCTGATGTATATATTGCAGATTTAAAAAAACTAAGTTTACCGCTTTTTAGCTATAAAAATCTTAGTAAAATTAAAAACAAGAATTTTAAGATATTAATTAAAAAAGTAACCGAAGCAGATGGATTTCTGTTTGGTTCGCCAGAGTATCACGGAACAATAAGTGCTGCATTTAAAAATACCATAGATTATCTTGAAATCCTCTCAAAACATAACCCGCCGTATTTAACATTAAAACCGGTAGGATGTATTGCTGTTGGTGGTGCAGAAAATTCGGGGATTTCAACATTAAAAACAATGATAAGTATTGTTCACAGTTTACGGGCATTGGCAGCCCCTGCAAGTGTTGCTATTAGTTATGGTAAAAATATTTTCGATATTAATGGCAACACAAATGATAAAACGGTTCAGCGAAGACTTAAAAGACTTGCAAATGAAGTTTACATGTTATCTGAAAAATTGAGATAAATACATAAATTTTAATTTTACATTTTAATTATATTAATATAATTGTTATATATTAATTTATTTAATCATCATGATAAAGAAAAATTACAAGAAAAGGGTTTTGATAAGCGCAATTCCTATTATTATTTTTTTGTTTACTGCCTCAATCATTGTGTGGCAGCAGAAACAAACTGAAACAAAAACAAATCAGAATTCAAATAATATTGTAAATACACAAAAAGATACTTCTGTATCAAAAGAAGAATCAGAAATCCCTGATACAGTTAAAATAGGGGCATATATATTTTCTGTTTATGATCTTGACTTTCCCAACAACAAAGTTAATGTTGATTTTTATTTATGGTATATTGCACCCAAAGATAGTATGTCACTATTAGAAAATCTTGAAGTAACAAATTCATCTGAAGTTGAAAAATCTTATGAAATGAATGAAAAAAGGGGAGACAAGTATTTTCAATCAGTAAGGATAAAAGCTAAAATAAAACAGGATTGGAAAGTAGAGAATTTTCCATTTGATAAACAATTAATAAAGGTTAAGGTAGAAGATTTTGATAAAGATAATACTAAATTGGTATTTATTGCAGATACCATTGCCAGTAAATTTGATAAAGATATTCATATAGATGGCTGGAAATTTATGGATTTTGGAATTAAGATTGATAATCATTTATATGAAACCAATTACGGAGATCCTGATATACCTGTGAATGAATATTCATCATACTCAAGGGCAACTCTTAATTTTACACTAGAACGAGAGGGAAACGGACTTTTCTTTAAGCTTTTCATTGGGTTGTTTATTTCTGTTCTGATTTCACTATTAACATTTTTTGTAAATCCTCTTGATCTTGATCCAAGATTCGGTCTTTCGGTTGGCGCAATATTTGCAGCTATTGCCAGCCAATACGTTATAACATCAACATTGCCTCAAAATGAAAAACTGACACTTGTTGATAAACTTCACGATGTTTCATTCATTTATATTTTTATTTGTATTTTAGTTTCAACAATCTCACTTCGTTATATGAAACAAGGTATGACTGATAAATCTATAAAATTGGATAGATACAGCTTTTTGATATGCGCTTCAACATATCTAATTTTTGTAATCTATTTTATAAGTAAATCAATTTAAAATAAATTATTATGACAACCAGAAGAGAATTTCTGAAAAACGGAGCTATAATTGCGGCTGGAGCAGCAATAATACCTAATTCATTCAGTATTAATAAATTAGTTAAGCCAAAAGTTGTTATAATAGGTGCAGGCTTTGCCGGTCTTGCAGCAGCATACAGACTTAAACAAAAAGGGTGTGAGGTAACCATACTTGAAAGCAGGAACCGCATTGGAGGCAGGGTATTTTCTTATAATATAGATAAGTCTGAAAACCTTGTTATAGAGCTAGGGGCAGAGTGGGTTGGTGCATCACATGAAAGACTTATTGCAATGTGTAATGAGTTTGGTCTGGAGCTATTTAATAATCAATTTGAAACTCATTTAACATTTGAAGGTGAATACTTTCCAAATGGTAAATGGGGTTATTCGGCAGAATGGAAAAATAAATTTGAACAATTGTTAAAAGATTATGCAAATTTTACAGATGAAGATAAAAAAAGACTTGATAAAATGGATTGGTGGAGATACCTTGTTAATAACGGTATTTCTGAAAGAGATCTGCAAATAAGAAACTTGTTAGACAGTACAGATTTTGGTGAATGTATAAGGCATGTTTCTGCCTATGCAGCGTTTGCAGAATATGCTGAATCTAGTGAAAAAAATGAAATGGATTACAAAATAAAAGGAGGGAACAGTCTATTTGCTCAAAAGATTGGAGAACGGATTGGTACTGAAAATATTTTACTTAAACATAAAGTTACAGAAATAAACCAAGCAGATGGTAAGGTTGATGTAAAATGTGCTAATGGTACATTTTTTTCAGCAGATAGAATTATATGTGCGGTGCCCACTTATTCTTTGATAAAAATAAACTGGAAGCCTGTTTTACCAAGTGAGAAAATTATTGCATTAAATGAACTGCAATATGCACGTATTTGCAAGCATGCAGTATTGTTCAGTGATAGATTTTGGAAGAATAATGATTTTGATATGGTAACTGATATTTATGGTCACTATTTCTATCATGCTACAAAAAGTCAACCCGGAAAAAAGGGGGCACTAATTTCTTATACAATTGGTGATAAAGCTGATGTTGTAAGCAGACAGAATGACAGGTTTAATGCTGAAATGATAGACACTTCTCTAAAAACTGCATTTGGAAATGTGAAAGATAAAATAGTGAAGCAGGTAAAATATTATTGGGGTTTGGATGAATATACAATGGGTGCTTACGCACTTTATGGTACAGGACAGTGGTATAATGTTATGCCTGTATTAAAGAAAAGGTTTATGAATACCTATTTTGCAGGTGAACATTTGGCAGACTGGCAGGGATTTATGGAAGGTGCTATTAATACTGGAGAAGAAGCTGCTGATGAAATTATGGGTTAATATTGTTTACAATAAAATTATTTTTGTAAATTTTTAATAAAATCAACATACGTATCTTCTAGCTCTGATATAGGTTTGCCTGTTATGGATTCAAGCTGTGTAATACCTGTATTATCTTCGTGGATTGTATCGCGGAATTCTTTATAATATTTTTCAAGAATCCCCATTTGCTGAAGGTACATTAGAAGGTATCTGGACTGTGCATAATAGAAAGAAGCTCTTTTACTGTAAAGTTCTTCATCGTTGGTTTTCATAAGATACTCCAATCCGGTATATGAATTATCCTTTAAAGCCCTTTGAATAGCCAGCATTCTCATACTATAATCAGCAATCAGGTTTCCGTTTGAGAATGTTGATTTTTCATTCATTGCAGCAAGACCTTCTTCAAACCATGAAGGAGCGTCAGGAAAATCTGCTTTTAGGAACTTGTGAGTTAATTCATGTTTTATACTGCCTTTCCAGCTTACATATCTAATTACAATTACATTTTTAGAAATTTTAAAAAACCCATAGGGAGAAATATCGCTTTCGGCGATATCATAATTTTTTAGAACAAAATTTTTATAAGTATTAAAATCTTTAAACAAGTAAACCGGAGTAACATTTACAGGAAGTTTATTAACATAATTATTTTTCATAGCATCAATAGTATTTCTAATATCATTATCTATTAGCTTGTATGTTAAATCCTCATCCAAATCAGAAAATATAACAAAATATCTAAATTTTGTATTTGACATGCCATCCGAAATAAGCAGTGATTGTGAATTAATAACAGAGTTATAGTTCAAATTATCATAAGTTTCTTCAATTTCAGAAAGTGTACTTTTTGTATCAGCGGTGTTTTGCTGAGTATCAGTTTCAACTTTTAAATAATTATTATTATCTTCAGAAACTTGCAGCCGATCATCGTGGCTGCTGCATGCGGCAAGTGTTGCAAGAATTATTATTGAGTAAATTTTCAAATATTTTTGAATTAATTATTGTTATTTTAGATCTGAATTATTTGTTTTATACAGTTTATTTGTTACTGGTTTGAAATTATAACAAAATTCAATCATATTAATCATTGTTTGTTATAATTTTTATAAAATTTTATGAAAATGAAAGTTAATTCTGAATATATAAAAAGAATACTGTTGATATGTACCGGAAATACCTGCCGCAGTCAGATGGCAGAAGGTATTTTGAAAAATACCAATGCTAATCTTCAGGTATTTTCAGCAGGTACAAAACCGGAGGATAAAGTGAATCCTATTGCGATTAAAGTAATGCAGGAATTAGGGATAGATATCAGTAATAATATTCCAAAGAGTGTGAATAACTTTAAAGCTGAAGATTTTGATTATGTAATTACATTGTGTGATAATGCAAAATCTATATGCCCGGATTTGACAGGTTTAGTAAAAAACAATGTGCATGCAAAATTTGAAGATCCTGCTTGTGCTATTGGAAACATGGAAGAAAAATTAGAAGTGTACAGGAATATAAGGGATAAAATTAATGTTTATTTTAGAGATTTTATTAAAGAAATTCAAAATTAGTTTTCAAATTTTATCCTGTAAGAAGTTCCATTGATGCTTTCCATGGAAATGCTGCCATCAATTTGTTCAACAAGAGTATTTACTAACTGCAAACCAAGCGAATGTGTTTGCTTGAAATTGATTTTATCAGGAAAGCCAATTCCATTATCTGAAATATAAAGTTCAAAATAACCATTATTAAGGTTGGATATAACAACATTTATTTCGCCTCTTCTTCCATCAGGAAAAGCATATTTTAATGAATTGGAAATTAGTTCATTAAGTATTAAACCGCAGGGAATAGCTTTATCTATGCTTAAATTAATGTTTTCAGCATTTATATAAATCTTAATCATATTTATATTGGAATTAAATACATTTAATAAATAATTTGTTAACTGAATTATGTATTCCTTAAAATCAATATCAGAAAAATCTTTTGACTGATAAAGTTTCTGATGAACAAGAGCCATTGATTTAACCCTGTTTTGACAGTCAATTAATTGATCAAGCGATTCTTCATCATTTACATAACTTGATTGCAATTTTAACAGACTTGATACAACTTGAAGGTTATTTTTTACTCTGTGATGAATTTCTTTCAATAAAAGTTCTTTTTCTTTTAAAGATTTATTGATCTTTTCTTCAGCAATTTTTCTATCAGTTACATCAATAAGAATGCCTGATAGGTATGAATTATTTTCATCAATTCTTACCCTGAACATATGATCTTCTATCCAGATGTATGAACCATCACTTTTCCTGATCCTGAACTCAAGTATCAATACATCATCATCGAAACATTTATGCCATTGTTTAATACCTTGTTTAACTTTCATCAAATCATCAGGATGTATAATTTTTCCAAAGAAATATTTTTCAGTTAATATTTCTGAAGGCAGATAACCCGTCATTTCAAAGATATTTTCGGAAATAAAATCAGTACCGGCACCAGACTGATAAATAACTACCTTTGGCAGATTTTTAATAATTGCTGAAAGTTTGGTTTCTGTTTCCAGAACCTTAAGCCGTGTTTTTTTCTGTTCAGTTATATCAATCATAATACCGGAGTAATAAGGTTTATTATTTTCAGGAGCTGCAAGAAACATGTGGTCTTCAATCCAAACCATATTATTGTTTTTAGCTTTTACCTGAATTTCATTGCTTAAAACTCCTTTTGCACCGCTTTTTTTCCATTCTGCAACATTGTTATCATAAATTTTTATTTCTTCTTCATTCATTAAACTGCTAAAAAGCTGGGGGTCATTCATAAATTCTTCACTTGTATATCCAAGTATATCAAAAATATTTTCAGTTACAAAATTTACATTTTCACCATATTCATAAATAGCAACGTTAGGCAGATTGTTTAATATGGCAGCAAGTCTTGCCTGTGTTTGCTTTAGTTTTAATTCAGCTTCAATTTTTTCGGTTATATCAACTAATTGAGAAATCCGCTGAAAAGTTTTACCGGTATAATCACGCAGTATGTTAACCCGAAGATCAGCATAAATAATTTTACCGTTTTTATGTATATACCTTTTTTCATAGTGAAAGTGTGTTTGTGTTCCGTTTTTAGATTGCTGCATAACATCAAGGTCTTTGCTTATATCTTCGGGATGAGTAATATCTTCATACGTCATATTGGCAAGTTCTTTTTTAGAATACCCAACAATATCACAGTATGCTTTATTTACTTTAATGTAGTTTTTACTCATATCTGTAAGAGACATTCCAATTGGTGCATTATCAAAGATCATCTGGAATTGCTGTTCACTTTTTTTAAGGGCAGCTTCAGCACGTTTTCGGGCAGTTACATCACGTCCTACGGTTTGATATTCAAAAATTTCACCGTTATCATCAAGTATAACAGTATCAGTCCATCTAAGCCATCTAATATCACCATCTGGTTTTATAATTCTGTGAGTAAAATGACCAATTCTGTTTTCTTTATTAAGCGAAGCAAAAAACCTTGAGAATCTTTCAAGATCTTCAACCGGCATTTGAGGAATATACTTTTTACCAATTAACTCATTTCTGCTTTTATCAAAATATTTACAGTAAACATCATTAACATAAGTAAAAGTGCCGTCCGGTTTCCATCTTGTGATCATTTCTGATTGCTGTTCGACAAGAGTTTTATATCTTTCCTTGCTTTCCAAAAGCTCTTTTTCCATTATTTTACGCTCGGTCAAGTCTATCATTACACCATACAGTGATTTTGGTTTTCCGTTTTCAAGTGTTATTGAAACAATATCCTTGAACCACTTTATGCTTCCGTCAATTGCAATCATTCTGTATTCATATTCATGATCTTTGCATAATTCAATATGATGTTTACTGAATAAAATTGCCCACTCTTTATCTTCATGATAAAGATGATCATACCAAAATCCTTTTGTGAACCATTCATTTTTATCGTATCCCAATATGGATTCTGCTTTTCTGCTTACGTATCTAAAACACTTCTGAGTAAGATCAAATTCATAAGAAATAACATTTAAGCCTTCTATAAGGTCGCGAAATCTTTCATTAGTAGATATTTCAGATTTATTTAAAATATTATCCAATAATTTTTGCTTAAATAGAATTAATTGTCCCGAAAGATATGCAATATATCAAAAATTGTAATTAACGTAAATGGGTGATAATAAAATATCTTAAACCTGTAATTACTTGAAGTTTAAAAAATACAATTAAAAATAAAAGTTATTATAGCATTAAATAGTACTATTTATCATACTTTTACAGGTTACTTATATTAAACACTTACTGAACATCAGTTATTATTACGGGGAGTTTGGGATTATGCGGAATATCTTTGGCTTTTGATTGATTAATATAACCTATCAGCATGTAAACTGTTATCAAGGCAATATGAATTGTAACGGCAATTATCAATCCCTTCAAAGTGAATGATTTGTGAAGTTTTTTTAACTCAGTTGCTCCATATTTATTATTGTTGATAAGAACAATATTATCATTCATAATAATCCAAAAGATATTAATTATAACAAACTTTTAATATTATACAATTTACACTGTAAAATGTTCCAAATTAAAATTATAATTATGAATTAATTGTTTTTTCTTTTTCTAAATTTTTTAAATATGTGTATATTTCATACTGTGATCTGAGAGGTGGTGAATCTTGAACTGAATTGTATAGATTAGTTTGTTTTTCGTCAATTATTCTTGCCTTAATATTATCATTAAGTTTAATATCTATTATATGTTTAATAATATTTTTAAGATTTTCATCATAAACAGGGAAACACACTTCCACTCTCCTGCTTAAATTTCTTTTCATCCAGTCAGCACTAGAAAGATATAACTTTTCTTTTCCTCCGTTATTAAAAATGAAAATACGGTCGTGCTCAAGGAATCTATCAACAATACTGATTACATGTATATTTTCACTCATACCTTTAACACCGGGAAGCAGACAGCAAATTCCTCTTACAATCAGATTTATCTTAACTCCTGCATTACTGGCATCATAGAGTTTTTTTATTATTCTTTCATCTTCAAGACTGTTAAGCTTAACAGTAATTGAGGCATGGTTACCAAGTTTTGCAAAATTTATTTCATTATCAATCATTTCAGCTAATTTCTGTCTCATTCCGTATTGAGCAACCAGCAAATGTTTAAAATGGTAATCAGGTTTTTTATCTTCAAGAAATTCAAAAACATATTTTACTTCATTTGTAATTTCATTTTTTGCAGTAAATAGCCCAAAATCTGTATATAATCGTGCAGTTTTCTCATTAAAGTTACCGGTAGAAAGGTAAGTATAAATTTTTTCTTTACCTCGTTCAATTCTGGTTATCATTACAAGTTTTGCATGCACTTTTAAGCCGGGCATACTATAAAGTACTTTTACCCCGGCTTTCTGTAATTCTTCAGCACTATGGATATTTATTTCTTCATCAAATCGTGCTTTAATTTCAACAAATGCAGTTACTTCTTTACCTCGGTGTGCAGCTTTTATAAGAGCATTTACAATTTTGGAATTTTTTGCAACACGGTATAGAGTGATTTTTATTGATGTAACTTCATGGTCACTTGCAGCCTGTTCTAATGCATTTATTACATAGTCATATTTATGGTAAGGGAAATAA
>WBZR01002768.1_pt1 | contig 17340 bp, 17 predicted proteins | sample 5204231 | NCBI WGS metagenome assembly WBZR01 (sample SAMN12412403, study PRJNA552823) | activated sludge metagenome | isolation source: activated sludge from anammox sidestream of wastewater treatment plant... | place: USA: Virginia | collected 2017-08 | reverse complement strand
GCCTGCGCGCGGTTCTTGCCCGACTGCAGCTGCGCCATGCCCAGGCGCAGCCTGGCTTCGTCGGGGCGCTTGAGCTGACCCTTGGCGATGCCCTCCTGGATGAGCTGCAGGCCCTTGTCGACTTCGCCGATGGAGACGTAGGCGTAGCCGATCTTGACGAGCTGATCGCCTTCCTTCTCGCCGGCGGCCTCGGCCGCCTGCGCGGGCAGGCTGGCCCTCGCCTCGGCCTCCTGCTTGAGCGCGAGCTCGCGCAGCCGCTGGTGGCGTGCGGCTTCCGGCCCGGTGCCCAGCAGCCCGGCCTTGTAGCCCTGGTCGATGATGCGCCTGGCCTCGGCCGGCAGGCCGGCCTGCAGCGCGAGCTGCGCCAGCTCCATGTACTCGTCGGTCTTGGTGAGTGTGCCGGTGGCCAGGCGCAGGCGCATGACGTCGATGTCATAGCGCTGCGAGAAGCCCGGCTTGCGCGGCAGCCGGCCCAGATAGGCGTTCCAGTAATCCTTCTTCGGGTAGTTGAACAGCAGCTTCTCGAGCGTGTGCACGTAGCCGTTGGTGTTGCCGGTGCGCTGCTGGGCGTCGGCCAGACGCAGCAGCTCGCCCTCCTCGGGCCGGCGGCCGGCCTGTTCGGCGGCCTGCACCGTGGCGGCGGCCTCGCGCGCGATGGCCGCGTAGTCGCCGCTGGCGGCCTGCAGGTACTGCTGCAGCTGCCGCACGCTGGCGCTGTTGTTGCCGGCGGCGATGGCCTTGGCCAGCCATTCGCCGGCCTTGGCGTTGTTGCGCATCTGCGCGTAGGCCGCGCCCAGCTGCTCGGCGTACTGGCCGAGCTGCGCACCGCTGGCGCGTCCGGCCAGCGCCTCGAGCGCCTGCACCGCGGTGGCGTGGTCGCCGGCGCGCTGCGCCGCTGCCGCCTTCATCGCGTCGATGGTCTGCCGCTCGGCCGGCGTGATGCCGCTGGCGTTCTCGGCCTCGCGCACCTTGGCCAGGGCCTCCTTCGCGCGGCCGGACTTGAGCAGGTCGGAGGCCTGCTGCAGCGGCTTGCCGACCTCGGGCCGCAGACCCTGCGCGGCTGCCGGCGCCGCGGCGGCGACGAGACCGGCGACAGCGAATGCGAGCAGGGCCGGGCGCAGCGAGGCGATCTTCATGACGTCAGGAACTCGGGGGGCCGTAGGACGCGCAGGGTCAGAGGAACTGCTCGTTGCCGACCAGACCGATCTTGGTGACGCCCAAGCGCTGCGCCGAGGCCAGGATCATGGCCACCACGCGGTACGGCACGAGCTTGTTGGGGCGCAGATGGACCTCGGGCTGGTCGGCCTGCGCAGCCACCGCCTGCAAGCGCGATTCGAGCGCGGCGCGATCGGGAACGATCTCGCCGTTCCAGCCGATCGTGCCGTCGAAGTCGACGTCGATGCGCACGATCTCGGGCGGCTTGGGCGGCGGCGCGCCCTTGGCGATCGGCATGTTCATCTTGACCGCGTGCGTCTGGATCGGGATCGTGATGATGAACATGATCAGCAGCACCAGCATCACGTCGATCAGCGGCGTGGTGTTGATGTCGAGCATCATGTCGCCTTCGTCGCTGCTTCCCACTTGCATGGCCATCGCGGCTCGCTCCTACGGACGTGCGCCCGCGCCGACGGGCGGCTCGGTGATGAAGCCGACCTTGAAGATGCCTGCACGCTGGCAGGCGACGACGACGCGGCCGACGGCCTCGTAGCGCACGTCGAGGTCGCCGCGGATGTGCACCTCGGGCTGCGGTTCCTTCACGGCCTCGGTCTTGAGCCGCGTCACCAGCGCCTCGATGTCGGGGACGCGCTCCATGCCCCAGTAGATCTCGCCTTCGCGGTTCACCGACAGCACCACGTTCTCGGGCTTGGTCTGCGTCGGCACGTTGCGTTCCTTGGGCAGCTCGAGCCGGATCGACTGCGTGACCACCGGGATGGTGATCAGGAAGATGATGAGCAGCACCAGCATCACGTCGACCAGCGGCGTGGTGTTGATGGTGTTGTTCAGCTCGCCTTCGCCTTCGCTGTCGGCGGGCCCGACCTGCATCGCCATGGCGGTCTTCTCCTGCGGCGCCAGCGGCAGCGCGCTCAGCGCTTGCCGGCGATCAGCACGCTGTGCAGATCGCCCGCGAAGGCCCGGGTGGCGTCGAGCACGTTCTTGTTGCGACGCAGCAGCCAGTTGTAGCCCATCACCGCCGGCACGGCCACGGCGAGGCCGAAGGCGGTCATGATCAGCGCCTCGCCCACCGGGCCGGCCACCTTGTCGATCGAGGCCTGGCCGCTGATGCCGATCTTCACGAGCGCGTTGTAGATGCCCCAGACGGTGCCGAAAAGGCCGACGAACGGGGCGGTCGAGCCGACCGTGGCGAGGAAGGCCATGCCGTCCTGCAGCCGACCCTGCACGCTGCCCATGGCGCGGTCGATCGACATGCCGATCCAGGTGAGCTTGTCGATCGACTCGACCATCGTGCCTTCGTGATGATCGCTCGCCTTGATGCCCTGCTCGGCGATGTAGCGCAGCGCCGAGCCCTCCTTGAGCTGGCCGACGCCGGCCTTCACCGAGCCGGCCTTCCAGAACGCGTCGGAGCTCTCGCGTGCGGTCTTGAGCATCGCGCGCTGCTCGAAGACCTTCGTGAAGATGATGTACCAGCTGCCCATCGACATGATGACGAGGATGACCAGCGTGCCCTTGGCGACGAAGTCGCCCTGGCCCCACAGCGCCTTCAGGCCGTAGGGGTTGTCGACGGCCTCTTCGCTCACCGCAGGCTTGGGCGGGGGAGCGGGCTCGGCTGCCGGCACCGGCGCCGGCGCGGCCGAGGCCTCGACCGCGGGCGCCGAGGCCGCCTGCGCGCGGGCCGGCGTCGGCACGACGGCCGCGAGCGTGACGGTGGCGACGAGGGCGGCGGCCAGCGACGCGCGCACAGCGTTGAACAGGGACATGGTTCCTCCAGCGGACTCTCTTGACGAAGGCGGCGCGGTCGCGGCTGCGTGGCGCCTGGATGGGCTCGGGTGGGTTCGGGATGCGGCGGGGGCTGCAGGCGCGAGGCGGCGCGCAGGCGCGGCTACTCGAGCCTCCATACGTATTCGACGTCGAACGAGCCTCCAGTCGGCTTGCCGTGGTCGTCGATGCCCGGCGTGAACGTGCATTCGCCGAGCTTGGCCAGTGCGATGCGGTCGAGCATCTTGTGCTCGCGCGTCGGGCCGGCGGACTTCACGACCTCGGCGCTCGCCAGCTTGCCGTCGGGGCCGACGGTGAAGCGCACCCGGGTCGTGCCGGTAGCCTCGGCGCGGCGCGCGGCGGCCGGGTAGTCGTCGCCGGTGGGCGCACAGGCACGGACGTTGGCGATCGCCGGCTTGGCGGCGATGCGCGGCGGCGGCGGCGGCGCCGCGGGCGCCGGCGGTGCGGCCGGCGCCGGCGGCGGCGCGATCGTCACCGGCGCCGGCGGCGGCGCCACCGTGGTGGTGGTGATCGTCGGCGCGGCCATCGGCGGCGGATTGACATGAACTTCGGGCGGCGGCACGAACGAAGGCGGCGGCGGCGCGAACTTCGGCGGCGGCGGCAGGTTCTCGGGCGGCGGCGGCGGCGGCGGCTTGGCCTCCTCGATGATCTTGGTCTCGATCGGCGCGCGGATCACCTCGACCATGCGCTGCGCCAGGCCGGTCACGAGCGCCCATCCCAGCAGCAGGTGCAAGGCCAGCACGATGCCGAATCCCACCGCGTGCCGGCCAGGGTTGCGCTGCTGTTCGGCGAAATCCACTCACGTCCTCCAGTCGTCCGCGCGCGGGGTCACGCGCGGCACGGCGGTTGCTGGTTCGGCAGCCTCGTGGGCCGCTTCTGGCCTCTTCCGCCAAGGTGGCGGACTATATCGCGAAGCCCCGGACGGACCGCTCCGGGCCTGCCCTAGAACCCGCGACTGCGGGGCGGGGATGTCCTGCATGCCGCGGCGCTACGCGCCCGCCGCGTGCCGCAGCGCCTCGAGGCCGCGCGCCTGCGCGTCGCGCCCGTCGCAGGCGACGCTTTGGCGCGCGGGCAGGGCGCGCAGCCAGGTGAGCTGGCGCTTGGCGAGTTGGCGCGTGGCGGCGATGCCGGCCGCGCGCAGCGCGGCCATCGCGTCACCGCGCAGCGCGAGCATGTCGTCGCCACGCTCGAGCGCCTGCCAGACCTGGCGGTAGCCGACGCAGCGCATCGACGGCAGCCCCGGGTGCAGATCGCCGCGCGCGCGCAGCGCACGCACCTCGTCGAGCAGACCGGCGGCCAGCATGGCGTCGAAGCGCCGCGCGATGCGCTCGTGCAGCCAGGCCCGCGAAAGCGGCTCGAGCGCCACCAGCGGCCAGCGTTCGGCGTCTTCGCGCCGCGGCTCGCCGAGCCAGGCCGAGAGCGGCCGGCCGCTCGCGCGCCAGACTTCGAGCGCACGCTGGATGCGCTGCGCGTCGTGCGGCGCGAGCCGCGCTGCGCTGGCCGGGTCGACGCGCGCGAGTTCGGCGTGCAGCGCCGGCCAGCCGCGCTCGGCCGCTTCGGCGTCGAGCGCGGCGCGCAGCGCCGGGTCGGCCTGGGGCAGGCGGTCGAGCCCGGCGCGCAGCGCCTTGAAGTACAGCATCGTGCCGCCCACCAGCAGCGGCAATGCGCCGCGCGCGCGGATCTCGCCCACGACGCGCTGTGCGTCGGCGGCGAAGCGTGCCGCCGAGTACGCCTCGCGCGGATCGAGGAGGTCGATCAGGTGGTGCGGACAGGCCGCGCGCTCGGCCGCGCCGGGCTTGGCGGTGCCGATGTCCATGCCGCGGTACACCTGGGCCGAGTCGACGCTGACGATCTCGACGCGGCCCCGATGCGCGGCGAAGGCGAGCGCCAGGGCGCTCTTGCCGCTGGCCGTGGGGCCGGCCAGGCACACCGCATGCATGGCGCAGCGCCTGGCGCTCAGTGCAGCGGCGCCAGCCGCTGCACGAGCGTCCACGCGACGCCGCTGGCGGCGAGCGCGCCGCAGCCCACGCCGAACGCGTACGTCCGCGTCGTGCCGTCGAGTGCCCAGCCCAGCCACAGGCCGACGGCGAAGGCCGTCGCCGCGAGCGCGAAGCCGGTGAGCGCCGCCGCGGCGCCCGCGGCCCGCGGAAACGGTCCCACCGCACCGGCCTGCGCGCAGGGCTGGTGCACGCCATGCCCGAACAGGTACAGCCACTGCGGCACGAGCAGCGCCCACATCGACTGCCGGCCCGCGGCCGCCAGCGCGGCCATCGACACGCCGCCGGCCAGCGTGAACCAGCCGGCGCGCCGCACGGCGCCGCCCATGCCGTGGCGCGCCACCCAGCGCCGGCACTGGAACGTGCCTGCCAGGTAGGCGGCCGAGCCGCTGGCCATCGCCAGCCCGTAGGTCGAAGGCGTGAGCCCGAGCGTTCCGATGTAGACGTAGGACGAGCCGGCGAGGATCACGAACAGGCCGCCGTAAGTGGCCGACGCGAGGGCCGTCCAGGCGACGAAGACGCGGTCGCGCGCGATCACGCGCCATTGCGCGAGCAGCGTCGCGGGCGCGGTGGCCCGCGGGTTGAGCGCGGGCGCCGTCTCGGGCAGCCGCACGGCAACCCAGACGAGCGTCGCCGCGCCGGCCGCGGCCACCAGCGCGAGCGCACCGCGCCAGCCGGCGAGCGTCGTCGCCAGGCCGCCGAGCGCCGGGCCGACGAGCGCGATCACGGCCAGTCCCGACAGGCCGAGCGACATCACGCGTGCACCTTCGAGCGGGTCGTACAGGTCGCGCACGAGAGCGCGCGCGCAGACGATGGCCGCGGCCAGCGTCAAGCCCTGCAGCACGCGCCAGGCCACCAGCGTCTCGATGCGGCCGGCCAGCACGGCGCCGATGCTGGCCAGCGTGTACAGCGCGAGACCGGCGAGCAGCACGCGGCGCCGCCCGATGCGATCGGCCACCGGCCCCCAGACGAGCTGCGCGATGCCGAAGGCGAGGATCAGTGCCGACATCGTGAGCTGCGCCTGCTCGAGCTTGGCGTCGAGGGCGTGCGTGAGCGCGGGCAGCGCGGGCAGGAAGACGTCGGTGGTGATCGGCTGCAGGCCCAGCAGCAGCGCCAGCGCGAGCGCAGCCTGGCCGCGCGTCAGGCGCGGGCGCGCCGCCGCTGCGGCGCCGACTCGTGCGTCGGCATTCATGCGTCGGCGTTCATGCGTCGGCGTTCATGCGGCGGCGTTCATGCAAAGCGCTCGGGCAGCGCGCCCATCAGAAGCGCTCGTGCGCGCCGAGCAGCCGCCAGCAGCCCGGCGGCAGACGGCCCAGCACGACGCTGCCGATGCGCACGCGTCTGAGCGCGAGCACTTCCAGGCCCACCAGCTCGCACATGCGCCGGATCTGCCGCTTGCGCCCTTCGCGCAGCACGAAGCGCAGCTGGTCCTCGTTGGCCCAGCTCACGCGCGCCGGCCGCAGCGCCACGCCGTCGAGCGCCAGGCCGTGGCGCAGCCGTGCCAGTTCGGCCTCGGGCAGGGGGCCGGGGCGCAGGTGGCGCACGCGCACGAGGTACTCCTTCTCCACCGCCGAGTCCGCGCCGATGAGCTGGCGTGCGATGCGCCCGTCCTGCGTCAGCACCAGCAGCCCGGTGGAGTCGATGTCCAGGCGCCCGGCCGGCGCCAGTCCGCGCAGGCCGCCGGCACCGATGCGCAGGCCCGGGCGGCTGCGGTCCTCGGCCCAGCGGTTCTCGGCCCGCACGAGCATGGCTGCGTTGCGGTGGCCGTCCTCGGCCTGGCCGCTGACGTAGCCGATCGGCTTGTGCAGCAGCACGGTCAGGCGCTGCGCCTGCTCGCTGCGCGCCTGCGCCTCGACTTCGATGCGGGCGTCGGGCCGTGCGCGCTGGCCGAGCACGGCCGTCCGACCGTCGACCTGCACCCGGCCGGCGGCGATCCACTCGTCGGCCTCACGGCGCGAGGCCAAGCCGCGCTCGGTCATCAGCTTGGACACGCGCACGCCTTCGGCAGCCGGCGCGGCGGCGCGCACGGCCGCCGCGGCGCCCGGACCTGCCGGCGCGGCGGCGCAAGACGGCACGGCGCGCCGCGGCACGCGCATCGCACCCTGCGGCCGCGGTGCCGGCGCGCGCTTCAGAGCACCACCTTCACCAGCGGATGCGCCGTGAGCGCGCGGTACAGCGCATCGAGCTGCGCACGGCTGGTGGCGGTGACGGTGATCGTCAGCCCGAGCCAGTTGCCGGCGCGGCTCGGCCGCCGCTCGACCGTCGCCGGGTCGAACGCGGGGTCGTGGCGACGCGCCAGCTCGAGCACGGCCGCCTCGAAGCCCTCGACCTGCGCACCCATCACCTTGATCGGGAACGCGCTCGGGTATTCGATCAGGCCGGGCGGCGCTTCGGGTGGGGTCTCGTCCATGGCGGCGGGGTTGATGTCGCCCCGGGGCTCGGACCTGTGAAGATACGAATCACGCCCGCGATTCATGTCGCCACAGGCTCTCAGATCGACATTGTGCGCTTGGCCTGCTGGTAGGCCTCGTACAGCCGCGCATACACCGGCCCGGGCTTGCCGCGCGCCGCGCCGTGGCCGACCGGCTCGCCGTCGATGCGCGTCACCGGCAGCACCTCCTTGGTGGCCGAGGACAGCAGCACCTCGTCGGCGGCGCGCACGTCGGCCTCGGAGATGGGACGCAGGTTGTAGGCGATGCCGCATTCGGCGCACAGCTCGCGCAGCAGCTCGACGCGGATGCCCTCGAGCACGAGCTCGCTCTTGGGCGGACCGAGAAGCGCGCCCTCGTGCACGATCCAGACGTTGCTGGCCGCGGCCTCGGTGAGGTGGCCGTCGCGGAACATGATGGTCTCGACGGCGCCGTGGTCGGCCGACATCTGGCGCGCCAGGATGTTGCCCAGCAGGCTGGTGCTCTTGATGTCGCCGCGCTCCCAGCGGAAGTCGCGTGCCGTGGTGCAGGCCACGCCCTGGCGGCGCTGCTCGGCCGTCGGCGGGCGCATCGGGTTGGTCATCATGAAGACGGTGGGCGTCTGCCCCTCGGGCATGACATGCTCGCGCGGCGCAACGCCGCGCGTGATCTGCAGGTACACCACCTGGTCGTCGGCCGGCTCGGCCTGCACGAGCGCGCGGCAGCGCGCCAGCCACTCGTCGCGCCCGGCCGGGTTCGCAATGCGCAGCCTGGCCAGCGAGCGCGCCAGGCGCGCCATGTGCTCGTCGAAGCGGAACAGCCGCCGCGCGTACACCGGCACCACCTCGTAGACGCCGTCGCCGAAAATGAAGCCGCGGTCGAGCACGCTCACCCTGGCTGCGGAAACGCGCAGGAATTCGCCGTTCAGGTAGCAGGGAGCGTCGTGCATGGCCTCGGTCGCGGGCTGGGTGCGGCCGCGCATTGTCGCAGGCGGCGCGGGCGGCGCGGGCGGCGCGGGCGGCGCGGGCGGCTACCATAGCCGGCGCGCGCGGCCAGCGGTGCCGGGGGGCGCCGCCGCGCGACGGGCACAAAGCCGAGGAGAGCGCCAGATGCCGGTGATCGTGGTCGCCAATCCGAAGGGCGGCGTGGGCAAGAGCACGCTGGCCACCAATCTGGCGGGCTGCCTGGCCGCCGCCGGCCAGGCGGTGATGCTCGGCGACGTCGACCGCCAGCAGTCGGCGCGCCGCTGGCTCGAGCTGCGTGCGCCCACGCTGCCGCGCATTGCCGGCTGGGACGTCGCCGCCGACGACGTGGTGCGCCCACCGCGCGGCACCACGCATGTCGTGCTCGACACGCCCGCCGGCCTGCACGGCAAGCGGCTGGACGCCGTGCTGCGCATCGCCGAGCGCATGCTGATTCCGCTGCAGCCCAGCCTGTTCGACATCCAGGCCACGCACGACTTCATTCGCCGGCTGCGCGAGCACCGGCGCGGCGCCGAGATCGAGCTGGCGCTGGTGGCCATGCGCGTGCGCGAGCACACGCGCGCCAACGAACAGCTGCACCAGTACCTGGCGACGCTGCCGGTGCCGGTGCTGGCCTGGCTGCGCGACACGCAGAACTACGTGCAGCTCGCGGCGCACGGCCTGACGCTGTGGGACGTGGCGCCGAGTCGCGTCGAGCGCGATCTCGAGCAATGGGCTCCGCTGGCCGAGTGGGCGCGGCGATGAAGCGCTACGCGCATCTGGCCGACCTGGAGCCGCTCGTCGGCCAGGAGATCGGCGCCAGCGCGTGGCTCGTCGTCGACCAGGCCCGCATCGATCGCTTCGCCGAGGCCACCGGCGACCGCCAGTGGATCCACGTCGACCCGGTGCGCGCCGCCGCCGGCCCGTTCGGCACGACGATCGCGCACGGCTACCTGACGCTCAGCCTGCTGCCCGAGCTGTTCGCCAGCGGCTTCGCGATCGACGACGTGAAGATGGGCGTCAACTACGGCCTGAACCGGGTGCGCTTCCCGACGCCGGTGCCCAGCGGCAGCCGGCTGCGCGCGCGCTTTCGCCTGCTCGGCTACGAGCCGCTGCCGGGCGGCGCGCAGCTCAGCGTCGAGGCCACCGTCGAGATCGAAGGCGCGGGCAAGCCCGCCTGCGTGGCCGAGACGGTGTCGCGCCGCTACGTCTGATGCCGTGCGCGCACCCCCATCCGGGTGAACGGACGCCGGCGCGGCGGCGCCCGGAATGCCGTCGCCGCGCCGGCGCGAACAGCGAGGTCCAGGAGGTCAGATGAAGGTTCTGCTGGTCGACGACCATCCGCTCATCCTCACCGCGCTGCAGACGGTGATCCGAAGCATCGGCAGCGAGGCCGAGGTGGTGGGCACCGAGAGCGCGGCGGCCGCGCGCGCCGCGCTGCGCTCGGCCGACGACTACGACCTCGTGCTGCTCGACCTGGCGCTGGGCGACGCCGACGGCTTCGACGTGCTGGCCGAGTTCCGCCGCGACCATCCTTCGCTGCCGGTGGTGGTGGTTTCGGCCAGCGAGCGCGCGAGCGACGTGATCCGCGCCATCGACCTCGGCGCCATGGGCTTCGTGCCCAAGAGCAGTTCGCACACCGAGCTGCACGAGGCGCTGCGCATGGTGATGTCGGGCTCGATGTACGTGCCGCCTTCGATGCTCGGCCTGGACTTCGCACGCGAGCGCGAGCGGCCCGAGGCCGACACCGTGCCCGGCGTGATGCGCCCGGCGGGCGAGGGCTGGGATCACGCACGCGCACCGCTGGGTGCCGCGGCGCGGCCCGAGCCGCACCAGGCGGTGCCGCGCCTGCAGGATCTGGGCCTGACGCCGCGCCAGGCCGAGGTGCTGGGCCTGCTGCTGCAGGGTCTGCCCAACAAGCTGATCGCGCGCCAGCTCAGCCTCTCGGTCGAGACCGTCAAGGACCATGTCGCGGCGGTGCTGCGCGCGCTCAACGTCAGCACGCGCACGCAGGCCGTGCTCGCCGTCAGCCAGATGACGCAGGGCCAGGGCGGCTTCGTCGCGCTGCAGCGCCGCGCCGGCTGACGCGCTCGCCGTGGCGTCGCGCCCGCCCGCCGACGATCGCGCCGCCGCACTGCCGGCCGGCCTGCCCGAGCTGCCGCGCGGCGAGCTCGATCGCCTGCGCGCGCTGTTCGTGCAGACGCCGGCCACGCTCGTCGGCTACGTGCTCGGCGCGGCCGTGCTCACCTGGCTGTTCTGGGCGCTGGCGCCGCGCGCGCAGATGCTCGGCTGGCTCGGCGCCATGGCCTTGCTGTGGGGCCTGCGCCTGGCGCATTACCTGCGCTTCCTGCGCCACGCGCGCGCCGAGAACGGCACGCTGCAGCGCTGGCGCACGAGCTGGCAGCTGCTGGTGCTGCTCAACGGCGCGCTGTGGGGCCTGGCGGGCTGGATGTTCTGGGGCCTGGGCGCGCCGTATCAGCGTCTGGGCCTCATCCTCGTGCTCTACAGCTACTGCGTGAGCGCGGTGCAGCTGCTCGGGCCGCAGCCGCGCGTCTTCGTCGGCTTCATCGCGGTCGTGTTCGCGCCGGTGATCGTGCGCATCGCCAGCGACGGCCGCGAGGCCGGACACGTGGAGCTGGCGGTGATCGCGACGCTGGTGTTCCTGTCGACGGCGCTGATGGTGCGCACGCACGGCAGTGCGCTGGCGCTGGCGATCTCGCTCAAGGCGCAGACCGAGGAGCTGGCCGACCGCCTGCGCGTGCAGATGGCCGTGGCCGACGAGGCGCGCCGCGCCGCCGAGGCGGCCAGCCGTGCCAAGACGCAGTTCTTCGCCGCCGCCAGCCACGATCTGCGCCAGCCGCTGCACGCGATGGGCCTGTTCGCCGAGGCGCTGCGCCAGCGCAGCCACGACCCCGAGGTGGCCTCGCTGGTGAACAGCATCAACGAGAGCGTCGACGCGCTCGAGGGGCTGTTCAGCGAGCTGCTCGACATCACGCGCATCGACAGCGGCGGCGTCGAGGTGCAGCCGCAGTCGGTGCGCCTGAAGGACCTGTTCGCGCGCCTGCGCCTGCACTTCGAGCCGATCGCCTTCGAGAAGGGACTGATGCTCTCGTTCCGCGGCGCGCAGCACGTGGCGCTGGCCGATCCGGTGCTGCTCGAACGCATCCTGCGCAATCTCGTGAGCAACGCCATCCGCTACACCGACGACGGCGGCGTGCTCGTCGCCTGCCGCCTGCGCGGCGCCGGCGGCGCGAGCCGGCTGCTGCTGCAGGTGTGGGACAGCGGCATCGGCATCGCCGAGGCCGCGCTGCCGCATGTCTTCGACGAGTTCTACCAGGTGCACAGCCGGCGCCCGCTCGAGCCGCACCAGCGCAAGGGCCTGGGCCTGGGGCTGTCGATCGTGCAGCGCCTGGCCGCGTTGATGGAGGTGCCGCTCACGGTGCGCTCGCGCGTCGGCCACGGCACGGTGTTCTCGCTGCTCGTGCCCCTGGGCCGTGCGCCACGTCCGCTCGAGGCGGACGTGCCGGCCGTGACCAAGCTGCCGATCGGCCTCACGCTGCAGGCGCGCTTCGTCGTCGTCGTCGAGGACGAGGCGGCCGTGCGCGACGGCCTGGTGGTGCTGCTGCAGGCCTGGGGCGCCGACGTCGTCGCCTTCGACAGCGTCGAGGCCGTCGAAGCCTGGCTGGCGTCGGCCGCCCCGCGTCGCCCCGATTTGCTGCTGGTCGACTACCGGCTGCCCGGCGGGCGCACCGGCATCGAGGCGCTCGTCGCGCTGCGCGCGCGCTGGCCCGGGTCCAGGCTGCCGGCCATCGTCGTCACCGGCAGCAGCCTCGCCGGCCACGAGGACGAAGCGCAGACGTACGACTACCACCTGCTCATCAAGCCGGTGCTGCCCAACCGGCTGCGCGCGATGATCGCCTTCAAGCTCGGCGTGCGCTGAGCCTCGCCGGCCGGCCCGCCGCGGACTCGAGCCGCTGCGCCGGCGATTGCGGGCGCGGGCCGGCGCGCCGGCCCTTGCTGGGCCGCTCGCCGCGCGCCCCCGGCGGATCACCTGACCTGGAGCTGGTTCAGGTGATCGATCAGCGCCAGGATGCGCGTGCGCACGAAGACGGCCTGGTTGTAGGGCAGGTCGGGCAGTTGCTCCTGCGCCTGCACCGTGTAGTCCAGCCCCCAGACCGGCATGTCGCGCGGGCCGTGGCCGGCACCGGCGCCCTCGATCACGGCGTACAGGCGCGCCACCGGCAGCACGCCGCCGTTGGCGCGCGCCAGGGCCGTGAGGTCGGGCAGGCTGCGCTTGAGCTGGTCGGCATAGGGTCCGGCGCCCTTGCCGTCACGGCCGTGGCAGACCGCGCACTTGGACTCGAACTCGCGCTTGCCCAGATCGACTCTGGACTGCGCTGCGGCGCCGATCGCGCCGGCGGCCAGGGCGCAGGCCAGAACGAGGGCCGGCAGTTGCGTGATCCGCATGATGACCTCCTGTCTCGCCGCATCGCGCTTCACACCTGTGGGCCAGTATCGGCAGCACGCGCGCGCGGCGATTGCGCGGCGTCAAGCGGGCCGGTGCGCGCCTGTCGTGCCCGGTGCGGCGCGCGACGGCGTCTGCGGCTGCATCTGCTAGCCTTGCGCGCGAGCCGGGAGGCGGAGTGCGAGGAGGTGGCAGGCGCATGCGAGCTTTGGTGTCGTTGGTCTGCATCGCGACGTTCGCCGCCTCGGCCTGGGCGCAGCCGGCGCGCACTCCGGTCGGCGGCGCAGCGGCGGCGAGCGCGACGGCGGCGACGGCGGCGCAGACACACGCGGTGCAGGGTCTGCCGGCAGCTTCGGGGCCGGCCCGAGCGGCCTCGGCGGCAGGCAAGCCGGCCGAAGTGCGTGTCGGCGACACCGTCGTCTTCACGCTGCGCGCTGCGCGCGCCGGCCTCGGCGCCGCCGCGCGTGCGCGTGCGGCCAACGAGGCTTTGCGCGAGGCGCTGCGCGCCGCACCCGCCGACGTGCACGTCGAGCCGGCCGGCGACTACGCCGTCGTCTACGTCGGCGCGCGGCCGGTGGTGCAGCTCACGCCGCAGGACGCAGCGCTCGCCGGCGACGCGGGGCTCGCCGTGCATGCCGATCGCGTCGCCGCCGAGATCGCCACGGCGCTGGCCGCCGAGCGCAGCCGCAGTGCGCTGGCCGGTGCGATCTTCAACAGCTCTCTGGCCGTGCTGTTTGCCGTGCTGGCGCTGTTCCTGCTGCGCCGCGCCTGGCAGCTCGCCGACCGCGCCGGCCGCTGGCTGGCGGCCCACCCCGAGCGGGTGGGCGCCTTGCACCTGCGCACGATCGAGCTGCTCAATCCGGCGACGGTGCGCACGGTGCTGCGGCTGGCGCTTGCCGCCGGACGCTGGATCGTGCTGCTCGGCCTGGTCTATGCCTGGCTGATCGCGACGCTGTCGCTGTTCGAGGCGACACGCGGCTTCACGAGCGAGCTCTCGGGCGCCTTGCTCGCGCCGCTGGCCACGCTGGCCGCGCGCAGCGCCGCGGCGCTGCCGCTGGCCGTGGTCGTCGCGCTCGCGCTGGCGGCCCTGGCGCTGGTGCTGCGCGCGGTGCGGCTGTTCTTCGGCGAAGTCGCACGCGGCGCGGTCCGCCTGGCCTGGCTGCCGCAGGATCTGGCCGCGGCCACCGGTATGCTGGTCGAGCTCGGCCTCGTCACGGCGGCACTGCTGCTGGTGGCGCCGGTCATCACCGGCAACGACGAGGGCGCCGCGCCGCGCATCGGCCTGTTGTTGCTTGCCGTCGTGGCGCTGGCGGCGGTGCCGCTGGCGGCCAGCGCCGTCGTCGGCGCCGTCACGCTGTTCGGCCGGCGGCTCGTGCCGGGCGACTGGGTCGAGCTCGGCGGCATTTCGGGCCGAATCGCGCGTCTGGACCTGCTCGACGCCACGCTGCACGACGGCGCCGGCGTCGAGATCCGGGTGCCGCACCTCGCGGCGCTGTGGCAGGCCGCGCGCGTGCACGGTGCGGTGCGGCGCGTGAGCGCCTCGCTCGTGATCGAGCGCGCGCTGGCCACACGCGAGGTCGCGGCGCGCCTCGAACGCGCGCTCGCCACGCTCGGCAGCGACGCCGCGGTGCAGCTCGCCGACGTGCGTGCGACGCACGCCACGCTCGTGCTCGGCGTCAGCAGCGCGGCGGCCGACGCGCATTCGGCCTGCCTGTTCACCGCGCTCGCCGAGCTCGATCGGCTGCGCGCCCAGGGCCGGCGCGAATGAGCCCGTACGCGATCCTCGTCGGGCTGCTCGTGCTGGCCTGGGCCGGCGATGCGCTGGCGCGCCCGGGCGCACGCCGCGCCTTCGGGCTGTCTTCGGGAACCGAGTTCCTGCTCGCCGGCGTGCTGTTCGGCCCGCTCGGCATGGGCCTCGTGACGCGGCAGACGCTCGACACGCTCGCGCCGCTGACGCTGGTGGCGGCGTCCTGGCTGGCGCTGCTGGCCGGCAGCCGCCTCGGCCTGGCCGAGGAACGGCGCGTGCCGCGGCGCCGCTACGCGCAGGGGCTCGCGATCGGTCTGGCGGTGTTTGCCGTCAGCGCGGCGCTGGGCTGGATTCTGGGGCCGCAGCTCGTCGCGCTGGCCGAGGGCGAGCGGCTGTGCCTCGCGCTCGGCCTGGGCTGCGCCGCCAGCGAGACGGCGCGCGCGGCGGTGGTCTGGGGCCTGCAGCAGCCGGGCGCGCGCAGCGCGCTGCACGACGCACTGGCCGATCTGGCCGAGGCCGACGACATGGTCCCGCTGCTCGGACTGGCGCTGCTGTTCGCGCTCGCCCCTCAGCCCGCCGGCGCGGCGCTGCGCGGCGCGCCGCTCGTTGCGCTGGGCGCGACGCTGGCGCTGGGCTTCGCGCTCGGTGCCGTGGCGGCGGCACTCACGCGCATCGAGGCGCGGCGCACCGAGCGCTGGGGCATCCTGCTCGGCACGGCGCTGCTGGCCAGCGGACTCGCGATGCACCTCGGGCTGGCGGCGCCGGCGGCGCTCGGGGCGATGGGCGTCGGCCTCAACTTGCTGGCGCGCGACGGCGCCGCGCTGCGCACGATGCTCGCGGCGACGCAGCGCCCGGTGCTGCTGCCCGTGCTGGCGCTGGCCGGCGCCGCGCTCGACCTGCGCGACGGCTGGGCGCTGTGGCTGGCCGCCGCGCTGGTGGTGGCGGCGCGGGCGGGCGTGAAGCTGCCGCTGGCCGCAGCACTGCGCCGCGCGCTCGCGCCGCCGGCGCTGCCCTCGCGCTGGGTGGGCCTGACCCTGCTGTCGTGCGGCCCGATCACGGTCTGTGTCGGCCTTACGGCGGCGGCGCGTTTTCCGGGGCCGCTCGGGCGGCTCGTGCTCGGGGCCTGCCTGGCCGCGATCGTCGCCGGCGAACTGCTCGGTCCGCCAGCGCTGCGCCGGGAACTGGCTCGCGCGGCGCCGCCCGCCGCCGACGCGGCCGCGAACCTGCACGTCGCGCCCGGGCCATGAAGGCAGCGAACGACGCGCCGTCGCGCCGGGCGCGGCGCCCCGCACGCGCGGGGCCGCGATGAGCGGCACGACGCCCAAGTCCTGGCGCAGCCGCCTGCTGCAGGCGACGATGCTGCTCGCCGTGCTTGCGCTGGTCTGGGGCGTGCAGCGCACGCTGCCGGTCGCGCCGGGAATGCTGGCGGCGGTGACCGGCCTGGGTCTGCTGCTGCTGGCCGGCACGCTGGCCAGCGAACTGCTCGAGCTGGTGGGTCTGCCGCATCTGACCGGCTATCTGCTGGCCGGCATCGTCGTCGGCCCGCATGTGCTGCATCTGGTGGACCACCACACGGTCGAGCGGCTGGGCGTCGTCAACTCGCTCGCGCTGGCGCTGATCGCGCTGGCCGGCGGCGCCGAGCTGCGCATCGAAAGCCTGGTGCGCGCGGCGCGCAGCCTGGCCTGGGCGCACGCGTTCCAGCTCGTCGTGATCATCGGCGTGGTCGGCGGCGTCTTCCTCGCGCTGGCGCGCTGGATGCCTTTCCTCGACGGGCTCACGCCGCTGGGGGTCGCAATGGTCGCGCTGCTGTGGGGTGTGCTCGCCACGACACGCAGTCCCTCGGCGGTGCTGGGCCTGCTCGCGCAGCTGCGCCCGAAGGGGCCGCTCACCGAGACGACGCTGGCCTTCGTGATGTCGTCCGACGTGGTCGTGATCCTGCTGCTCGCGCTCACGCTCGCGCTGGCGCGCCTGGGCATCGACCCGGCCGCCTCCTTCGACCTGTCGACCTTCGCCGACCTGGGCCACGAACTGCTCGGCAGCACCGCGCTGGGCACGACGCTGGGCATCGTGCTCGCGCTGTACCTGCGTTATGGCGGCCGCAACCTGCTGCTCGTGCTCGTCGCGCTCGGGCTGCCGATGACGGCCCTGCTCGAGTACGTGCATCTCGACCCGCTGCTGTCGTTCATGGTGGCCGGCTTCGTGGTGCAGAACTTCTCGCGCGGCGGCGACAAGCTGCTGCACGCGCTCGAGCGCACCGGGGCCATCGTCTTCGTCGTCTTCTTCGCCACCGCCGGCGCGCACCTCGACCTGCCGGGCTTCGCGCTCATCTGGCCGGTGGCGCTGACGCTGGCCGGCGTGCGCATCGTCGCCACCTACGCCGCCGCGCGCGCGGCCAGCCGCGTGGCCGGCGACGCGCCCGTCATCCGGCGCTGGGGCTGGTCGGGCCTGGTGTCGCAGGCCGGGCTCGCGCTCGGCGTCGCACTCGTCATCGTGCGCGAGTTCCCCGAATTCGGCGACGGTTTCCGGACGCTGGCCATCGGCGTCGTCGGCATCAACGAGCTGCTCGGGCCGGTGCTGTTCAAGCTCGGTCTGGATCGCTGCGGCGAGTCCAATCGCGGGCGCGAGGAGGCGGCCGACGGGGCCGCGAGGCCGGGCTAGGAGCGTGGGCGGCAGAAATCCAGCCCCGCGTCGGCCCCGGCTGAAGGCCCAGGCAAGGCGCGGCGCGCAGCCCGGGCTGGACGCCCGGGCTGGCGGCGCAACGCCACATGGGCCTTCAGCCGGGGCCGACTCTTCGGGCCGCGGCGAT
>WBZR01002764.1_pt1 | contig 17351 bp, 11 predicted proteins | sample 5204231 | NCBI WGS metagenome assembly WBZR01 (sample SAMN12412403, study PRJNA552823) | activated sludge metagenome | isolation source: activated sludge from anammox sidestream of wastewater treatment plant... | place: USA: Virginia | collected 2017-08 | reverse complement strand
GGACCGCGGCGGACTGTTTTTTTTTTCGCCGATTCGTTCCCTTTTCGACGTTTCATCAGGTAGAATCAACAACCGCGTCGGGCGGCTTTCCCCGCAGCGAGTATGCGGTGGATTCGCCCTGCCTGACATGGGTATTTGGAGGTGGCAGACCAGCCCGATGGGGACGGCGGGCAATCACCACATTCGTGGCATTCCTCGCAGGATGAATACTACTATGGATCAAAGAACACAGTCAGGGCATTCACTTGTCCGCGCCATCGGCGCCATGGTCATCATCGCGTCGGCGGCAACGGCCTCGGCGCAAAACCGCACCATCGACGGCACCGGCAACAACATGAGCCACGGCGTCTGGGGCAGCACGAATCAGCATCTCGATCGTGTCGGCCCGGCCGCTTATGCCGACGGCATGTCCATGCCGGCCGGCGGCTCTCGCCCCAGCGCGCGCGCAGTGAGTAACGGTATCGCCGCACAGACCGGCTCGATCGTCAACGATCGAATGCTCAGCGACTGGGTCTGGCAGTGGGGACAGTTTCTCGATCACGATCTGGACCTGACCGACGCCGCCAGCCCGGCCGAGTCGTTTCCGATTCCCGTTCCGATGGGTGATCCGTTCTTCGATCCGTTCAACACCGGGACGCAGACCATCCCCTTGAGCCGCTCGGCCTATGACCCGGTCACCGGGTCAATTAATGCCCGTCAGCAGATGAACCAGATCACCTCGTGGATCGACGCGTCAAACGTTTATGGCTCCGACATGACACGCGCCAATGCGCTGCGCACCATGTCCGGCGGCCGCCTTGCCACCAGCGCCGGCGACCTGCTTCCGTTCAACACCGGCGGCCTGCCCAACGCAGGCGGCACGAGCGCGTCGCTCTTCCTCGCCGGAGACATTCGCTCGAATGAGCAGTCCGGCCTCGCCGCGACCCACACCCTCTTCGTCCGCGAGCACAACCGCCTCGCCGACCAGATCGCGACCGCCAACCCCGGCATGAACGATGAGGACATCTACCAGCAGGCGCGCAAGATCGTCGGCGCCCAGTTGCAGGTCATCACCTATAACGAGTTTCTCCCGGCCCTGCTCGGTTCCGCCGCGCCGAGCCCGATGTCGATCGGCTACGACGACTCCATCAACCCCAACATCATGAATGAGTTCGCCAATGCCTGTTACCGCGTCGGCCACACCATGCTCTCGCCGACGATTCTGCGACTCGACAACGCGGGCAACGTGATTCCGCAGGGCAACCTGGCCCTTCAAGACGCCTTTTTCAACCCCAACAACATCATCAACGGCGGCGGCATCGACCCGATCCTCAAGGGCCTCGCTTCGCAGGCCATGCAGGAGATCGATAACCAGATTGTCGACGACGTCCGAAACTTCCTCTTCGGCCCGCCCGGCTCCGGCGGCATGGACCTGGCCTCACTCAACATCCAGCGCGGCCGCGACCACGGCCTGCCGGACTACAACTCGACGCGCGTGATGATGGGCCTGACCTCCGTCTCCAGCTTCGCGGACATTTCGAGCGACCCGGCGGTGCAGGCGGCCCTGATGTCGCTTTACGGAACGGTGAACGATATCGATCTGTGGGTCGGCGCCCTGGCCGAGGATCATCTGGCCGGCTCAAGCGTCGGCGAACTGATCGCCGCGGTCCTGAGCGAGCAGTTCATGCGTCTCCGCGACGGCGACCGCTACTGGTACGAGCGCGACGACTTCTTCGTGAACAACCCCTCGCTGCTCGCAGAGCTGCAGGCCACGCGCCTCTCCGACATCATCCGCCGCAACAGCGACATCACCAACATCCAGGACAACGTCTTCCTCATCCCCGAACCGGCCACGCTCGGTCTGCTGGTGTTTGGCGGTCTGCTGCTCCGGGAGCGCCGGCGCTAATGTACTGACAGGGAGCAATCGAGGCGAAGCATCGCCCTCGTCAGTGCCTTCGTGTCAAACCCGTAGCGAGATTAAAGGGCGTAGTCGTAGAGCGGCACGTTTCCGGAAGGCGCATCCACGGACGAGAGAATCTGTTCAATGTGCCGGACCGTCTCCGGGCTGAGAAGTGAATCTCCGCATACCGAACAGACTTCCGCCGGGACACCGTCGATCACCACCAATTGCCCTTTATGGCGCACCGTGTGCGCAATCAGTTTGTCCTGATACTCTCCGGGGCATCCTTGGAATGAGCATCTCGCCATCATTTTCCACTTTCGATTGGCGTCACCCATCGAGGAGGCGGCGGAACATACGCCGTAATTGAAAGCGCTCCTTGCGCCTACCAGCATGCAGATTTCTAGTTCTCATTTAGACCGAACACCCGGCTCCCGAGCTTCCTCTTGGTCAGTGCCTCGTGAGCAAGCACTTCGTCACGCGTCGCATTGTGTTCAAGCACGCGAAGGATCGAAAACTGAAAGTGGCGGTACCGATGGGGATATTTGCTGAGCAGGTCCTTTAAGCGTTTGTTTCCGCCGGAAGGGTTCTTGCCGTAAGCCTTCCATCGATTCCAGATTCCGCCCGCGCCGTAGGCGCTGCCGATGTACTGCATTCCCGACCGTGTATCGAGAATCATGTAAATTCCACTGACGCTGGATAACATACGCTGAAGCTCTCGATTAGCATCCGAATGTCGGACCATTGTTGAAAGCTTGTCAAAATTCAGGACAAGGTTGTAATAGCCCGGAAACTCCATCACGTAGCCACGCGGCAGAACCTCGGCGATTTCCTTATTGCCCTGCCGGTGCAACCACTGCGCCCAAGAACGTGTGCCCATTCCCCAGTTCACGATCAGCCTGAGCTTCAAATCGTCATATCCTGGCAGCTCCCGTGTCTTGTATCGAAACCCCCTTTGCCTTCCACTTCGTCGGGATATTACTTCCCATGCGCCGACGAACTTCGCGAACTTATCCCTTTCCGCGATGAAGCTGATAATGTATCGTGCGCTACCGAAGACATCCCAGGCTTGCCCGTTTTGATAGCTTTCGAATCGTCCAGTTTGATAGAGTTCCCAGAGGTCTTTGCGCATGTCTTTGTGCCGGACGACCTTCGTCTCAATGTTGCTCCTAAATGAACTAAACTGCTCAAGATCGAGGATGTTCATGCGTGGAATCTCGTCATTCGATGTGAAGGTTCTTTAGCGAACTAAACTGAAACCGCCCCGCCGCACTCGACTACAGCCGCCCCGCCGTCTCTCTCGGCAGCCACTTGCCCCAGCCGTTAGTCCCGCAGAACTTGTAGTCGTCCACGATCACCTTTCCCCGCGACAGCGTCGTCCGCGAGAAGCCTGCGAGGTTCCACCCCTGATACGGCGACCAGTCCGCGTTCGTCTCCATCTTGGCGTGGTCCACCTTGATCTTCTTTTCCGGGTGGATGATGGCGATGTCGGCGTCGTGGCCCTTCTTGATGACGCCCTTGCGATCACCCAGCCCCATGATCTTCGCCGGCGCCGTGCAGCACTTCTCGACGAAGTCGTTCACCGATAGCCGGTCCTTCATCACCCCGTGCGTAAAGACGATCGGCAGCAGCGTCTCCAGCCCCGGCATGCCCATCGGGATCTTCGTCCAGTCGCCCTGCCACATCGCCTTCTGCTCGCGCGTGAAGGTGCAGGTGTCGGTCGAGACCGCGCACACCGTGTCCGCCGATAGTCCCTTCCAAAGCCGCTTCTGATCCGACTTCTTCTTGATCTGCGGACAGCAGCCATACAGGTGCCCGTCCGGTCCCTCGAAGAGCGAATCGTCAAGCACCAGGTACTGCGCGCAGGTCTCAGCGAACACGTTCTTGAGCCCGCGCTTGTGCGCGTCGCGGATGATGTCCGTCCCCTCGGCGGTCGACATATGCACGATGTACAGCCGTCCGCCGGTCACCTCGGCCCACTTCACCGCCCGCTGAATCGCCTCCGCCTCGATGTAGTTTGGCCGCGTAATGCCGTGCAGCACCGCGCCGTACTTCTTCATCTCCGCCTCATTGTGGTGCCGCTCGATCAGCTCATCGAGCACCCGGCTGCTCTCCGCGTGAATCAACAGCATCGCGTCCAGCTCGCGGCACTTCTCCAGCGCCCCGAAGATCGCCGCATCGTCCGACTGCCAGCCCTCGCGCTCGTAAATCATGAACTCCTTGAACGTGGGGAAGCCCTTCTTCACCATGTCGGCCATCTGGTGCTTGTGCTGGTTCCACTTGGTGACGGCCACGTGAAAGGTGTAGTCGATGCACGCCTTGCCGTCGGCCTTGGCCATCCAGTTGTCCACCGCCTGCTGAAGCGACTCGTCGCCGTAGGGAATGGCGAAGTCGATCAGCGTGGTCACGCCGCCGCGCGCCGCCGCCCGCGTGCCGGTGTTGTAGTCGTCGGACGACGTCGTCCCGCAGAAGGGAAGCGCCAGATGCACGTGCACATCCACCCCGCCGGGAATGACGTAGTGCCCCTTGGCGTCGATGATCTTCGCCCCGTTCTTGCCGGCCTTCCTGGCCAGCTCCTTGCCGACCGCGGCGATCTTCTCGCCGACGATGCCGACATCGGCCTTCTCGCTCTTGTTTGCGTTGACGATCGTTCCGTTGGTGATAATCGTGTCGAAGTGCATAACCGCCTTCTCCAAACCTGGATGGATTCCCTGACGATTGATTCCGCCTGCATTGTCTTATTTGTCTGTCAGGGGGTCAATTGCGGGGCCAACCGTCCCGCCGGGGCGAATGAGTTTCCGAGCCTAAACGAGGATGTGGCTTGGGCCTGTTCTCGTCAGAACTCCGCCCTTTGAAATGCCCTGATGCCGATGCGCATCGCCGTCGAGCCCGCGCCGAGGCCGATGAGCAGCACGCCGCCGAACAGCGCCATGCCGACCTCGTCGAGCCGGTTCAAATCGCCCTGGCCGACCATCCGCAGGCAGATCCACCCGACAAGGGCAAGGCACAGCGTCACCAGCGCGACCGACGCGATGAGATTCACCGTGCCGCCCAGGCCGGATGCCACTCGCCCGGCACTCGATTCGTTGTAGCTCGGCAGTCTCGCGCCCAGGCCGATGGCCATTCCGCAAAGCCCCACGCAGACGGCGAAGGTCGCACCCGCCTGAACCGCGGCAAGAGTGGGGGGCAGTTGCAGCGCACGGATGGACAGGATCGTCACCGTCACCGCCGCGAAACCGCAGATCGTCAGAGCGTATGTCAGCTTGGCCCACATCACCGACGCCCGCTGCATGGGCCACAGGCCGACCAGCCACATCTGCCGGCCCTCCATCGACACCATCGGGAAGACAAATCGACTCGTGAAGGTCGAAAGGATGAGCGTCACAGCCCCCTGGTTGAGGAAGCAGATCAGGGCCTGCCACTGGAGGTTGAACCCCTCTGGCCGCGAGCGCGGCAGATACAGCAGGTACAGCGAGAGAAGGCCAAAAAGGATCGCCAACTGCGACCACTGGGCCGGGTCGCGCAGAAAGTTGCGAACGTCCTTGAGCACCAGCATGCGGCTTCGAGAGGGCAGGTAGAAAAAGAGCAGATGCGTCATCCACAGGCTTGCCCGGCCCTGGATGCGGCGCGAGCGCTCACCGCCGCTCTGGGCCCCGGCGAAGGCCGACGGCAGCAGCCGTCCGACCAGCGTCACCGCCGCCCAACTGAAGAACAAACCGGTGGACGAGATCACCCCGAGATAGAACATCGCATCGTCGAGTCGACTGTCGATGCTGAAGCGAATGGCGTTGGTGACCCACGTGGAGGGTAGCAGAGCGCCCCTGAGGTACTCCATTTCGCCGAGGAAGTCCTGCAACCACTCGCCCGAGTTCGCCGCCGAAAGCGTCCACAGTCGCCCCCACCAAAGCACCAGGGCAAGCAGCATCAGCCCGGCGGCATAGATCAGCGTCCGCGCCGCAACCCGCGGCAGCCAGATCGCCACGACGGTCGCCGCAACCAACCCGATCGCGCCGGGAATCGGAACGAACCCGATCAGCGACAGCGAGAAGATCAGATAAAAATGCCACGGCAGCCCCAGCACATTGCCGATGGCCATCATCAGCGGCAGGCCCAATAGCAGCAGCGACCAACTCGCGAAGAACAGCGCCTCCAGATACATGATGGTGACGACGTGTCGCGGGTGCGTCGGGGCGGTCAGCAAAAACGACGGCTCGGCCCGGCTGTACAACGCGCTATAGACAAGGACCGCCGCCGAGAACGAAAGCAGCACGGTCATCGCCAGCACGAAAATGTGAAAGACGAGCGGAATGGCGATCACGGCCTGCTGCTCGAAGCGCCGCATGAACGTAAATACGTAGTCGAAGACCGCGTACAGCGAGCCCCAGATCACCGCCATGAAAAGCACGACCAGCATCAGTCGCAGTGGCGACTGATCGGCCAGTTGCAGGACGCGATTCCTCAAGAGCCGCAGCTTCAGCCTCAAGAGCAGCGATAATCCGCCGCCGCGCGGCGCAAGGGCATCGCCGGTCAGGTGGGGGGCCAGGCTTGCCGGGACTTGCGTCATTTCCGTCGATAACCTCAGGCCGCGTTGACCGAGTTGCGCGCTGCCTCGGCGTCTGCGTCGGGCTGCGTCAGTTCCAGGAAGATGTCCTCGAGCCGGTGCTCACGCTTCGCGCGGGCCTTCAACTCCTCAAGCGTGCCGCAGGCGACGATGCGCCCGTGATTGATGATGGCGATTCGATCGGCAATGGCCTCGGCAACGTCCAGCGTATGCGTGGACATGAACACCGTCAGCCCGGCGTCGGCGCGCTCGCGAAACAACTCCTTCACCGTCCGAACCGTTCGCGGGTCGAGGCCCACCATCGGCTCGTCGACGATCAGCACCTTCGGCTCGTGCAATAACGCCGCGGCGAGGACAACCCGCTGCTTCATGCCGTGCGAGTAGCTCTCCGCCAGTTGATCCGCGAAGCCGGTCACCTGAAGTCGGGCCATATAGCGACTGCTGCGAAGCTCGATCGTCGCAGGGTCGAGCCCGTACATCCGCCCCACAAAGTGCAGAAACTCCCGCGCCGACAGTTTCTCGTACAGGTACGGCTGATCCGGCACATAGGCGAGCTTGGCCTTCGCCTCCTGCGCGTCCATCGACATCGGAAGTCCGCACACCTCGACCGTGCCCGAGTCGGGCAGCAGCAGACCGGTCAGCATCTTGATCGTCGTCGTCTTGCCCGCGCCGTTGGGCCCGAGAAAGGCGAAGACCTCCCCGGGGTTGACCGTCAGGCTCACGCCGTCGACCGCCCGCAGCCGGCCGTAACACTTGGTCACATTGTCGAGTCTGATCGCCATGCGATGCATCGGCTCCGTTTCAGCGATGATCCTTCACACTCTGTTCGTCCTTTGACGGCGGCTCCTGTGAGCGGCCGGTAGCCGTGGCGGCTCGATACAACTCCTGATCAAACACCTCGTCGGTCAGCACCCACTTCCCGAGCAGGGGGATCAGCACTTCCTGCCGAACCACCCGGCCCGAGTCGTCCGCCCACGCGATGGTGCCTTCCGTCTCTATACGGAAACACTCAACCGGCTCGCCGCGCGACTCGATCGTCTCCCTGCCGGTGACGGTCACGAGCTGGTTCTTGAACTCAATATCGCCGCCCTTGAGGACCGCCAGCGGGTCCAGCAGTCGAAGCCGCCAGCGCTGCCCCACATGGAGCCCCTCCAGATGCGTGAACGGCCGAAGCATCTCCCCCAGCCCTTCGCTGACGCGCCAGTCGAGCGGGATCACCGTCGTCGTGCCGCCGATCGTCGCGGTACATACATAGTCGTGACCGATTCGCTCGCCGATCACCGAGATCGGCACCGCCGCGCCATGCAGATAGAAGGCAAAGCGAAAGAGCCTCCCATCCGGTTCGTAGGTCAGGTCGGTGTCGATTAAGAGTCGCCCCCGCGTCGGCAGGTATGAGGCCAGCGCCGACAGGTCCAGATCGGTCGAGCTATGCACCGTGGTCAGTTGCGGGCCCGGCGTGGTGGTGACGAACGTCGTGCCGATTCGCTTTCCCGCGCTGTTTGCGATGCCGCACTGATACTTGCCGTCGCGCGTGAGTTGATTCGGCGCGTCCTTCGCCGTCCAGTACGGCAGAACGTCACGCCGCACCAGCGCCGTCATGGCCGCCAGCCAAACAAGGGTAATAACAACGCCGAGACTTCGATTCATGGGCGGGTTACCGGTTTACGGCCAGGCTGCCGCTGCCTACAGGAAATCGAGCAGCCCATCGGGTCCGCCCAGGGAGTGTACCGTGATTGATTCTATGTAGTCGCGGAATCGTCGGTCAATCGGCCCGATATTTTCGCCGTCCCCATCCAGCCCGCCCGCCAAAGCCGCCATGCCTTATTTGGACCTTGACATGCCCCCAAGCCCCGCGTTCTGCTTGCGACGTGATTGATGAACCCGCACAGATCGAGCAGCCGGGCCCCTCGCGACGATTTTCAGCGAAACGCCGCGCGCTCATCGCCGCAGGCCTCGTCGTCGGCCTGCCCCTGCTCGTCACCTTCTTCCTTGCGGTGAGGACGCCAGGGTGGTATCGCCCGCCGGTCATCGCCCCCGAGGAGCGCCAGCTCGTGCGAAACAACCTCGTCGCCGCCGAGCAGGCCTTCACCGAAAGCGTCCGCGGCCCGGGCGACCCTTTTACGTATCATCTTCATGCAGGCGATGTGAACCGCTGGATCTCCATGCGCCGGGAGATATATCCTCTCATCGACCAGCTACTCCCGCCGATGCTCGACGACCCCTTCGTCGCCTTTGAAGACGGCCGCATCACCATCGCCGGCCGCTACCGGCTGGCGGGCATGCGCGTCGTCGTCTCGCTGGAAATCCTGGCGCGCTACGCGTCCGGCGACATCATCCTCACCGCCGGGAAGATTCGCTGCGGCTCGCTGCCCCTGCCCACGCGCTTCGTGGAGGAGACGATCTCGCGCCCCATCCGCCGCGGCCCCGACAAAGTCTGGCCGGGCAGCCCCGCCATGTCCGGCGACCTCTTGACCGGTTTTCACTTGGATGGAAGCGCCTGGTGGAAAAACGGTGGCATCGACTACCGCGTAACGGGTTTAAGAGTTGAAAAGGGCATCCTAAGCCTCGACATAAAACCGCTGGGCCGTCATGTCCCCCGAAAAGGCCCCGCCCCAAACCATCCCTCGTTGTGATGAGTCGGAAAGGTTACTTGAATGTGCGCATTAGCGTAATGCCTTCGGTTTCAAACGCTCTTTGGATCTCGTCTTCGTAACCCGAGCGCACATAAACGACCAACGGAACACCCGGCTGCTCAATCAAACGAAACGTCACTCCGCTACCTGGATATTCCTGCCAGCGACTGGTCGATACCTGCACATCGCCTGCAACAGTAAACGATGAGACTCCTGCTTTCAGAACGACGATGGCAGCGGATTGCCCGACGATCCAGCAAAGCAGGGTAGCCACAGTCAAAGGATGGACATGACCGGACGGCCGCGCGCTGCGTTGACCTCCGAATCGCCGGCTGGCCAGGATTGTCAATACGAGCACAATCGCAGCAACAATGAGTGCAAAGAAACACAAGCAATACGCAATCGTGCGACGCTCCGGAGACACAATCACGACAACAGGTGTGCCTACGAATGCTCCGAGGTTTACGGCGGTCCCTACGCTCAGGAGACCGGAGACGATCACCAGAATGGTCGCACGGCGCACGTTCATTGTTTATTTTGAGCTAACAAGCTTCCTAATCGCAAGATTTGAAGCAATGGGAGGCTCCTCCAACGCTGAGCACTTACATAGAGTCGAAGTGTTCCCCGGTCTTTGCGCCGGTACATCGGGTTTATAGCGTTTGCTGTTAAGATAATGACACTCATCAATTACCTATCACGCCTAGCAGTCCTAATGAATATTGTCCCGAAATGGCCCAGTCGGCCGATCACTTCCCAAGTCTTGAAAGCCAGCGCTAATACAATTGTCAAATATCGCATGATACCAATTGCGATTTGCGGCTCTTTTAAGAGTGTCCAGATCATCAATATCATTCGTGGTGCGATCTGCAGGTCGGTGCGGTCTGCCGATGCACAGAATCGTCGAGACGCCGTCTACACCCCAGATCCAAGAACCGATTGCGCGTAAGACTTCCTCGAAAGTCCCTTCGCTTCCGTCGTTTGGCGCAAAGCTGATTTGATAGTACCCGATACGGTCACTACCGACCGTAACTGTTGGGTGCCAAAGGTGCCAGTCAATCCATCGGTCCAACCCAGTCGGATCCATCCATTTAACGGGCTCATTACCCACGTACGCATAAACATTCCACCCACCCGCAATCCCGATCGGATCGCGCTGCACAAACCGCCCGCACGCCGGGTCGTAGTACCGCTCGCCGACGTGCAGCCAGCCAAGCTCCTCCAGCGGGTCGCAGGAAAACGTCTCGCCCACCGGCCCGCACTGCTCCGTCCCCGCAGCCTGATACCCCCACGCCCCGGCATACCCATACCGCCCGCCGCCGACCCCGTTCGCATAAACCCGCTCCCCAAACGCCGTATAAACCGCCCGCCCCGCACTCAGCGGCGACCCGGCACTGGCCCCGCTCGTCGCCTCCGTCGTGCCGATCAGGTTGCCATGCAGATAAGTCTGCCGCGAACCCGCCGCCGCCGTGTAATCATAATCGATCACGCCCGGCTCACGAGCAGTTTTTTCGGTGACTACCGCAGCGTTCGACTGGTCAAGGGCGACAGTGTAGTCGCCGTGAATGCTCTGCCCGGCGTAGTCGGACCACTTACCTTGATCAAGTGACGCCCCCGTCACATGGTACGGCCGCACCATGTACCGCTGCCGCCCGCCGTCGTAGCGATACTCCATCGCCGCCTGAAACTCCAGATGCGTCGTCTCCGGGTGAGTGCCCTCACCGACTGTGTTGGGCACTTCCTCAATTTGCCATCGGCGCGACAGGGCCAGCCAGACTTTCCCCTGCGTGCTGTAAATCAACTGCGTGCCCCGGTACCACTGGTTGTCGTCGTTCTCCGGATCGACATCCCCGGCGATCTCACGCACGACATACTTCACGCGACCCGACTTGTCGTAAGTGTAGACCCGCTTCTCAAGTGTCTCGTTGGTGCCGGCGAGGTAAGTCCTGCTCTCCACCATTCGGTTGCCCTGGCTGCCGTACGTCCCAGGATCAGACACGTCGTAAATGTACGCCGTGTTTACCCCGGACAGTACGTCCTCTTTCAGCAGCCGGTTACCCGCCGCGTCGTACAAGTAACGATACTGATAATCAGTCGGGCTGGGTGCCTGGCCGTAGCGAACTTCTTCGATCAGCCTGTTGCGCTGGTCATACGTGAAATCGATGGTCGTCACAACGCCGTCTGCGTCGATTTCGTTGATCCGGTCGACGAGCCCGTCGTTTGTCCAGACGTACTCAAGCTCGAGGATCGTCTCCGGCGTCACAAAGAAGAAAAAGGGGACATTCTAGAATGCCATTAAGTTAGCACTCGATTCGCCGTAAGTTCTTTTACCGGGCGCACTTAGGCGCGCTGGCGCGAAGCGAGGCCTCCCGGGAAGATGTTGTTTATTCACGACAACGTCTTCACCAGGAGGCCACGGATGGCCAGTATCGCGCGTGTGCTGGGACGGATCAAGACGAATCTGGCGAGCTATCTCGAACCGGTCCATATCGAAAGTCTTTGTCAGGAGTTCGGCCATGTGTGGCGGTGCCGCATCCTCGATCCGGTGACGACCCTGCATCTCTTTATTCTGCAGATTCTTCACGGGAACACGGCGTGCAGTCATCTGGCGCATCTGGCAAGGTTGTTGGAGTTGAGGCCATCCTCTCGCCGTCCGTTCACCGCGTCGGCTTACTGCCAGGCCCGGAGTCGATCACGCTTCGCGAATTGAAATACAAGGTCGGCCCGCGCGGCTTTCGGGTTCGCGCGGTCACGCTGGTCACCACCCTGCTGGATGCCGAAACCTATCCGGCATCGGAACTGGCGGAACTCTATCGGCGGCGCTGGGAGGTCGAGACCAACCTGCGGCACCTGAAGACAACGCTGGGCATGGACATTCTGCACTGCAAGACCGTGGACGGCATCCTGAAGGAGATGTGGATGTTCGCGCTGGTGTACAACCTTGTGCGCCTGGTCATGCTCGAAACGGCCCGCCAACGCGAGGTCGAGCCGGCTCGCGTGAGTTTCATCGACGCCGCCCGCTGGCTGGCCCTCGCCGCAGGCAACGCGGACACCGCCTGTGTCGTCCACCTGGCATCGCTGATCATCAACCCCGCCCGCGCCCATCGCGTCGAACCCCGCGTCATCAAACGACGCCTCAAAGAATTCCTGCTCATGAAAAAACCACGCGACCAACTGAGACAAGACCTGCGACGCGGGAATCTTGTGGCTTAACTACATGGCATTCTAGAATGTCCCCTTTTTTTCTGTAACGGCACCGCTCGGCATGCCGCGCCGATGGGAAGCGGGGATGCAGGTAAGCCCCTACTCGACTGTGAACCTTCGCACCGGACGGATGGTCACTACCCTACCCGTCGTCGGCTGGGAGGGGCGCGGGCCGTCCATCTCGTTTTCGCTCTACCACAATATGACTTCTCCGTACGGTGTACTCCCGATCGATCCGGGAGGGTCCTCCGCATTGATGGGTGATGCCAATGGCGATAGCAAGGTGGACGAAGCGGACCTCGACCCCTTTGCAGAAATCGTCCTTTCTGAGTCGCAGACGGCCCAAGAGGTGGCAGTGACCGATTTTTCGGGCGACGGCTTGGCCAATGCGCAGGACTTCAGTGCCTTTGGTGAAGCCTTGATGATGATGAACGGCGGTCCGAATTGGCGACACAGCTATTCGATGTCGCTTAGTATTGCCGGCCATATTCCTAGCGGGACGACACGGGCCACGTTAACCCGTGACGACGGTACGCAGGATATTTTCGTGCTGTTTGACGATGACGGTGCTGGTCCAAACCCGCAGAAGTGGGTTGCTCCTCCCGGCGTCTACGAAACTCTGGTGCAGGAGACCATTGCCGGTGTGAGCGGATACACCCTGACCTATAAGAACCAATGGCGTGCACGATTCAGCACGGGCGGTGTCCTGCAATGGATCGCCGATGCGACGACGGCGGTCGTTCAGCCTAATGAGCCAAATGTCGATTTGACACCAAAGAACCGCGTCCGCTGTGTCTATTACAACGCCCAGGGCCAACCGCACCACGGAAAACTTTGGAAGGTCATCGACGCCGCCAATCGCGAGCTTGTTCTCGTTTACAACGAGTACGGCAAGCTGATGACAATTACTGACCCAATCAATCGAGTCTGGACGCTCAACTACGAGGGTGGTTCCTGCTCGGCGGGTGCGTGTCCGGATGGCGACGGGCGATTCCTCGGACTTCAGGATCCCAATCCTGCTCACTTGCCCATTGGGTGGGACTACACCGCCGACAATGAGATTTGGTTCATCGTCGACAAGAACAACGACCCCTACACCTTCACCTACGACGATGGCCGGCTGGTCGGCGTGGATGATCCGCTCCAGCTTGATCAGGCCTTCTCATACATGGGGACGACAAACGGCGAGGTCATTGGCCGGCACTACGACCGCCGCGGCAGCGAGTGGCAGTACTGGTTCAAGTCGTGGTCGTTCACGACACCGACTGAGTCAACGGGTCAATTGACCAAGGTGGTCAACCCATTGGGCGAGACTGTGCAGTATTACTACAACGATACGCGCAATCCGGCCGCGACGCCGCCATCCGGCGCGCCGGACAACTGGTACGCCCCGCATCGGCATGAGGTGACGGCGCGTGTGAATGGGCTGGCCAAGCAGTGGGACTTCGAGTACGCGCCGGCGGCTGGCGCAACTGTGAGCGCCAATGCGCTGAATCGCGGCAATCTCGCAACGGCTGCCGACCCGCTGGATAACATTTGGACCTTCGGCTATGACGGTTACAACAATCTGACGAGCGTTTTGGAGCCGGACGGCGATCCGGGAACGAGCGACGACATTCTGACGACGATAGTGTACGAGAGTTCGATCGACCCGACGGTGCCGACGAGCGTGACGCTTCCGCCGGACGCGGATGATGTTTCCGGAACGATCTTGCTCGCCTATTGGGATGCTGCTTTCTACGGAGGGAATGCCAACGGCAAGCTTCGCAGCGTGATGGACGCCAACGGCGTGGAGACGCTCTTCCGGTACGACACCCGCGGGCAACTATCGCGTGTGGACGAGGGGCCGATTTCCGGGACGGATTCCTGGTTCAAGGTCTTTTCCTTCGCCAGCCGAAACAAGGTGGGCCAGACACTAAAAACTCTTCAATACGGTCGTGAAGAGACTAATGGCGGTTTGTTTGAAACTGGTTCATGTGCTGGACCCGGCGGTTGTGCCGTGACGGGCGCATCTATTTCGTACGACAGTTGCACTTGCTCCCTATCCATCAGTTGCACCTGCGGTGACGCCTGGGTTCCACCTTGCCCCGAGCGGGAAGACGAGCAAAGCTGCGGAGCCTCGAGCGGCTCGTCAACGCAGACGACAACGGGCTTGACGACTGGTTACCAGATTCCAAACATGTGTGAGCCACGCAATCTTCCCTCAATCATGCGTGGCGATGTCGCGATGACGCGCGATGGCATGGGTCGCGTCACGCAGGCAATCTCGGCCGCGACAGACGAGTCGTTTCCGCTTCCGTTTCCGGATCTCGGTCCAGTCGTGACCACGACGCAGACCATTGACTATGACGGGCTCGGCCGTCCAACCTTGAGCCAGCTTGTCACCGACGAGCCACGTGGCGGAGAGAACAGCGGAGCGGGAATCACGCGCTCATTCAATTACGGCTATAACGACGTTACCGGGACCTACACGCGTACCGGGCCGGACGGTCAGGTTACGACGATTCAGACGGACCTTGCCGGTCGAGTGCTGTGGACAGGTAGGGGCAGCCTCGTGGCGCTGTACGACTATTACGCCAACGGGCAGGTGCAGGCAGTCAGCCAGAACAACGGCACACTCGTCGTTTATGAGTACGACGACGCCGAGCGGCTGACAACGATCAGCCACATGAACCCCAACGCCGCCGAACCGGTCATCCTGGAGTTGACCTATACCTACAATCCGCGCGGGCTTATCACTCACATCGGCGAGTCCGTACCCGGTGAGACCCCATCTGGGACGATCTTTACCTACGACAAGCGAGGGCGATTGATCGTCGAGCGGCGTATCGGTTCACACGAATACCACCTGTCGTACAGCTACGATCAGGGCGGCAACCGAAAGATGAAAGTCGATTGGAAAAACGGGGCCACAACCACCTACCACTACGACACCGACCCAGACACGGAACTGGTCGATTGCGACGGCAACGGTTCTGCTGAGAGTACGCCGAAGGCCTGCTATCACACGCGAAATAACCGGCTGATGTATTACGAGACGATCGGGGCCACTATTCGAGAGAAGGTGTGGTACCAGTACGACCTGACCAGTTCCGCGGCGGGGAACCCGACTTACATCGTGCGGCAGGTGTATAATGCGAGCAATCCGTTCGCGCCGCCGGTGAACTACGGATACGTTTTGAACTATAATAGCGCTGGCGAGCTTTGGTTCATCTCCAAGCAGGTCTGGACGGGCAATGTCTGTCCGCCGGAGGATGCTGTGACGCAGAGTATTCATGAGTTCCGCACAAATGGGCGGGTGCTGCGTCTGACGCGCGAGCGCGATCCAGCGAGTGCAAATGGAGGCGGGACTCCGTCGTGGCCCGAACTTCCGGGAACGACGCAGTGGCACGATTTCGACGGCGATGAGGCGTATGCGGATTCGGCGGTGTCTGTGGCACCCCAAGGCGGGCCAGTGACGCTGACGGCGCTGGCCGCTCGCGAGCCGGGCCTCGGGATGAAGGACATGCAGACGGGCAACACGAGCTATTTCCACGGCGATCAGATCGGGAGTTTGCGGGCGGTGACGGACACGCCGGCGGGCCTGCCCTCCGTGACCGGGCGGGTCGTCTATACGGCGTTCGGCGAGCGGGTTTGGAGTAATGGGACCGTCGGCACGCGGCATCAGTACGCGGGGGCGTGGGGCTACGACACGATGCCGGAGTTTGCGAGCGGGATGAGCCCGCACTTCGGCGGCGAGCCGGGTGCTGAGGTGCCGTTCGTGCATGTCGGGCATCGGTGGTATGACCCGGCGAGCGGGAGATTCTTGCAGAGGGATCCGATTGGGATACGTGGTGGCTTAAACATCCACAGCTACAGTGCCAACAGTCCCACTATTTTCGTTGATCCCAATGGCTTGACCGTTTTTACAACAAACACTACGCAGACGCGCAGGTATACCGCCCCCGATGGTTCTGTCTGGGTAGCCACCTATGCAATTACGCAAACTTGGGATGACCATAATTGTTTTGGCATTGGAATTGGTATGGGTATCGCGGGGGGAGTAGTCGGTGCAGTGGGCGTCGTTGTTACTGCCCCTATAAGTGGTGGCCTTCTAGCGGCTGCCGGCATTTGCGCAACTGCTGGCGGGATTGGAACTGCTATCCAGCCGAATGAACTCTTAAGTACGACCAGTACACTAATCGTGAACTCACGAGTTCGTTCACCCGGAAGTCCGCCGCCGATGCCTGGAGGGGTAATAATTGACCCCAATAAAAAAAAGTAATGATGCATGAGTGTCGTGAATACACTGTCCTTTGACTGCTGGGAGATGATTCTGGAACGGCCATGAATTGCTATATGCCGAGAGTGATTTGGAACGATCGTCGTTGGACGGTTATTGGACTGGGTAGTATGTTGATATTACTGCTTGGAAGCTGGGCTTTTCTCCCGCGCAGGGTCACAATCTGTGTGCTCGCACTAAATGCATGTCTCATGTTGATGTCAGTAATAATGCGCATGTTGTCAGATGGCCGCCGCGGGAGACAATTGAGGAAGGAGAACTTTAAAGTCTGTATAAATTGCGAATATTTGTTGCACGGGCTCCCGGATAGCGGTCGTTGCCCTGAGTGTGGCGTGGAATACGAAGTCGAGGAGTTGAAACGGCAATGGTTGCGGTGGTTATGCGGTGACACAAAGCGAAGAACCACTGGAATCGCCAAAAACAAACAAGTCTAAAAGAGTCTAAAAGGTCTAAAAGGGGACATTCTACTTTTCTGCCGTGATGGCCTCGCGTCGTTAGCCTCCCCACATGCCGCGCACTGCCCGGGTCGCTGTCGGCGGACTCTTTATTCACGCCATTCATCTCAACGATGGCCGCTATGAACTTTGTTGGCGCTGACGAAGACTGCGCCGCGTTATTCAAGTCTGATCGCTCGGCGAATCCGTCTCGGCGGGGCGGTGGGAGGATTGGTTCTTGCGCTCGGAGAGGTAGTCCACGGCGAGGGCCAGGCCTTTGCGGTAGGGGAGGGTCAGCACGATGAAGAGCACGGCGGCGACGAGGACGATCGCGCGGGCCAGCCAGATGTTGTCCGGCTGG
>WBZR01002763.1_pt1 | contig 17352 bp, 14 predicted proteins | sample 5204231 | NCBI WGS metagenome assembly WBZR01 (sample SAMN12412403, study PRJNA552823) | activated sludge metagenome | isolation source: activated sludge from anammox sidestream of wastewater treatment plant... | place: USA: Virginia | collected 2017-08 | reverse complement strand
CCGGGCACAATCAATGCGCCCAAGGCGTCAACTGCCGGTGGCCCACTCTCCTTTATCTTCCCTGATCGGCCTCATCCAGCAGATCGACGATCGCTTCGCGCGACCCGCTCTGCCGGAGAAAACGGCGGAAAGTATCCTTCTGAAGATTACTGAATACGATATTCATTGCCTGCAAATGCTGTTGCGGCTGATTCTCCGGGCTGAGCAGCAACACCACGCTGTAAACCGGTTGATGATCCAGTGCCGCAAAATCGATTCCCCTGACGCTGCAACCCACCGTTCCCACCATCTTGCGCACCCGCGCGTGTTTAACGTGGGGAACCGCGACGCCTTTGCCAAAACCCGTCGAACCGTTCTCTTCGCGTTTGATCAGCGCCGCCACAACATCATCCACGGCGTCGGTATCAATCGCCCCGGCACTGGCCAGACTGGAAACCAACTCACGAATCACATCGTTACGATTGTCCGCTTGAAGTTCCGATACGATTGCCTTTGATACGATAAAGTCACTGAGCTTCATCTTGACCTTTGTTTCCTGTGAATCCAGTTGCGGCGTGCGCTACATCACACAGCCGGGCGTGATCAGTTCAACATTGAACCGGGCACGCCACTGAATTCTGATTTATTCACTGCTCTACCTGGTTGGCGCCATCCGGTGACATTGGCACCGGCCCGCTCTGAGGATGCTTGCGATTACGTACTTTTTTATTGTAGTCGGTGAGCTGTCGTTCCAGCTTGTCCACACACGCATCGATGCAGGCATAGGCATCGCCCTGATCATGCCGGGCGATGAACATCCGACTCTGTTCACCATTGACCATCATTTCCACAACCACCGTATCCTTCCTGCTGTCCATGACAACTTCGATCTCCTAGATACGATCGTAATACTTGTGAAGTTTATCCGCCTTTTTTTCTGCGTAGCTCTTCAGGGCCGGGGTTACTTCCATGTGACGACCTGAGACAGTGACTATCACGCTGGCACTCCTTTGTTGGGCGCAACCCGAATATCGAAAAACCGCTTTTCTGCTTCCAGGCTGACACCAGACGCCTATTGTTGCAGAAAACCATGAAAATGAAACGGGTGAATACGGTCTCCAACCATCCATTTTCCCAGCCGCCAGCCCGAATCATACCACAACCGGATACCCGGAAAAATTCGGTTTCCCTTGGTTTTCCGAAGATCCGGATCGCGTCGGTCTGGGCTTAACCCACTTCTTCCAGAATCTGGTTTTTCACGTTGTTGGGCACTGGTGCATATTTCAACGGTTCCATCACCGAGCTGGCGCGACCCTGGCTCATCGAGCGCAGTTCCGTGGTGTAACCAAACATTTCGCTCAGCGGCACTTCCGCTTCGATCAACCGCGTATTTCCACGCTGATCGGAATTGACGATCATCCCGCGGCGGCGATTCAAATCGCCCGTGACGTTACCCACGAAATCTTCCGGCGTCGTCACAACCACTTTCATGATCGGTTCCAGCAGCGTCATGCCCGCCTTGCCGCACGCTTCGCGGAACGCCAACTGGCCTGCCAGTTCAAAGGCGATCTGCGACGAGTCAACCTGGTGGTAGCTGCCATCGACCAGCGTAATCTTGGCGTTGATCAATGGATAGTTCGCCAGCACACCGGTCTTGGCTGCCATGCGAACACCATACTCGATCGATGGGATGTATTCCTTGGGAATCACGCCGCCGAAAATCTTGTTCTCAAAGGCAACGCCGTCTTTCCAGCCCCATTTCTTGAGGGTGTCGGCATCCAGCGCCTTGCCCGCACCGTCGGTGCCATCAAACGGTTCGATATTGATTACGCAGTCACCATACTGACCGCGGCCACCCGACTGCTTGACGTGCTTGCCGCGAATATACTCCGCCTTTTTGGTGATCGTTTCCTTGTAGGCAACCTTGGGCTTGCCAACCACAACTTCCACCTTGTGATCGCGCACCAACCGTGTCCGCAGAATGTCCAGATGCAGCTCGCCCATCCCGGCGATAATGGTCTGACCGGTTTCCTCATCATAATTGGCATGGAACGTCGGGTCTTCGCGGCGGATAACGGTCAGGGCCTCGCCCAGCTTCTGCTTGTCCGCCTGCGTCTTGGGTTCAACCGACATGCTGATCACCGGCTCGGGGAAGGTCGGTCGCTCCAGCAGGATCGGCGCATCCTCATCGCACAGCGTATCACCCGTCAGCGCTTCCTTGACACCAATACACGCCACAATATCGCCGGCTTCGGCCACATCGATCGGATTGCGCGCATCGGCGTGCATCTGGAACATGCGGCTGACGTTTTCACGCTTGCCGCGGTTGGCGTTGAGCACTCGGCTGCCTTTTTCCAGCCTGCCCGAGTAAACGCGCACATAGGTCAGATCACCATGCTGGTCGCTGACAATCTTAAACGCCAGCCCGCAGAACGGTTCGTCCGGGTTGGGATGACGCTCGATCGTCTTGGTTTCATCCTTGGGGTCGGTTCCCACAATCGCCGGAATATCCAAAGGCGCCGGAAGATAGTCGATAACACCGTCGATCAGACGCTGAACACCCACATACTTCAGGGCTGAACCGCAAAATACCGGATGCAGCTTGAAGGCAATCGTTGCTGCCCGCAGCCCGCGACGAAGATCCTCCTCGGTGAGTTCCTCACCGTTGAGATATTTTTCCATCAGCACATCGTCGGTTTCCGCCACTTTCTCAACCAGTATCTGGCGCCACTGTTCGACCTTTTCCTTCAGATCCTCCGGAACGGGTTTTTCGATCTGGCTCTTGCCGCGATCCTTGTCGCCATGCTCGACATCGTAGTAGACCGCCACGCGACGGATCAAGTCAACCATCCCCTGGTAGGTCGATGACTGGCCGATCGGATACTGCACCGCGACGGCTGGCGCCCCCAGGCGTTCGAGAATCGAATTGAACGAAAACTCAAAATCCGCGCCCATCTTGTCCATCTTGTTGATGAAGCAGATACGCGGAACATTGTACTTGGTCGCCTGACGCCAGACGGTTTCGGACTGGGCTTCAACGCCTTCCTTGCCATCAAACACCGCCACGGCGCCGTCCAGAACGCGCATCGAACGCTCGACTTCCGCTGTGAAGTCCACGTGTCCGGGCGTGTCGATCAGATTGATCGTATAACGCTCGCCGAAGCGATCCCACGGACAGGTGGTGGCAGCGGAGTTGATCGTAATACCGCGCTTTTGCTCATCAGGATCGAAGTCCATGGTCGCGGTACCTTCGTGGGTATCGCCCATCTTGTGAATCTTGCCGGTGTAGAAAAGAATACGTTCAGAAACGGTCGTCTTGCCAGCATCGATGTGAGCAGCGATACCGATATTACGAATCTTGGTCAGATCACGAGCCATAGGTCTAATCCTTAAAATATCAAAACAACTTCCGCCTCTGCGGTGCCAACCACCTCAGGCGGGATCGCACCCAGACGCTTTTACTGGCAACGATCTCTTCGATTGTGACAACAATGGATTACGGACATGCTCGCCAGTGAATGCCCTCTGGTCCGCAAGACGCCCACTCCGTGGCAAGTCACGATATCGACTATACGCTTACTGGCGACCGATTGTTTGCGGCGCTGCCGGTTTTATACCGGGCGTAAAGGCAGGAAAGTGTACCCGTACAATTATACCCGTCAAGAGTCCGATCGACGCCAAACTTAAGGTTTTTTAATCCCCCGCCCCTGCCGACACCAGAAATTTGATAAAATCAACGGGCGCTTACCCGCTCGGAGCAAGCGCCCGCGTTCATTTCCCAGTTTCAAATTAAAATCGTGGATAACGAACTGAATTTTACCCCAGCACATCATCCAGCAGCCGATCCAGCGCCACGTTGAGCTTGTGATCATCTTCATAAGCGCCACGGGCAATGGCTTGGCGGATTTCAGCCACTTTATCCGCGCGTACATCGTTTTTCTGAAGTGCCTTCAGCATCGCGTTGACATCGGCAGAAATTTCAACCTTGTCGCCACTGGCCGTCGCAGCACTTTTTTGCGCTGGAATGGCCTTATGAATGGGATTCCGCAAAATCCGTTGAATCTGCGAGCTGCCGATACTGTTAATTTCCCTCATAGCGATACTCCCGTGGTTGTTGGGATGAAGCCGTTTGAGCACCCTTGCCCCAAGGCTCCACACGTTTTATGTTCCGCGCGACGACTATCGTCGCTTGTCGCCGCCACACCGCCACTTCATGCGGCAGAGTACGATCGATGGTAATGTCATCGACCCAACAATTATCCAACCTTGAGTGACCTGAGAACGAATTTAATTTTATGTAACTTCTTTTAACCGATGAACTTATGGTTATTATCATCGACGACCGCGCAAAAAAAATCGTCGATCCCGCAATTTTTACCGCCCGCTATTTCTAGCTATTTTATCTACCTCCCCCATATTACGGTCAAATTGTTATTGGCAACTCTAACCGCAATGTTCTTATCGGACGATATATTATCGAACCTGATCATCCGCCAACTTGAAAGTTATTTTTCGTCACCGCCGATTGATTGACCCGCATCGACTGACAACGGCAGATTTTGCCGCGCTCACTTCTCAATTCCTACCCCTGCCAGCGTGTGTTGAGATTGTGTTGAATCTGCATCAAATCCAGCAGCTTGCCGGCCACAAAATCAACCATCTCCTCAACACTGGTCGGGTTAAGATACAAACCTGGATTGGCAGGGGCGACAATCGCACCGGCATCGGTCAATATTTTGTAATTATTCACATCCATCGGTGAAAGCGGCATTTCCCGGTGGCACAGCACCAACCGCCGTCGCTCTTTCAGCGTCACGGCCGCCGCCCGCGCAATAAGGTTTCCCCCCAACCCGTGCGCAACCTCCGCCAGCGTGTTACTGGAACAGGGAACCACCACCATTCCATCATGTAAAAACGAACCGCTGGCGATTTGCGCACCAACATCGTTGTAGTTGTAGAGCGTAATTTCATGCGCCCCCGCGCCCCCCAGCCGCGCCAGATCAATGCTCTCCAGCCCCAGCTCATCGTTCAGCAATCGTCGTCCCAATGGCGAAACAACCAGATGCACCTGCACCTTCGCTTTGACGCATTCATGAATAAACCGCTGGGCATATTTAGCGCCTGATGCTCCGGTAATCGCAACAACAATTCTCATGTCCACCATTGTAGCCCCTGACGCTCCAACCTGCGCATCCGCCCGCGCAGAACCTGCTCATCAGTTCCATGCACCTGATGGTTTCATCAGATCGGCTTTGCTTTACCCCCCCCATTTATGCCAACTGTCCATTCGTTCGTACGCGCACTGGCCTCTAATAGGTGTTATTGGCTACAATAGCCCGAATCTATCTCTGCCAGCGACCAGCGCATGATTGTATTGATCGATAATTACGATTCGTTTACCTACAACCTCGTTCAGCGGCTGGGGGAAGTTGCGCCCGATCAGCCGGTTCAGGTTTTTCGCAACGACAAGACCACCGTCGCTGAAGTCGAAGCGCTCAAACCAACGCATATCGTCGTTTCACCCGGGCCATGTACGCCGTTGCAGGCTGGTGTCTCCAACGACATTATCCGCCATTTTGCCCCGAAAATACCGGTGCTGGGCGTCTGCTTGGGGCATCAGTGCATCGGTTTCACCTATGGCGCCATCGTCGAACGGGCTGCCAAACTGATGCACGGCAAGACCGATCGCATTCATCACGATGGCCAATTTATTTATCAGGGCATGCCCAACCCCTTTACCGCCACCCGCTATCACAGTTTGATCATTCGTCCCGGCACACTCAGCAGCGACTTTGAAATCACCGCTTGGACAGATGACAACGAAATCATGGGCGTCCGTCATAAGAGCTGGCCGCTGGAAGGCGTGCAATATCACCCCGAAAGCTTTTTAACCGAAAACGGGCACACCCTGCTGGCCAACTTCCTCAAACGTTGAGCGCCGTCAAGCCCGGCTCTTACGTCCCACGACAGCATCGCATCATGACTTGATAAATGCCCCCTCATCCCAATACGCGCGTAAGAAATGATCTATCCAGCAGTTACCGTCAATACCCTTGAAAACAAAATGGCTGGTTGCCATCGAAGACAACCAGCCAAGTGGAGCCATGGGGATTTGAACCCCAAATTCAACCATGCCATGGTCGCGTGATCCCATTTCACTATGGCCCCGGGATTACGTTTAATTTTCTGACGCTGACGAATCTAGCAGACGCGCTGCGCGTGTCAAGACGCACTAGCGCACAAAAGAGGGTAACGGACGGCCTGTTACCCCGATCAAATCGGTCTTAATGTCGGCCGTTCATCATGCTGATCGCCTGCTGATAGACTTCCTGGCAGCGGCGGGCTGAATCAGTCCAGCTCATGCGGCTGATCTCGAACGAACCGTGTTGGCGCAGCGTACTGGCCAGCGGCGGGTGCTTGAGCACCGCCACGATTTTATTCGCCATCTCGTTGGTGTCCCAGAAATCAACCTTCAGTGCGTGCTGGAGCACTTCGCTGACACCTGACTGCTTGGAAATCAGCACCGGCACATCGTGGCTCATCGCTTCCAGCGGCGCGATACCGAACGGCTCGGAAACCGACGGCATGACATAAAGATCAGCCATCTGGAAAACCTTGTCCACATCACCGCCGCGCAGAAAACCGGTAAACAGCACCTTATGGCCGATGCCCATGGCAGCAGCCATTTCAATGGTGCGCCGGATCATGTCGCCCGAACCAGCCATGACAAACTTCACATTGTCCATCACTTCCAGCACTTTTCGGGCTGCGGCCAGAAAATATTCCGGCCCCTTCTGATGGGTGATGCGCCCCAGAAACAACACAATCTTCTCGTCATTGTTAATGCGGTAATGTTCGGCGTTGAAATGACCGTTGGGGTGACTCTCGATGGCGTTATACACCACCTCCACCTTGGCGGGATCAACCCCGTAATGATGCACGCAAATCTGTTTGGTCAGATGGCTGACCGCAATAACCTTGATCGCGCCGTGCATCCCGCGACGCTCAATGTCATAAATACGCTGATCGACATTCTGGCCCGAGCGATCAAACTCCGTCGAGTGAACCTGCACCACCAGCGGCACGCCTTTGAGTCCCGCCACCGCCAGACCGGCGGGAAAGGTCATCCAGTCGTGGGCGTGAACAACATCAAAACTCTCATTGCGCGCAATATCGGTCGCCAGGGCAGCATAGCGCTGAACTTCAGCGAACATATCACCACCGTAATTGGCGCCAGGGCCTGTGACCGATGCCTGCGTGCTCATAGTCGCCGCTGTCGTACGCCCGCCGCCCGAACCAGTGGCACCACTACCTGTCGATGAACCAACGTGGCTGGTTAAAACACTGTGCGCTTCGGTCGTGGTGGTGGTTGTCGATTCGGGTGTTTCGCCCGGGCGGGCATAGGGGTTGAGCTGAGCCTCAACCGTATGAAAAACCACGTTGGTAAACTCGTCCAGACGAAACTCGGTTTCGGGGCTGGCCAGCGGCGAACCCGGCCGCGGGCTGACGAGGCGCACATGGGTGCTGAACGGCGTGGTAACCGGCCGGGGAAGCACGAACATAATATCCATGCCCAACCCGCTCATCGCCTTGGTCAGGCCATAGCAGGCGGTTCCGAGTCCGCCACTGATAAAGGGGGGAAACTCCCACCCCAACATAAAAACACGCATGATGCCGACCACTTTCAATGTGCGCTGATCGCACAATTTTCATTCGCAGACCAAACCAACCAGACTACGTTAACCGCGTCAAAAGTGTCAATCGTTCATCGGGTTGTTCCAAACCTACGCACCAGCGAGGTCGTTTGCAGACCGGTGACAAACCGATTCGCACGTTTATTTTCATCCCGACCAGTGCCAGATGACAGTATCGCGCCGTCGCCAATTCGTCAGCCATGAAACTCCCGCGCCGCTGCGTCGAACCAACGCTGATTATATCCTGCCCAAGCCCGCGACGCTGCACTGCGCTGATTTTGCCGCCATTCAATGGCGTTGCACCTTCACCGCAGCTGCACAATCATCGCGCGGCGAATCACGATGCGCAGTTAACGCATTTTGACTGAAAAAAATTTCCCCTCACCATTAAAAATCCGATGCGCCAAGCGTTGATTTTTATGCTGTCATGCACCCAACGCTTACAGATTTTCAAAGATGTATTATAGCGTCGTCAGCAGTCGATGGAAATGCGCCTTTCACACTTTTTTGCCCCGGCTATCGACTTTGGGCTGATTCTGGCCAACAATTCAGCTCAACGCATGCCCGCCAGCGTCCCCAACATCTATTCACCGCGCTACGGCTCGCCAAAAATTACCTGGACCGGCCGCGCCGCAGCCACCCTTGTAGCGACCGGCTGTCTGGCGGTATTGTTGATCGCCTCGCAACTCCCACCCGACCCCTCAGGCGAAGGAACCCATACCCTTTTGGGTTTGCAACGCTGTCAATTTCTCGTCAATACCGGCATCCCCTGTCTGAGTTGCGGTATGACGACCAGTTTTGCTTATTTCGCCCACGGGCAGATCGGTCGGGCCTTTTTCACCCAGCCTTTCGGGGCGGTGCTGGCTATTCTCACCTGTCTGGTCTTCTGGGGCGCAGCCTATATCGCTGCCACCGGCCGGGCGGCGCATCGTGTTTTACGATTTGTTCACACCCCGCCCCTGTTGTGGACGCTGGCGATTCTGTCCGCCGCAGCCTGGGCGTGGAAGATTTTTATCCATGTTCAGGGGTGGGAAACGCTCTGATCGGTCAATTCTTCAGACTTGATTGCTCTGGCCGATATCCAACTGATATTTGCGCATCTTCTTATAGAGCGTTGTACGATTGATATCCAGCTCATCAGCCGTCGCCTGACGATTCCAGCTGTTGCGCACCAGCGCTGCCTCGATGATCCGGCGTTCAGGGATCTCCAGCGCCTGTTGCAGCGGCATCGGGGCCAGCAGTTCATCGCTGGCTGCACTGCCACTCTCGCGGCCGCCGACAACGGCTGAACTTGAACCATAACGCAGAGTCTCCGGCAGATCATCCAGCTCAATCTGACGCGAGCGACTCAACACAACCGCGTGCTCCACCGCGTTTTCCAGCTCACGCACATTGCCCGGCCAGTCGTAGCGTCGCATGGCAGCCATGGCTTCATCGCTGAAACCTGTCACACTCCGGTTCATCTCCTTGACCAACCGTTTGAGAAACATGCCCGCCAGCAACGGAATATCCCCCATGCGCTCGCGCAGCGACGGCAGTTTGATCTGCACGACATTGATCCGGTAATAGAGGTCCTGGCGAAACTTCCCTTCGCTAACCAACTGGCGCAGATCGGCGTTGCTGGCCAGAATCACGCGCACATCAACCGTCTGGGTCTGGGTTGAACCGACCGGTTCAAACGCCCGTTCCTGCAACACGCGCAACAATTTGACCTGCATCGATGGTGGAGCGGAATTAATCTCGTCAAGAAACAGCGTGCCGCCATTGGCTGCCAGAAACCGCCCGGGTTTGTCCGCAATCGCGCCGGTGAACGCCCCTTTGACATGGCCGAACAATTCCGATTCCAGCAGCGCCTCGGGCAATGCCCCGCAACTGATTTCCACAAAGGGCTGACCCCGCCGCGATGAACGATGATGAATGGTGCGGGCAATGAGACTCTTGCCTGTCCCCGATTCACCGTTCATCAGCACCGTCGTGCGCGAATCGGCCACTGCATCCGCCAGCTCAAACACTTTCAGCATCTTGTGATCATGGCCCACAATGCTGTCATTGCCGAAACGCATATCAAGCTGCTGGCGCAGCGTCTGGTTTTCAAACAACAGCGCCTGCTGACGGGCGGCTTTTTCCACCACCACGCGGATTTCTTCATCAACAATCGGTTTGGTCAGATAATCAAACGCCCCGTTTTTGGTCGCTTCAACCGCTCCTTCGATTGATCCATATCCGGTAATCACAATCACCACCGTCTGGGCAAAACGCTGCTTGATCTCGCGCAAGAATTCGATTGGTTTAACCCCCGGCAGGTTGATATCCGTCAGCAGCAGATCAACCGGGCTTGCTTCCATCATCGCCATGACCGTGCGCGGATCGTCGCTGGTGCGCACGTCATAACCCTCGCGACGCAAGAACTGTCCCAACGATTGCAGAACAATCCGGTCTTCGTCCAGAATCAAAAGCCGAGGGGCGGGGGTATTATTTATTTGCAGCATCCGATAATGTCCCAACTGAAAGCCCGATGTATTGCCGACAGGACAAACTGTGGCCTGGCGACAACACGCATGTCTGCTTTTTTCATCGGCATCCCAGCGTGTTGACGCGAATCAACATCGTCTCGACCCCAATTTTGTTCTGTTTTCAACCCGCACAATGATGAATTTGTGCCGATAATGACGTTTATAGAGGCTGCAACATATCGACACCTGATGAAGTGCTGGTTACATTACCCCACTTCTCTGTTTGCTGATTTGATTGATTAACGGAGCCAAATCCATGCGAATCGGTGTGCCCAAGGAAATAAAATCGGACGAATATCGCGTCAGCCTCATGCCCGTCGGCGCTGAGGCATTAATCCATGCTGGCCATGAAGTTGTGATCGAAACACAAGCTGGCGCAGGCAGCGGATTTGCCGATGCCGATTACGCCGCCGTCGGTGCCAAACTGGTTGACACCCATGAACTGGCGATTCGCGACTGCGACCTGATCCTCAAAGTCAAAGAACCAATGCCCGAAGAAATCGGCCTGTTTCGTCCCGGACAGGTCGTCTTCACCTATTTCCATTTTGCCGCTGACAGCACCCTGACCCAGGCGTGTCTGGAAAGTGGCATCACCGCCATCGCGTACGAAACGATCAAGGATAAAAATGGCCACCTGCCGCTGTTGACCCCCATGAGCGAAATCGCCGGACGCATGTCGATTCAGGCGGGCGCCAAATTTCTGGAAAAACCCCACAACGGCCGCGGGATTCTTTTAGGCGGCGTGCCGGGTGTCGCACCGGCGACCGTCGTCATCATCGGTGCCGGCGTCGTCGGAACCAATGCAGCCATCATCGCCGCCGGGTTTGATGCCCGCGTGGTGCTCATGGATACCAACCTCGACCGCCTGCGCTATCTTGATCAGATCATGCCGGCCAATGTTGATACCATTTTCAGCGATCCACATACGCTGCGCGAATATCTGGTTCAGGCTGATCTGGTCGTCGGCGCGGTACTGATTCCCGGTGCCAAAGCGCCGCGGCTGGTGACGCGCGAACATCTCAAGCAGATGAAAGATGGAGCGGTCATCGTCGATGTCGCCATCGATCAGGGTGGCTGCGTCGAAACCAGCCGCCCCACCACCCATCATCAACCCACGTTCGTCGTCGAAGGCGTCATTCATTACTGTGTGACCAACATGCCCGGCGCGGTAGGTCGCACCAGTACCATCGCCCTGTGCAACGCCACCCTCCCCTACGCCCTGAAAATTGCCAATCTCGGTTATGAAAAAGCTGCTGCGGCTGATCCGGGTCTGGGCGAAGGGATCAATCTTGTCGCCGGCCGGGTCACCAACTCCGCCGTCGCCCAGAGTCTGCACATGCAGTATCAGGCGCTGCGCAAATAATCCCCAGCCGTGCTCCAGCAATAACCCTGCTGCATTATCGGACGTGCGCCAAAGGCTGAACGATTTGCCCCCGCCGCCAATCAATTGTACGTCCTGATAGTGCCGCCGTCTGGCTGACTTAATGGCCAGGTGCGCCGGCGCGACCATTCGCCGCGGTTGGAGCAATGAATATCAGCGTAAATCAATTTCCCGATCTGGCGCCGGCGCAGCGCAAGGAAGTCGAATTCGTCATGTCGGCGCTGGATGTCGCCAGCTATCACCCCGAACGGCGCCGGCATCGGCGTCAGCCGTACCGGGTTCGGGCAGTTCTGCACCTGTTCAGCCAGGTTGAAGGAACAGACCCCATCGAAATATTCAGCCGCGATGTTACCCGCCGAAGCATGGGGTTCATCACGCGCACCCGATTATCACTGGGTTATGGCGGCGTGGTGGAGCTGCCCCGGCCCAACGGGGAAATAATCACCATCGCCTGCACCTTGCTGCGCTGCCGACAGATTAACGGGCACTGGTTTGAAGGCGCGGTGCATTTCAACCGTCCCCAGGCTGAATTTAATTTCTATGACTGATGCTTGCCGCCCTCGCTGCTGTCTCCTGCACTGCGCGAGCGGACGGGCGGGCTGGTCTTATCGTTTTCCAATCGTCCGAAAATCATCCGACCAGCGCTGGTTTGCAACATACTGGTCACGACGAAGTTCACTTCTTCGTTGAGATGTCCCCGGCCCTGCTCAACCACAACCATCGTACCGTCTTCCAGATACCCAACACCCTGTCCCGGCCCTTCGCCGGGCTTGAGCAGTGTCACTTTGAGATATTCGCCCGGCAGGACCACCGGTTTGAGTGCCGCCGCCAGATCATTGACATTGATCACTTCCACGCCGCGCAACTGAGCGACCTTGTTCAGATTGAAATCCTGCGTCACCACCCGCGCCCCCAGATGCAACGCCAGCCCCATCAAAAGCTGATCCACTTCCGCTGTCTGACGGGAGTCGGTGGCGGAGGAATCATACTGAATGACATCGATCCGCGGATCATCCTGCAATTTCGCCAGCACATCCAATCCGCGCCGGCCCCGCGCCCGTTTGAGTTTGTCAGAACTATCCGCAATCTGTTGTAATTCACGCAGTACAAAACGGGGCACAATCAATCGATTCTGGAAAACACCGATTCGGGCAATGTCGTAAACCCGCCCATCCACCAGGGCGCTGGTGTCCAGCAAAATGGGTTGAACCCCCTTGGTCTGCTTGGCAAATTCCACGTACGGTATGACAAAACGAAAATCATCCTTGGTCTGAAGGATAAAACTGACGGATAGATAGCACGTTGTCGTACCGATCAGCATGTTGACGAACCGCGCAATGGCATCGCGCTGCACCGCCAGAATATCCATCCCGCGCGCATCGAGTTGCGGAGTGACGAACTGCTCCATCAGCAAATTGACGACAAAACTCAGGGCGTACGCAATTAAAATGCCGACCGCCAGCCCGAAAAACACGCCTGAAATCACCGCCAGTTTTTTTCGCGGTGAAAGAATATCGACGCAGACGATCAACACCCCCACCGCCAGCGCCACCGCCATCGCCATCCAGGTGTACGAATCACCCCACATGTTCGTTTGGGTGGCGTAAAAATACCCCACCGCTGAAATCAGCAGCACGAACAAGGCTCGGACAATGATTAAAATCATGAGCGATATCCCGATGGGGTTACTGGCTTGGCCGTCATTTTAGAAAATTACCAGCCACTTGACCACCACTGAATATTTTTCCTTGTTGTCAATCAGCCATTTGATCTTTCCTGCTGATTCATTGCGGTAATCCTCCGCCGGTCGTTGCCAGCAACCGCGTCGGTGCGTATGATCCCCGTTGATCGCTCGGGGCGTTAGCTCAATTGGGAGAGCGCCGCGTTTGCAACGCGGAGGTTACCGGTTCGATCCCGGTACGCTCCATTTAATCCCCAGCCACCCGAATGGTTCAGCCTTTTTTAACCGGTGGCCCGGCTGCCGGCTTGCCCGGTGCCGTCAAATAATGCAGCAGACCATTATGACGCTCCGCTTCCGCCGGGCTGACATGGCGCAAAACCGCCCACGCCTGCCCGGCATAGGTACACGCTTCATCGGCGCGACCGGCATCGGCCAGTTCACGCAAAGCCTTGATGAACAACTTGTTTAACTCTTTCAGCGGTTCGGTCGGCGTTGCCGGCGTATCGGTCATTCTTCAACTCCCTTAAATAAGCATATTTTGTAAATCCGGCCTCATTATAGGCAACAAAAGAATCGGACGATGATGTTGACGTACTCATCCAGTACGATAGCGTATTGGCTGTCACGAACATGGCGGCTTTCGCAAGTGGTAAAGAAATTGAGTTCGGTTGTCCGTCAAGAAAACGACTTGTCCACCCGCAGCGCCTCGGCCCAAACGGTGCCGTTGTCCAATGGACAATTATTTCGTTGGATGCTCCGGTTTCTCAAACCGGTCAAAGGATACGCCTTCATCGGCTGCCTGCTGGTCATCGGTTTCGTGACCATCGAAGTGCTGCTGGTCAATCAGGTCGGGCGGGCGATTGACGAAATCCAGCTTGTCCGCAACGTCCAAGCCGGCGGTAATCACGGATTCTGGTCATGGTTGATGCACCCGACAACAGATTTATTGCCGTTGCGCAATACCAATCTGGTTCTGATCGGGCTGGTGCTTGGTCTGGGGCTTCTCCGTTATCTGCGTGAAATCAACGGCACTTCGCTGACCATGGAGATGCTCTTTTACCTGCGTCAGGCGGTGTACGACAAGCTGCAGCGTGTCGGCTTCAGCTTTCATGACCGTATCTCATCGGGGCAGTTGATCAATCGGGCGCTGTCTGATCTGGGATATGTCCGCCTCTTTGCGCAAAATGCGCTGCTGACCACTCTGGAAATCTCGCTGACCGTCGGCGGTTATATCATTCTGCTGCTGTTCAAGAGCTGGTGGGTGGCGCTGCTGGCGCTGGCGCCACTGCCCATCTGGACGTTTTATATCCTGCGTTTCAGCCGAAAAATTCAACCGCTCCAGCGCGCCACGATGGAGGCTGAGGATCGCAACGTCAGCATCATCACGGAAAACATCGCCGGCGTGCACGTCGTCAAAGCCTTCGCGACGCAGGATCTGGAGATCCGTAAATACAATCGCAACGCCGATCTGTTTCAGGCCCGGATCCTCAAGCGCATCCGCATGTTTGCCAACTTCACGCCGGTTGTTCAGGGCATTTCCAACGCCTCGCATCTGACGTTGTTTCTGGCCGTGGGCATTCTGGTCATCCGCGGCACACTGCAACCCGGCGATTTTCTCGTATTGGCTGCCGCCATGGGCAGCATCCTGGCCAAACTGCAACAGGTCTCGGCGCTCAACGAACAATACCAGGCGGCCATCGTCTCGGCTCGCCGCCTGCATGAAGTATTACACGCCCCGCCCAGCGTTCCCGAACGGGACGATGCTGTTGATCTGCCCGTCGGTGGCGGCGCTGTGCGGTTTGATCATGTCACGTTCGGCTACGACCCAAATGTGCCTGTGCTCAAGGACATCAGCTTTTCGGTGGCCCCGGGTTCAACGGTCGCGATTGTCGGACCAACCGGCGCGGGCAAAAGCACGCTGGTGGGCCTGATCGCGCGCTTCTACGACCCCCAGCAGGGGAGCATCTCCATCGACAACGTGGATCTGCGCGATCTGAAGCTGGCCAGCCTGCGCACCAGCGTCGCGTACACGTTTCAGGAGATTTATCTGTTCAGCGACACCGTGGCCAACAACATCAGCTATGGTCGCCCGCAGATTAAAGGTGGCGAAGTCGAAGCCGCGGCCCGGCTGGCTCAGGCACATGAATTCATCATGGAGCTGCCGCGTAAATATGACACCATACTGGGCGAACGCGGTGCCTCCCTTTCCGGTGGTCAGCGCCAGCGTCTGGCCATCGCCCGCGCCATTTTGGCCAATCCCCGCATCCTGGTCCTGGATGATGCCACCGCCGCCGTCGATCCTGAAACCGATGACCTGATCCGTCGCGGCATGCGCTTTGTCATGTACGGACGCACTACGTTCACCATCGCCCACCGCATCAGCACGGTGAAAAGCGCCGATCTGGTACTGGTTCTGGAACATGGAAAAATTTCCCAGATGGGCACGCACGATCAGTTGATCCAGCGCCCCGGCCACTACCGCGATATTGCCGTGGCGCAATTGCACGGCGGTCGTGCGGATACAGAATCTCCTTCGCACATGGATCGTATGACCCATGGCGCAATACCCGCCAAACCGGTGCCCGCCCCGGAACTAGCCGGCCAGGGACAGACCGTTCACAGCCCCACTGACGCACCCAACCTGGATCCGCGAGGGCATCATTGATGAAAACCTCGCTCTGGAAACTTCTATTCGGCAAGCTGGAAATGCCCGGCGCTAAATCCTCCGGCTCGGGGGCTGAAGGTGGCGGGGAAGACATACGCTATCGACCGCTGGAATGGCCACTCATTCGTCAATTATTCAGCCAGCTTCGTCCCTACCGCTGGTTCTTTGCTGGTGGATTGGTGACGGGCATCATCGGTGAAGGGCTGAACCTGCTGGGACCGCAGTTCATCCGCACGCTGATCAATTTTGTCACTTCATTTCGTGACCAGGCAGGCTCGGCTGACCCGGATTCATCGTCGATGACCTCCAGCAGCCTGATCCTGCGCATCGCCTCGAGTCTGGCCGGCTGGGCGGGATATACGCACGCGGACACCCGGCAATCGTCAGCCATCGCGATTGTTGTGGCAATCATCGTCATGATGGCAGCAGTCATCACCTGCACGCTCATCGCCCGCCGCTTCACGATTCTGATCATGGCCGGGGCTGGCGAAAATGTGCAGTTCAGCATCCGCAAAAGAATCTTCGCCCAGTTGCAGCGCCTGTCGATGAGCTACTACGACAAGACCCAGCTCGGGCGCATCATCAGCCGATGCACCAGTGATGTGAACAGCCTGCGCGAAGTGAACGTCTGGGCGATTCATAACGTGGTCATCTGGACGCTGCAGTTGAGCATCGCCGTGATCATGCTCTGGTTGACAGACTGGCGCTTGTTTGTTTCGGTCGCCTGGCTGGGCCCGATCATCTATTTCCTCAATGAACGATTCCGCCGCCGCCTGGGGTCGGCGTGGCAGATTACGCGCGAAGGGTTTACGCGCGTCAGCACCAATCTGGCGGAAAACATCACCGGCGCCCGCGAAGTCATCGCTTTCAACCGGCAGGAGCCGAACCTCAGCACCTTCAATTCGCTGCAGGAGATCAACACCGACAACAACCTTGTCGCCGGCAAAATCAACGGTGCCTATAACGTCCTGCTGCTGGCATTCAGTTATGCCGGCAAGGTGATTATCCTTACTTATGGCGCTTACCTGATCGCCACGCGCCCGCCCAGTGCCGCCGGAGCCATCACCATCGGTGCGGTGGTTCAGGCCTTTTTATACTGGGATTTTTTCATGGGGCCGATCGTCGCATTCGGCAATTTCAGCAACGTGCTGATGCAGGCGATGGCGGGCGCCGAACGGGTCTTCGCCCTGCTGGATCTTCAACCACAGGTCAAAGATCTGCCCGACGCCAGTCCCCTGCCCCGCATCGAGGGTCGCGTCACCTTCGATCATGTCACGTTCGGTTACGACCCGCAGCGACCGATCCTGCACGATATTAATTTTGAAGTTCAGCCCGGTCAGACCATGGCACTGGTCGGCCATACCGGATCAGGCAAGAGCAGCATCATCTCCCTGATCTCGCGTTTTTATCAACCGCAACAGGGCCGGATTTTGGTTGAC
>WBZR01002762.1_pt1 | contig 17362 bp, 16 predicted proteins | sample 5204231 | NCBI WGS metagenome assembly WBZR01 (sample SAMN12412403, study PRJNA552823) | activated sludge metagenome | isolation source: activated sludge from anammox sidestream of wastewater treatment plant... | place: USA: Virginia | collected 2017-08 | reverse complement strand
GTGGCCGCCCTTTACCGCGCCTATGAAGGCAGCGATGCCGCCCTCTTCGAGATCAACCCCGTGCTGAAGACCAGCGACGACAAGGTGATCGCCGTGGATGCCAAGGTGCGCCTGGACGGCAACGCCCTCTTCCGCCACCCGGACTACGTGGAGATGCGCGACAAGACCGAGGAGGACCCCACCGAGGTGGAGGCAGGCGAGGCGGGCCTCAACTACGTGAAGCTCGACGGCAACGTGGGCTGCATGGTGAACGGCGCCGGCCTGGCCATGGCCACCATGGACATCATCAAGCTCAGCGGCGGCAGCCCCGCCAACTTCCTCGATGTGGGCGGCACCGCCGACGCGGCCCGCGTGGAGAAGGCTTTCCGCATCATCCTCAAGGACCCCAACGTGAAGGCCATCCTGGTGAACATCTTCGGCGGCATCGTGCGCTGCGACCGCGTGGCCCAAGGCATCGTGGACGCCTACAAGAACATCGGCGATATCCAGGTGCCCATCATCGTGCGCCTGCAAGGCACCAACGCCAAGGAGGCAAAGGAACTGATCGACAACAGCGGCCTGAAGGTGCTCGGCGCCGTGGCCCTGCAAGAGGCCGCCGACCGGGTGAAGGAGGTGCTGAAGTAGACGGTACGCCGGCCGCGCAGGGCGGCCGCGATGCCATCACCTTTTCTGCGTTCCCGTCCCCGGCCTCATTCCTTCACCACCCGGGCCAAGCTTCGCTGGCCGTGACCGACGATTTCCAGCAGGTACACGCCCCTGGCCATTTCGGACAGGTCGATCGTCCCCTGGAATGGACCCCGTGCTTGATCCAGCACCACGCGGCCCATCGCGTCGCGTATGCGCAGGTGTTCCACCGGGAACTCCACATCATAGCGTACCAAGCCCGTGGTGGGGGAAGGATACACGTGCGATGCGTCCCGCTGCGACCCGCGCACGGCCGCTTGCGGATCCACCACCATCATTTGCAGCATCATCATGTGGTCCTCGTGCATCAGGTTGTGGCAATGGTACATGAACGGGAAATCCGCACCCGCCGGCTCGCCGAAGTAGGCGATCAGCTTCACGTCCTCGCCCTGGTCCACCAGCACCACGTCCTTGGGGCCTTGCTCCCAGGCCGGCGGGGCCTGTCCGTTGCGCTCCAGCACGTAGAACGACACGCCGTGCAGATGCATCGGATGCGCCAGGTTGGTGTTGTTCACGAAATGCCATACCTCGGTGCTGCCCAGGATGATGGTGTCGTTCACCACGTCCATGTCGTACAGCAGGCCGTTGATGCGGAACTGGCCCATGGCCACCATGCCCGTGCCGGTCAGCGTTTTGATGCGGGTGCGCACGCTTTCGCCCTCATCCGGCGGGGTGTGGGTGACCAAGGTGGCGGGGATGGCCGTGACCGGGTTCGCCGTCGGCGGGCCCACCACCAGGCGCAGCATGGGGAAGGCCACGCCGTTGAGGAAACTGCCCTCCAGGATCAGGTTGCCCGAGCCCGGCATCGGGTCCGTCAGTTCATCGCCGTAGCTCATCAGTGTCAGCGTGTCGCCTTCCATGCCGGACAGGTCCAGCAGGAGCTCAGCCCGTTCGCCGTTGCTGAGCAGCAGCCGATTGATGCTTACCGGGGCCGGCAACAGCCCGGCGTCGCTGGCGATCATGGTGAAGTCGCGGCCGTCGTCGAAGCCCAGGTTGAAGATGCGGGCCACCGCCCCGTTCAACACGCGCAGGCGCACCACTTGTGCGGGCACTTCCAGCATGGCGTTCGGCGTGCCGTTCACCAGCATGGAATCGCCCAAGGGATACAACGCCATTTCGCCGTTGGCGATCCACTTCTTGTCTTGCAGCACCACCGGGAAATCATCCTCCCCGTACGTGCGCGGCAGGTCCAGCTGCGCCTCCTCGCCGTCCTGCACGATGATAAGGCCCGAGATGCCCAGGTTGGCCTGCTTGGCGGTGAGCATGTGCGGATGCGGATGGTACCAATACGTGCCGGCAGGGTTCTTCACCATGTATTCCGCCATCCAGCTGTTGCCCGGCCCGATGATGCTCTGCGGACCGCCGTCCATCTCGCCCGGCACGTGCATGCCGTGCCAGTGCATCGTGGTGACCTCGTTCAACTGGTTCTCCACCACGATGCGCGCGGTGTCGCCCTGGTGCAGCAGCAAGGTGGGGCCCAGGTACGGCCCGTTCACGCCGTAGGTGGGCGTGTTTTTCCCCGGATAGAATTGGTGCGTATGGGCCGCCACCGTGAGGTGGAACGTATCGGCATCCAACAGCGGCGGGATCGCCATCGGTTGCAAGGTTTGGCCCAAGGCCAGGCCGGGCAGGATGATCAGGGAAAGGGTGGAAAGGCGCATGCGGACAGGTTTGGTGCCTTGGCGGACAAGGCCCGCGAAATTAAAACGGTGGCGGGGACGGGGAAAACCACCGCGCCGTTTCCGGAATGCCTTGCCGGATCGAGAAGGAGCTGTGAGGATCAGAAGATCAGAAGATTGGGCGTTGACCGGCCATTTTCTGATCTTCTCATTTGCCGATCGGCCCTACACCAGCTCCCGCAGGTACATCAGTCCGCCCTTGGCGATGTCAACCACCTCGGCGCTGCGGCCGTTGAGCATCATCTTGCCCATGGTCTCGGCGAAGCCGCTCATCTGTGCAAAGTCTACGTTGGGCGGCATCGCCAGCGCGTCGGGGTCGGTGTAGATGTTCACCAGGGCCGGGCCCTGGTGCGCGAAGACCTCCTTTAGCACGGACGGCACGTCCTTGCATTCGGTGATCTCCCAAGCAGCGATGCCCATCGCTTCGGCCACTTTCTTGAAATCCGGGTTCACCATGGTGGTCTGCCAGTGCGGGTAACCGGCCACCATCATCTCCAGCTGCACCATGCCCAGCGAGCGGTTGTTGAAGACCACCACTTTCACGGGGATTTTGTATTGGCTGATGGTCATCAGGTCGCCGAGCAGCATGCTGAGGCCGCCGTCACCGCTGAGGGAGATCACCTGCCGGCCCGGCGCGGCCAGCCCTGCGCCCAGGGCCATGGGCATGGCATCGGCCATGGATCCGTGGTTGAAGGACCCCGCGATGTACCGCCCCTTTTTCCCCTTGAGGTAGCGCGCCGCCCACACGGCCGACATGCCGGTGTCCACGGTGAAGATGGCGTTGTCATCCGCCAGATCGTCGATGATGGCGGCCACGTATTCCGGGTGGATCAGCTTTTCCCCGCCCTTGGCGCGCACATACCTTTCGTAGTCGGCCTGTGTCTCTTCATAGAGCTTGCGCATGGCTTTCAGGAAGGCAGCGTCGGCCTTGACGTGCAGCCGGGGCAGCAGCGCCTGCAGCGTGTCCTTGATGTCGCCGTGCAGGCCCATCGCCAGCTTGGCGCGGCGGCCCAGTCGTTCCGGCCTGGCATCGATCTGCACGATGGTGTTCTTCTCCGGCAGGAAGTCGGAGTAAGGAAAGTCGGTGCCGAGCATCACCATCACCTCGGCCTCGTGCATGGCCTTGAAGCCGCTCTTGTTGCCCAGCAGCCCGTTCATGCCCACGGCGTAGGGATTGTCCTCCTTGTCGAAGAACACCTTGCCGCGGTAGCTGTAGCCGATGGGGGCCTTCAGCACGGCGGCCAGCTGCATCACCTCGGCCTGCGCATCCTTGCAGCCCAGGCCGCAGAACAGCATGATTTTCTTGTTCTTGTTCAGGAGCTCTGCCAGTGCGTCGAGCTCGCTTTCCTGCGGCAGGATGCGGGCCTTGGTGAAGTAGTTCCGCGTGGCGCCATGCATCTCGCCCAGCTCGGCCGCGGCCACGTCGCCGGGCAGGCCCACCACGCCCACGCCGCGGTCCTGCACCGCATGCTGGATGGCCGATCGGAAGGCCTGCGCGGCCTGCCTCGGCGTGTTGGCCATGAAGCAGTATTTGCTGCAGTCGTCGAATAGCTTGGTGACGTTGGTTTCCTGGTGGTTTTGCAGGCCCAGCTTGTACGAGGGGATGGTGGAAGCGATGGCGATCACCGGGTTGCCCGCGTGGTTGGCGTCGTACAGGCCGTTGAGCAGGTGTACGTGGCCCGGACCGCTGCTGCCCATGCAACAGCCGATGCCATTCAGCTCGGCCTCCATGGAAGCGGCATAGGCCCCCGCCTCCTCGTGCCGCACGTGTATCCATTGCAGGCGGCCGTCGCGGCGCACCGCGTCGTTCACGGGGTTCAGGCTGTCACCCGTGACCGCATAGATGCGCCGCACGCCGGCGTTGTACAGGATCTCAACAAGGTATTCAGAGACGGTCATGTTCGTCGATCAAGGATTTCGGGCAACGCGACGATGCGCTCCCCCAAAGTGAACAACCGACACCGCCCAATGGGGCATCATGTCCGGTTACGGGTACGGCCGTCCGTCCTGGAGGCCTTGATGCAGCAGGGAATCCGCGCCCATGACCCGAAGCGGTCGATCACCCCGGTCGCGTGCACGCCTCGGCATCAGTGTGCCTGCCCGATGTCCGGTTGGCCGGACTTGCCCGCACCGTTGGCGCACCACCGGGGTGGGAGATGTGCACAACGGAGTTGCCCGCCGAAGGCAGAGGCCCGTCAGCCCACGATCTCGGCCTGGGGCCCGAGGCGGAAAACAACGAACGCAGCCGTTCAAACGGCAGGGGGTAGGGAACAAATGGATTCGCGGGTTGACGATCGTATTCCACGATCAACCAACGGCCGCCGCCCCTGATGAAATGGGCACAGCAGGTTGCGATCAAGCGGGAGGGGGTCGGCAAGACGTGCGGCAAATTGGCAATTCTGATGCCGGTGCCGGCAATCAAGGTCTTGGCCTGTGCGACCTCCGTTTCGGCACAATGAAAAAGCCCCGAGCACGGGCCGCAGGCGATCAGGCTTCCCGGCTCAGCCGGTCCAGCAGCCTCAGCAGGTCGGGTATCCGGTGCGTGCCGTGCATCCGGGCCACGCAGGCCGCGGCCATCGCCACGTCCATCCCGGCGGCGGTGATGTATAGCGGCCGCCGGCTGGTGCCACGCAGCACTTGCCGCGCGATGCCGTGCACAGTGGCAAAGTGCGTCTTCGCCACGCCCACCACGGGAATGCGGCCGCCCAATGCCTCGTGGAGCCGCGCACCCAGGCCCGGCCGCCGCGCATCGTCCAAATGCACATAGCCGTCCACCACGATGGCCCCAACGCCTGCCAACGCCACCCGGCCCAGCAGGTGCAGGATGCATGGCAGCTCGCGCTTGTGGAACGCACCCGGCTCATAGGCCGCCGGGGTTGCGATCATTTCCGCCCGCACCCCCGACGGAGCTGCCGCCTGCCAATCCTCGAACAGCAGCGCCACCGTGTGCGCCTTGCCGTCTGCATAGTGCGTGTCCACGGCCAGCAGCATGGCTACGCCTGTGCCCCTTGGGCCTCCGGCCAGTAGTAACTGTCCGGATGGACGCGCTTGCCGAACACCGCCGTGCCCACCCGCACGATGGTGGCGCCTTCCTCGATGGCCGTTTCCAGGTCGCCGCTCATGCCCATGGAGAGCTCGTGCATCGCCACATTGGGCAAGCCGAGTGCATCCACCTCCTGCCGGACCTGCTTCAGCAGCCGGAAACAAGGGCGCACCTGATCGGCTTGCGCGCTGAACAGCCCGATGGTCATCAGCCCTCGGATGTGCAGCGTGGGGAAGGCAGAGACCGCCTTCACCAGCTCCAAGGCGTGCGCCGGTTCCACCCCGAATTTGCTCGATTCCGCCGAGGTGTTCACCTGGATGAGGATGTCGAGATCCCGGTTCTCCGTGCTCAACCGGTGGTGCAGCTTTTCCGCCAGCTCCAGGCGGTCCACCGACTCCACGCACGACACGCCGTACTTCAGCACGTCCTTGATCTTGTTGGTCTGCAGGTGCCCGATGAAGTGCATGCGGTGCGGCAGCGCACTCAACGCTTCGTATTTCTCCTTTACCTCCTGCACCTTGTTCTCCCCAAGCAGCGTGTAGCCCGCACGCAACGCCACCATGATCCGTTCGGCCGGCACCGTCTTCGTCGCGAGTAACAACTTCACCTCATCACGTCGCCGCCCCGCCCGTGTACATGCCGTTTGGATCCGTTGCTCCACCTTCCCCAGGTTCACCAAGATTTCGCCGTCTTCCATCGCTTGTTGCTGAGTTCCCTGTTCCCCATGGAACAAGAACGGCCGTGAAGTGTTCACCTTTTGCACCCGGCATGGCAGGACCTCCGTAACGGGTGCATGCGAGTTGAAACGGAAGAAAAACAGATGCCGAAAATGATCGGAACAACCATTGACCTGCGGACCTTTTTCAACAAGGAGATCATGGTGCAGTTGCGCGAAAGCGTGGCCTTCACCTCCATGGCGGAATTCATCGAGAAGATCCCCTATGACAAGGTGGGCATCCGCCCCAAGCCCCTGCCGTACTCTTTTTTCGAGGTGTTTTCCCACATCGTGCAGACGCAGCAGGACCTCATGGACTTCACCATGGCATCCGCGTACCACCCTGTGGAATGGCCGGCGGGCGTGTGGCCGGGCAAGGCGGCGCCCGACAACGAACAGGAGTGGAAGGGGCTCAAGGCGCGGTTCTTCCGCCAGCACGATGAGCTGGAAAAATTCCTGGCGGCCGATCACACCGCGCTCGATGCTTTGGTGAAACACGCGGACCAGGACCACCAGACCCTGTTGCGCGAGCTGCTGCTGATGGTGAGCCACTACGCCTACCACACCGGGCAGCTCTATGTGATCGCCCGGTTGCTCGGCGCGGTGAAGTAGCCCACGGGTGAGGCTTACCCGCCGCGGATCAGCAAACCGCGGTAGTTGGCGAAAATGGCCTTTTGCGTCACGAAGCCCAGGTAACGGCCCGTGCGGTCCACCACGGGCAGCACGGTGCGGCCCGCCTTGTCCATGTGCTGCATCACCGCCCGCATGGGCGTGTCGATGCGCGTGAGGTTGGTCACAGGCTGCACCAGTTCGGCCACGGGTCGGTTGCCGCGCACCTGTTCGGTGCCGGCGATGGTCTCCAGCAGTTCGTCGATGCCCAGCACGCCCACCAGCTTGCCGGCACCATCCACCACGGGGAATACGGTGCGTTCCGACCGGATGATGTCCTCCTTGCGCCCATTCGGGGTATCGCCCGGGGCCAGCACCACGAAGTCCTGCTGCAGCACGTGCCGCAGCTTGATCCGCGCCAGCAGGTCGGCGTCCGTGCCCTGGTCCTGTTCGGCGATGCCCTGGCGTGCCAGCGGCTTGGTGTAAATGGAATAGGTGCGCAGGCCCTTGTTGATGAAGAAGGACATGGCCGATACCACCATCAGGGGCACCATCAGCACATAGCCGCCGGTGATCTCCGCGCTGAGGAAGATGCCCGTGAGCGGGGCGTGCATCACACCGCTCACCGAGGCCGCCATGCCCACCACCATGAAGTGGGTGACGTTAAGATGGAACAGGCCGGTCTGGTTCAGCGTGAAGGCGAACACGAAGCCCACCAGTGCACCGATGCCCACGCTGGGGCCGAACATGCCGCCGTTGCCGCCGCTGCCCATGGTGAGCGAGCAGGCCACGGTCTTGCCCACCAAGGTGAGCACGGCAAACACGATCAGCGCCCACGCGTTGCCCTGGTGCGAGGCGAAGAGGCTGTTGGCCAGCAGTGAGTGATAGTCTCCGTCCAGCAGCGGCTGGATGCTGATGTAGCCTTCGCCGTACAGGGCGGGGAACAGGGCCACCAAGGCGCCCAGGATGGTGCCGCCTGCGGCGATGCGTGCCCACCTGCCGCGGATGCGCCCCAGTATCCGGTGGATCCACTCGTCGCTGGCGGCGTAGTACACCGTGTAAAGGCCCGCCACCAGGCCGAAGAGGACGTAGATCCAGAAACCGTCGCTGGTCCAGCTGTCGGCCACGTATACGAACAGCGGCTTGTTGTAGATCATCCACGACACCACCGAGGCCACGGCCGAGGCGATGAGCAACGGGGTGATGGAGGCCAGGGTGAACGCCGGCAGCAGCACCTCGATGGCGAAGAGCATGCCCGCCACGGGACTGTCGAAAGCGCCCGAGATGCCGGCCGCCCCCCCGCAGGCCAGCAGCAGGGTCACCTCGCGGTATTTCAGGCCGAAGAGGCGGCCGGTGTTGGAGCCCGCCGCCGCCCCGCTGGCCACCGAGGGCGATTCCAGCCCCGCCGAGCCGCCCATGCCCACGGTGATGGCACTGGTGATCACCTGGCTGTAGATGTTGTGGAAATCCAGGCGGCTGCGTTCCTGCTGCACGCTCCGGATCAGCGGCGTGATGCCCACCCGGAAAGGATGGCGGCGGATGAAGAGCTTGAGGTAAACCGTGGTAAGCACCAGCCCCAGGATGGGGAAGGCGAAGTAGAGCGCGTACTTGTACGGGCCCTCCAGCTCGTGCATCAGCCCGGCTGCCACCAGGTGCGTGGATTTCTTCAGCACCGAGGCCGTGGCGCCGCCCAGCGCGCCCACCACCGCGGCCGCCATCAGCAGGAAGGTGGGCTGCGGGATATGCTGCTTCCGCCAATGGTTGAAGGCGATCACATGGCGCAACAAGCGGTCGGGCATCGGGCCCCAATGTATGCGACCCGTGATTTCCAGGTCATCGCCGGCCCCGGTGGGCGCTGGCGGGGCCCGCACGGGCTACTTGCCCACCGCCCATTCGATCGCCTGCACCTTGGCCGCCCGGAAGATGGTGCCGTGTTCCTCCTTTGGCATCGGCACATAGGTCCAGGTCACCGTCGCGGGGGCATGGTCCTTCAAGCCCTGCGCCAAGCGGTCGGTCAGCGGCAGCATGCCCTCGGTGCCCGAGCCGGCGAACCAGAGCTTCCTGGGCACCGCCGGAAAAGCCGCCAGCAAGTTCGCTTCCGCATCCAGCAACCGCTGGTCGTTCCACCACAGCGACGGGTCGAAGGCGATGTGGAAATCGAACATTTCCGGGTGGATGAGGAAGGTCTCCACGGTGAAGAGCCCGGCCAAGGATTCCCCGATCAGCCCGCGCTCCCCCGTGGTGCGGTAGCGGCGGTCCACCTCGGGGAAAAGCTCCTCCGCGATGAACGAGCGGAAATTCTCCGAACCGCCGCCCGTGGGGGCCGCCTTGCGGTCTTCTTCCGAGGCGGTGGGGCCGGTGAGGTCGCGCTGCCGGTCCGTGTTGGCGATACCCACCAGCATGATCGGGCGGATGCGCTTGCCGGCGATCAGCTCCGCCAGCGTGTTGGCCACGTGCGGGAAGTCCTCCTGCACGATGCCGCCGTCAGGCATGTACAGCACGGGCAACCGGACACCTGCGTCGGCATATTCCTTCGGCATCCACACGTTGATGGTGCGCGTTTCACCCAGCCGTTGCGATGCAATGGTGAAGCTGTCGTGCTCCGGGACCGGGTCGTGGTAGGGCCCGCTGCCCGAACAAGCCATGAGCAGCGGCAGGGCCAGGAGCAGGTGCGGTGGTCGGATCATCGGGGAGTGGGCCAAGCGGTGAAAGGTACGGGGAAGAAGGACCGGGCGGTGCGGTTTATGGCGTGAAGTGTTTCACCGTGTAGGCCACCGCATTCACGGCTTTTGCCAGTGCCTCCACGTCGAGGGTGCCCAGCGTATCGCTGGCGCGGTGGTAGTGCGGGTTGGGGCCGCCGCCCGTGCCGATGACCATCGCCGCCGGGATGCCCAGCGGCCAGAAGTTGCGATGGTCCGAGGGGCCGTTGTTCTTGTCGCCGTCGGCGCGCGACCAGGCCCGGGAGCCGAAGCCTTGGCCAGCGGCGCGCAGCAGTTCGGAGATCTTCTGGTTGAAGGCATCGAACCGTTGGATGCCGGAGACCATGAGGAATTTTTCACCCTGCCGCTCGTGGCCCGGGCTGCCGTAAAAGCCGAGCATTTCCAGCGAGAGCATGCCCATTACGTCGGTACTGCTTTCCGCGATGGATCGGGCGTGGATCGCGCTGCCCATGAATTCGGTCTTGAAGAATGGGGGTTCTTCCAAGCTGAAAGCGACCAGGTCGATGCCGTGGGAAAACATGCCTTCCTTTCCGGCGAGCAGGCGGGCCAATTCCAGCAGCCCCGCCACGCTGCTGGCGTTGTCGTCGGCGCCTTCCGTGTCCTTGTACACGTCGTAGTGCGCCCCCACGATCAAGCGCCGCGCCGCCCCCGGGTTGATCGAGCCCAGGACGTTCCGGTAGGTATGCCCCCGCACTTCCCAGGCTTGCATGCCCGTGGGCAGGCCGGCCCTGCGGAAGGCGGCGGCGATGTAGTCCGCCGTCCGGTCCAGGCTTTCCGGATGTTTGTGGTTGCGGAAGGGCCGCAGCGAGGTAAGGAACCGCAGGTGCCGGAGCAGGAGGGCCGTATCGGCGGCGGGCATGCGGTGAAGGTAGGCTCGGGACGGTCAGGCTTGCCCGGACGGGGCACGGCCGACCCGTTTCCGCAACGCCAAGGTGAGCCAGGTGCCGGCCACGAACGGGAAGGTGAACACCCCGCCCACCGGCGCGAGCAGGTCGGTGCGCGCCAGCAGGATGTGCAGGCTGGTGGTGGCCAGCACCCCCACGGTGGCCCAGGCCAGGTCCTTCCGGCCCCGCCCGGCGAAGGCGATGGCGGTAAGCACCGGGTTGAAGCCGTACAGCCCCAGTTGGACGGCCTCCGGGGGCTGGCCGGATGCGAGCCCGAGAACGAGGCCCAAGGCGGCTGCTGCCGTGGCGTACAGGGCGGCCAAGGGCCGGTTGATCAGCACCCCGGCCAGGAGCAGCAGCGCGGGAAGCAGGCTTCCTTGGAAGACCACCTGCCCGAAGCCCAGCACCACGGCGGCCACCCACGTGAAAGGCGCGGCCACGGCGGCGGGCGGCGCGATTGCGGAGGGCGGCACGCCGGACCCTTGCCCGAGTAAAAAGACCAGGCACCACGCCACCAGGATGAACGGGAAGGTGTAGGCGGGCACCCCGCGCACGATGAAGAAACGCTGCACGGCCGCCGCCATCGCCCCGCCCAAGCATACCAAGGACCAGGTCAGCGGCGTGCCTTGGTACAGGAACACCAGGGCCACACCCACCAAAGCGGGGCTAAAGCCGTACAGCCCGGCATCGGTTTCCGCTTGCGGATATCGTGCGGCACGCGCCAGCAATGTGCCGGCCAGCGCGGCGGCCAGCGCGGCGGCGGCATAGGACCAGTGGCCCAGGAACAAACCCAGCAGGAAACAGGCGCCCGTCCATCGGTTCTCCTGCAGGAAGATCTGTGAAAGACCCTTGAGCAATTGGTCCGGCAGGCTTCCCGGCGTTCGTGAGCGGTGCATCACGGGGTGAAGATGCATCATCGCGCAGGAAGGCAGCCCGATCGTCCCCGGTCGGCCCTAAAGCCCGGCGGGAACGACAGCCTCGGCCAACCGCGCGGCCTCCCAGGCCATGATGGCCGCCTTGCGCACCGGCCCCCACATGTAGCCGCCCAGCTCGCCGGAGGTGCGCACCACGCGGTGGCACGGCACCAGCCACGCAATGGGGTTGCTACCGATGGCCGTGCCCACGGCCCGCGCCGCCTGCGGCATGCCCAGTTCCGTGGCGATGCGCCGATAGGTGGTGAGCGCGCCCAAGGGGATCCCCAGCAGGCTGTGCCATACCCTGGACTGGAAGTCCGTGCCATGCAGGTGCAGCACCACCGGCGGCATGGCGGCCCAATGGCTGCGGAACACCGCCATGGCCGCGGCCTGGTGCGCGTCCGGCCCTTCGGTGAAGGCAGCCTTCGGGAACCGTGCATGCAGCTCCGCCAGGGCCTCCGCATCCGTTGCCTTGAAGGCGGCGTGGCAGATCCCCGTTTCGGTGGCCGCGAGCAGCAGGCGACCGAACGGCGTGGCGTGGAACCCGTACCGGATGCGCAGGGCCGCGCCACCGTGGGCCCGGTCAGCTTCCGTCATGGGTTCAATGCGCATGAACGTGTCGTGCGTGGGCCCGACGGCCGGATGCCCGGTGCCTTCCACCTCCGTGAAAAGGGTGGCTTCACCGTCTTCCGCGCCCAGCAAGCGTAGGGCATGGCCCCGGCCCAAGGTGCGCAGGAAGGCTTCCGCATCCATGCCGCCCCATGTGCGGAACAAACGGTCCAGCTCGCCGGGCGTGCGGTGCAGGAAGGAAGCCAGCGCCGCTGCATGCGGTACCTCGCGGAAGTGCTGCCGGACCTGTTCAATGATCGCGGCGATCTGCTCGTAGCTCGTATTGGCCATCGGTCTTCCGGGGAGAACCCCGAAGGTCCGAAATGGTTCGATGGTGGTCGCCGGTGCGTGGCCGCTCCGCTCGCGGCTGGGCTCGCATGGGGTATACAAGTCCCCCGGAGGTCGTTCTACCTTGCGGCCTCCATCAGCAATGAAGACCAACAATTTGATCGGTGCGGCGGCCTTGGCGGTTGCCTTCCCGCTGTGCGGATGGGGCCAGGTGGCCCGCGATCTGGACCAGCAACCCGACCCCCGCAAGCCCTTGATGACCGTGGAGACCTCCTGCGGTGAATGCAATTTCGGGCTGCCAGGGAATGACTGTGACGTGGCCGTCCGGTTGCCATCGGGGGATGGCACCACCCAGGCTTATTATGTGGAAGGGGTGGACATCAGCGAGTACGGCCACCCCCACGATGAGAACGGCTTCTGCGTGGCGGTGCGCAAGGCGGAAGTGCAGGGCGACGTGGTTGACGGGCACTTCAAGGCCAGTTATTTCAAGCTGTTGCCTGTGGAACAGGGGAGGCAGAAGGCCAAGGACAAACGGAGGGCCCGGAAGGAAAAGGGGAAAAAGCGGTGATGGACAAGGCCGTCAGCGCTTCTTCCCAACGATGAAGTAGTAGCGGCGGTGGTCGGGGGAGACCTGCACCATGTCCGTGCGCACCACTTGGTACTTGCGCTTGCCGTTGCGGCTCGTCGCGGACACCTCCACGTGCTTCAGCGGGTCGTCCCAACTTTCACCGATGGAATAATACCCGCCATACAGGGTATCGCCCTTGGCCATGATCGCGTCCACCTGGGGTGCCGCCGGCGATTGCGCCTTGGGCTGCAGGCCCACGTGGCAGCGCCGATCGGCCACCACGAGGTATTCGCTCTTGAACATCTGTTGCTCATATACCTCCCGCTGCTCGTATGAAGGCGTGGACGGCCGCACGGCATGGGGCCGGATGGGCCCGTAATTGTCCCAACCCTCCTCGCTGAAGCCGGTCTGCTTGCCGTTCTCATCGAAGGTGGTGGTGCTCTTGTACCATTGGATGCCGCCGTCCGGCATGGTGCTGTAGTCGGCCCGGCTCACCGCCCCGTTGGGGTGGTAGCGGAAATCCACGCTGGCGTGCCCGGCGAAGCGCCGCGTCTGCTGCTCATAGATCACATGCCCTTGGCGGTCGTAGGCCCAGCTGCGGCCCCAGCGGCCGTCCTTGTCCGTCCACTCTTTGCTGCTCAACTCCCCGGTGGTGAACCGGTGCAGCACGAAGGTGCCGGAGTCGTTCTTCACGGTCTCGATCTTGCCTTGGGCATGAAGCGCCATGACGGCCAAGCCCGCCAGGCTGGAGATGAGGATGCGCATGAGGGCCTTTTGTCAAAGATCGGGCCACGCACACCGTGCCGTAGGAATCATGCCATCAGCTTGTCCAAGCCCTGCAAACCATCGAGGTTGATCCGAAAAGTTTCCGTCAGCACCTCCTGCATTTCATCCAGGGAGTGCAGTTCGCGCTTTTCCGGCTCCTGGCCCGGATGGTATACCGACAGGGAGCGCCGGTCCAGCGTGAAGCGACGGTTGCCCTCGGCGCGCGCGGCCAGCAGCCCCCGTGTGAAGCGCGAGGCCGGGCTGGTGGCGGTGTACCAGTTGGCCACTTCCAGGTCCTCCATCTCCTGCTTCTGCAAGCTGAACTCGTACAGCCGGCGCCATTGGCCGGGCAGGCTGACCTCCAGGCGATACTCATCCTCCGCCGCAAGCAGCCTGTAGTCTTCGTTGGGCGTATGCTGCACCAATCCCGGCTCCAGGCGCAGCGGCCCCGTGGGCACCAGGCCGCCGTAGCCGGTGTCCACCAGGTGATCCGTTCCGTTCAGGTGCACCAGCAGCACCAGGTGCGTGCGGCCCACCACCACGCCACCGCCCGGGCCGGCGCGGCCCAGCAGGATCCGCGTCCGGAAGCCCAGCTCCGCCAGCATGTTGCGCAGCAGCAGGTTTTGTTCGAAGCAATAGCCGCCGCGCCCGCCCACCACCATCTTGTGGTACAGCCAGTCGGCATCCAGCTGCACGGGCAGGCCCAGCAGCGGGTTCAGGTTTTCAAACGGAAAGGTGGCGATGTGCCGTTGCTGGATGGCCGCCAGTGTGGGCAGGTCGGTGCGCAAGGTGCCGGCAAGGCCGATGCGGGCCAGGTAGCCGTGCAAGTGCTCGTTGGTGCCCATCCGGGGTGAACGGTGCCCAAAGCTACGGAGCGCGGGACGGGGGCCCTTGGACAGGCGGAACGGAGGGGTGCCCTTTGACGCGGCCTAAAGCGAGGTATAGACCATCATCATGCCGCCCAGGATCACGCCGAACAGGGCGAGGGAGAAGATCCATTCCACGGCCCTGACCAGGTTGGAACTGTAACTGCGGTCGGCGTGCTTTTGCGCCAGATAGCCCAGCACCACCACGAAGAGGAAACCCAGGGCGGAAAACAGGTATACGTCGTCGATGAACGTCTGCACCTTGCCAAGGGTGGCCTTGGCGGAAATGATGGCGACCAGCGCAAGGCTGATGCTCGCCAAGGTCCCGCTCACGGATATCAGGGTCTCGATCGAATTATTTTCCTTCGGCATGCAGGGTCCGGCATGGGTTGGTGGAAGCTGTTCCCGTGGCCAGGCGGCTCACGGCAAACACCGGGGGCCGGGTGAATGTGCGAAAATAGGGCGGCGGCCCGTTGGGCTGTGATGCACGGTCGGGGTTCCATCCGGGCCTGGTTAGGTCCAGACAGGCCGGGCCGATGGGATCCAGCACCAAGTGCCTCAGGTCCCCTTCGCCAGGTTCTTCCGGAAAAAGGCCACCGCGATGGCGTTGAGCACCGTGCCGATGAGCACCAAGGCCGCCAGCCGCCCCAGGAAGGCGGGGTCGGAGAGGGGCAGTTCGCGCCACAGCACGTCGAAGAAGCCCTGGATGCCCCAGTAGTTCACCGAGAGCACGGCGATTTTCTGCATGAACGCAGGCATGAAGAACAGGGGGATCATGCTGCCGCCGATGCCGCTCATCACCAGGATGATCAGCGTGGACAGCCCTTGGACCTGCTGGCGGCTTTTGGCCACGGCGGCCAGGAACACCCCGAAGGCCGAGCAGGCATAGGCCGTGGCCAGGATCACCAGTGCCAGCCCGGTCAGGTGCGCCCGTACCTGCAGGCCGAACGCCAGGCTGGCGAACGCGAACATGGCCACCAATTGGGCGATGGAGACCACATTGGCGGAGAGCATCTTGCCCAGGAGGATGTGCACCGGCGGCACGGGGGCGGCCAGCAGGCGTTTCAAGGTGCCCTCCTGCTTTTCGTCCAGCAGGCCCATGCCGATGCCGGCCATGGAGAACAGCAGCATCATGATGGCGGTGCCGGCAACGGCCTGGATCAACCCCACGTTGTTGCCTTGCGCCGGTTTCACCAGGCTGGTCATCTTCACTTCGGCGCCCATGCCGATATCCACCGGAGAGGTACCGGAGGAACCCCGCTCCATGGTGCTGTACAGCGAATCGAACCGCTCGCGCGCCAGGCGGCGGTCCTGCCCGGTGCCCTGGTCCATGATCCGGTCGATGCGGGTGCCCATGGCCGTGCGCGCATGGCCGGTGCTGAAGGGGAAGGCGATCAGGGTGGGCATCAGCGATTGCTGCAGCATGGCCACCTCCATGGCATGGGCCTCGTCGTACTGCAGTTCCACCGGCAGCGCGCCCCCGCTGCGCACCGAATCGGCAAACCCCGGGTGGATGAGCAGCACGCAGTCCCGGTCGCCCTTGCGCACCCCCTCCCGGGCCTGCTCCAGCCCCATGGGCACCACCGACAAGGCATCCAGCGTATCCAGCGCCGCCATGAACCGCCCCGACAGCTCCGTGGTGTCCAGGTCGCTCACCGGCAGTGCATAGGGCTCGCCGCTGCCCCCGCCGGCCATGCCGCCGTAGGCCATGGCGAACAGGGTGATCAGGGCCAAGGGTATGGCGAAGGTGATCAGCAGGGTCCGCCGGTCGTGCAGGAACAGGCGCAGGTCCTTCAGGGCCAGGTGCAGCATCAGTCGCGCAGTTGTTTGCCGGTCAGGCCGAGGAAGATGGTCTCCAGGTCCACCTCACGGACCTCCACCGAGCGGATGTCCATGCCCCGTTTGTTGGAGAGGAGGATGATGTGGGCCAGGTCGCCTTGGCCGCCGGGGGTCATGAAATGCACGAGCCCGCCCTCCTGGTGGACCTCGGGCCAGAAGGCGGCCGCCTGATCAAGCACACGCCCCGGGTCGCCCGCATAGGCCACCGCCACGGTCTCCTTCAGCTGGCTGGCGGCCTTCAGCCCGGCCAGGTCGCCCTCGGCGATGATGCGGCCCTCGTCGATGATGCCGATGCGGTCACACAGGCGCTCGGCCTCCTCCATGTAGTGGGTGGTGTAGATGATGGTGAGCCCCTCGGCGTGCAGCTGCTCCACCACCTCGAAGATCAGGTTGCGGCTCTGCGGGTCGATGCCCACGGTGGGCTCGTCCATCAGCAGCACCTGTGGCCGATGCAGCAGGGCCGCCGCGATGTTGATGCGCCGCTTCATCCCCCCGGAATAGGTGCCCACCTTGTCGTGTTGGCGGTCGGCCAGCCCGAACAGGCGCAGCAGCTCCGCGGCCCGCCCGCGCAGCACGGGGAGCGGCACCCCGTACAGCCGCCCCCAGAACAGCAGGTTGGCCAGCGCGGAAAGATCGTTGTACAGGGCCAGCTCCTGGGGTACCACCCCGATGGCCTGCTTGCCCGCCAAGGGATCGGTGGCCAGGTCGTGGCCGGCCACCCGCACCTGCCCGCTGTCCGGCCGCAGCAAGGTGCTCAGGATGGCGATGGTGGTGGACTTGCCCGCACCGTTGGGCCCCAGCAGCCCGTAGCACTCGCCCTGGGGCACGCTGAACCCTACGCCCCGCAAGGCGATCTGCTCACCGTACCGCTTGTGCAGGGCCGTGGCTTCGATCATGGGCGGAGGCCAAGCCGCTTGGGCCTCGGGGGAAAGGTATGGCGGGAACGGACTTGGTTCCGGGGAGCGGTCAGGGCTATCGCGTCTTATTTCTCCCGCCAGTACTGAGAATGTGCCGGAACAGCAGGCCCAGCGTGCGGCGATCCTGTCCCCCTCGTGCCCGCCGAACGGCGGGCTCAGGGCGAGGGGGCGGACCAAAGCGAGCGGCGGTCCGGGGAGCAAGGAACGCACGCTGGGCCTGCTGTTCCTACCCCTTTGCCGAAGTCATGACCGTTGATGAATG
>WBZR01002760.1_pt1 | contig 17377 bp, 15 predicted proteins | sample 5204231 | NCBI WGS metagenome assembly WBZR01 (sample SAMN12412403, study PRJNA552823) | activated sludge metagenome | isolation source: activated sludge from anammox sidestream of wastewater treatment plant... | place: USA: Virginia | collected 2017-08 | reverse complement strand
TGCATGGGGTTGCTCCCATATAGCCCTCCTTTTCTTTATGGTTTAGTTTCTTGTATCAAAACTATTTTTTACCATATTTGGAGGGCTTTTTCTTTAACTAAGTCTCTCTTTTTCTACTCTACCAAGATTTTGTTGCCCCTGCGGCGTTCTGCTGGGAGTTCAAGACGAAGGCCCCTTTTTGCGAAAGGGAAATAGGAAGGGTTTTATCCTTTACCTCCCCGTTGTCCCCTCCTTGCACTTGTAAAAAGGAGGGGAATGAGAGGTGATCAATTGATTGCAGCGTTGCTGCGCTATGCTGGTGATGAAGGATTGGGCTGAGATGTTTGTGCGGCCTTTTTGTGAATGGCGTCTTCATATTCATTCGCGAAATAATGAATAGTAGAGAGCACCGGGTTTGCAGCAGTTTGTCCCAGTCCGCACAAAGAGGCTGTTTTCGTGACTTCCGCCAATTCCTTTAAGAGGCCGATATCTTCCTGTTTGCCTTCCCCTTTGGTAATTCGCGTCAGGATATCAAGCATCCTCCTGGTTCCTATCCTGCAGGGCACACACTTTCCGCAGGATTCGTCCTGGCAAAATTCCATAAAATAACGGGCAATTTCCACCATGGAAGTGGAGTCGTCCATGACAATAAGTCCTCCTGATCCCATAATTGCCCCCACTTCTTTTACCGTTTCGTAGTCGATAGGGAGGTCAAGGTGTTGGGCAGGAACGCATCCCCCGGAAGGGCCGCCCATCTGAGCAGCTTTAAATTGTTTCCTGCCAGGAATGCCCCCGCCGATATCAAAGACGATCTCACGGAGCGTGGTTCCCATGGGGACTTCGACAAGGCCGGTATTTTTCACATTGCCTGCCAGGGCGAATATTTTTGTGCCTTTACTGCTTTCTGTGCCAATGGCCTTATACCATCCGGAACCATTGAGGAAGATAACCGGCACATTTGCAAAGGTCTCAACATTGTTAATATTCGTGGGTTTTCCCCAGATGCCGCTGGTGGCAGGGTAGGGTGGGCGTGGACGGGGCATGCCCCGTTTTCCTTCAATAGAAGCAATCAGGGCTGTTTCCTCTCCGCAAACGAAGGCACCGGCGCCCATCTTGATCTCCAGATCAAAACAGAAGGGCGTCCCAAGAATATTATTTCCAAGGAGTCCCAGCGTCCTTGCCTGCTCTATGGCAATTTTTAAGTGCTCCACGGCAATGGGATATTCCGCGCGCACATAAACAAATCCTTTTTGCGCGCCAATCGCGTATGCGCCAATGAGCATCCCTTCGATAACGGTGTGGGGGTCGCCTTCAAGAACTGCCCTGTCCATAAACGCACCCGGATCGCCTTCGTCTCCATTGCAGACCACGTATTTTACGTCGCCATGAGCCTTTCGCACCGATTCCCACTTCAGTCCCGTGGGATATCCGGCCCCACCCCTGCCGCGCAGGCCTGAATTTTTTATTTCATCAATGACCTTGTCCGGTGTCATACCACGCAGCACCTTTGCGAAGGCGGCATAGCCGTCCCTCAAAATATATTCATCGATGTTCTGGGGGTCGATGCTGCCACAATTCTTTAACACGATCTTTTTTTGTTTGCTGTAAAAGGGGATGTCCCGAACGTGGGGGATGCGTTTTCCTGCCTCAGAGTAACAGAGTCGGTCGATGATCTCGCCTTTTTGTATTGTGCGTGAAATAATTTCAGGCACATCCGTTTCTGTAACCCTGCCATAGAAAATTCCTAACGGTTCGATGGTCAATACGGGTGCCCTGGTACAGAGTCCCTGGCAGCCGGTTTCTACAATTTCTATCTTGTCGGCAAGAGATTGTTTTGCAATTTCATTCTTGAACGCCTTGCATACCTCCTCGGCGCCAAGCGCCCTGCAACCGGTCGAGCAAATGAATATCCGTGTCGTGTCAGGCCGGTGTTTCGCTTCGAGAGACTTTTTATATTTTGAGAGATCGTCAGGGGTTTTCAGTTGTTTCACGATAAATACTCCTTTACGGTTTAATAACTTTTCAGAATTTGTTCAGTTTTTTCCGTTGTCAGCTTTCCATAGTATCGTTCATTAATCATCATCACCGGCGCCAGAAAACAGGTGCCCAGGCAGGCCACCGGTTCATACGTAAACTTGTAATCCTTTGTCGTTTCCCCCTCATGGATATGGAGGACTTCGGTGATCTTTTTCTTGATATCGGGCGCACCCTTAATGTGACAGGCAGTGCCGGTGCAGACCTTGATCGTGTGTTTCCCTCTGGGTTCAAGAGAAAACTGCGAGTAGAAGGTAATAACCCCATAAATCTTGCTCAGGGGGATCCGTGTGGTGGCCGTTATTTCTTCCAAAATATTTTGGGGCAGGTATCCGTATGCGTCCTGCATCTGCTGCAGGACGGGAATGAGGTCTGCCGAGGTCGCGTTAGGATATTGTGCAAGAATGGCCTTGCACTTGGTTGCATCTACGACGGGTTTACTTTCCTTTCTCACGGGAACTGTTTTATGCATCATGCTCTGTCTCCAAATAAATAGGAATTCCTCTGACAATCAAAAATTGGTTTTCACATACTGGACTGCATTTTTAAAAATCAAAAAACCGTCTCCCCATTCCTTTAATCCGCTGCGCGTCCAGCGCGGATGCTGAGTCGGCTCTACGTGCCTCTCCGGGTGTGGCATCATGCCAAGGATCTGACCGGTCTGGTCAGAGATGCCTGCTATGCCCTGAACCGAACCGGCGGGATTCCATGGATAGCCAGCTTCTTCCCCATGCTCATTGACATATTGAAAGATGACCTGACGATTCATCGTGAGGCGTTTAAGGATGGTTTCGTCCCTGGCAATGAACTTGCCTTCCCCGTGTGCTATGGGCAGGTAGATAATCGAAGCATCAGAATTCTTCAGAAAGACCGATTTATCCGAACACACCTTCAGATACACCCATCGGCCTTCGAATTTGTTTGAGTCGTTAAAGGTCAGCGTGACCTCCTGATCATGGCTGATGAGAGCGGGCAGGAATCCGGCCTTTGTCAACGTCTGAAATCCATTGCAGATGCCGAGGATGAGTTTTTTCGCGCGGATAAAGGCATTCATTTCCTCCGCCAAATGGTACCTGATCTGATTTGCCAGGATTTTACCCGCGGAGATGTCGTCTCCATAGGTAAATCCGCCGGGAAGGGTTAATATCTGATAATCATGAAGCGCGTTCTTATTGGCAAGCAGGGTATTTATATGGACAACGGCCACCTCTGCCCCCGCCTTTTCAAAGGCGTATCGGGTTTCGTAATCACAATTTGTCCCAGCCGTTCTGAGGATTAATACCTTTGGTTTTGACATGCGGCGCTGTTGCCTTTTTATACAAGAAATTTTGAACGGGTAATTTCCCCTCTGGAAAGAGGAAGCACACTCTTAAATCTCCACTCGAGAACCGAATAAACATGGGAAAAATTATCCATGTATTCAGACAGGGATAAAATTATGTATATAAGACTTTCCAAGATACCTTTTTTTAGTGAAAAGACAACAAGAAATTATCCGTTTTTTTCCAACAAGGCGCTTTTTTTAAAAAAGCTCAAAATCCATGGATTTTATCTTGCCAAAGTGCATACGGGGTGAGGCATTTTACTCACGCGCCTCACCCCGTTTTCCAGGCTACGTCTTCTCCACCTTTACCGCACACACCTTATATTCCGGGGTAAGCGCCAGGAGATCTTCTCCTGGACCGGTTAGAACGTTCGTCGGGACCTCCGGGAAATGGAAGGACAGGAATACACTCCCGGGACGGGATTTCCGGGTGACGCGTGCCTTTATTTCCAAAGAACCTCGTCTTGATTTTATCCTCACGGTATCTCCTGTTTTTATATCCAGTCTTTCAGCCTCATCGGGATGGATTTCCACAAATTCTTCCGAACTGATCGAATAAATCTCCGGGTTGCGTAGCGACATTGACCCGTTGTTATAATGGTAAAGACGGCGACCCGTAGTTAAATACAAAGGATAGTCATCATCGGGCAATTCCTCCGATGGGGTGTACAAAAGATCATTCAATCTCCCTTTTCCCCTGGTGAAGGTGTCTTTATGTAAAATGGGCGTGCCGGGATGATTCTTATCCCAGACAGGCCACACCAGCCCATCGCCTTCGAGTCGCTTAAAATCAATTCCCGTGAATTCCGACGTAAGGCGGGCTATTTCATCCATGATTTCACTTGGATGATGATAATGCATGGGGTAACCCATGGCGCTGGCAATCAGGCAGATAATCTCCCAATCGTGTTTTGTTCCCTTAGGCAAAGGAATGGCCTGATTGAGCCGTCTGACCCTTCTTTCGGCGTTGGTAAAGGTACCGTCCTTCTCGAAGAAGCATCCAGCGGGAAGTACTACATGGGCCAGTTTTGCCGTCTCCGTCATAAAAAGCTCCTGTACGACGAGAAAGTCAAGTTTTTTCATGGCTGACCGCACATGATGGATATTGGCCTGCGTTACAGCCGGGTCATACCCAATGATATACATCGCTTTTAGTTTTCCTGCCAGGGCTTCCCGGTACATTTGTGGCTCCTTTAGCCCCGGTTTTGCGGGAAGCTGGCAACCCCATGCCTCAGAGAATTTTTTATTGGCAATTGGATCATCAACCTTTTGATAGCAGGTGTAGACGTCTGGTAATGCCCCCATGTCACATGAACCCTGGACGTTATTCTGTCCGCGAAGCGGATTGATCCCGGTATTTGACCGGCCTACGTTGCCCGTAATCAAAGCCAGATTGGCCAGGGACATGACACCATGTGAGCCGGCCTTATGTTCGGTCATTCCCAAACCATAGACAATCATACCCTTCCGTGTACCGGCGTAAATTCTGGCAGCCTTGACAATATCTTCCTGAGGAACGCCGGTAATTTCCTCTGTCTTTTCAGGTGTGTACTGTGCCACAATCTGCTGTAGCATGTCGATATTTTCGGTGCGTTGCCGGATAAATTCCCTGTTTTCCAGGCCTTCTTTTAAAATGACATGCAGCAGGCCATTGATAAGGGCTACATTGGTTCCTGGTTTTAAACGCAACCACACGGTTGCGTACTGGACGAGTTCTATCTCCCGCGGGTCGATTACGATGAGTTTCGCCCCATTCTGCCGCACCGCTTTTTTGATTTTTAAGGCGGCTACCGGATGGGCCTCAGTGGTATTGGAACCGCTGACAATGAGCACCTCCGCACCTTCAATATCAGCCAGGGAATTGGTAGCAGCTCCGCTTCCTAACGAGGCTCGGAGGCCTGTTACCGAAGGGCCGTGGCATACCCGTGCACAGTTATCCATATTATTGGTTCCCATTACGGCACGAGTGAATTTTTGAGCCAGATAGTTTTCTTCGTTTGTGCCTCTTGAAGAACTAAGACATCCAAATGCGTCGGGACCATATTTCTGCCTGATCCCCATCAGCTTCCTGGCTACCAGGCCGATTGCCTCATTCCAGCTCGCCTCCCGAAATGGCTGGTCAATACGGTCACGAATCAATGGGAACTTTAAACGGTCGGGGCTTTTGTAAAATTCAAATCCATACCGTCCCTTCACACAGAGACTGCCATAATTTGGGGCGTCATGGGTATCGGCTGTTACCTTCAGGACTTCGCCCCCTTTTACATGAAGTATAAGGCTGCATCCCACGCCGCAGTAGCAGCAGACCGTGCGTACCTTCCTGGTTTCCCAGGGACGTCCCTTTTTTGCAGCAGGTTTGTCCATAAGGGCGCCTACCGGGCATACAGAAACGCAGTGTCCGCAAAATACACAACCGGCGTCTTTTAGGGGTTTTTCAAAGGCTGTAGCAATTGAGGTTTGCATCCCGCGGTTTGAAAATGCCCAGATGTGCTGATCCTGCACCTCATCGCAGATTCTGACGCACTTTCCGCAAAGGATGCATTTGTTCATGTCACGATAAATCCCGGGATTTGAATCGTCAGGCCTTGGGGGAGGATTCTGTTCCACAAACCGCGAGGTCTTCACGTCGTATTCGTACATAAATTTCTGAAGCTGACATTCCCCTGTTTTATCGCACGTCAGACAGTCATTGGGATGATGAGACCAGATAAGTTCCAGATTGAGTTTCCGTGCCCGTTTTACTGATTCACTTTGGGTAGAGACCTTCATACCCTCTGAGACGGGGGTTGCACAGGAGGCCACCAGTGATCGTGCGCCCTCCACTTCTACCACACACATCCGGCACGCCCCGGAAGGGGCAAGACGTGGATCGTGGCACAGAGTAGGGATATGAATTCCCAGTCTTTGTGCAGCCTGCAAAATCGTTTGAGAAGGTTCTGCCTCCACTTTTTTCCCATCGATCGATAAAGATACCATAGATTACATCCTCCAGTAAAAAATCTTGAATTGAGTTGTCCAAAGCAACTACGCATGTAGCCGCATGGCTTTAGCCTGCGCAAACAGAAGTCCGCGTATATCTGCGGGAATCCGTGCCTCAATGAAACAAATTATCCAATCAACTATTGGACGAAGGGACGGCATCTTTTCCTGGAAAGATGGAACGAAAATGAATGAATGAAGGATAGGATTTCTTATTGGATGATGAACTACCTTGCAAGAGAGAACTGCTGCTTGCATTTTTTCGGGAAGGTGCTAACGGGTATCCTTTAAGAGTCTATACCTTATCCACTTAACCTGGAAATGGCGCCGCCACTTCGGTAAGTGCACTCACCCGTAAGGAAATGACGTGCAGTTTTTCCAGATCATAGGTTAAACTCCAAAAAAGATTACCATATAAAATACGTTGTCAAAAGAATGGTTACAACTTTTTGATTATACAAAAGGGTTAATGTTTTGCAATATTAAAAAGTCGCCGTTCCTCTTTTTCTCTTTTAAAAAAAACAGGGGGCACTCATGGCTTGATGCAATTGGTGTTAGTTTGCTTCCAATTTCCGTTGATCCAAACCCGAACGAGTCGGAAAAGAAATACGGTAGGGGCAGGTTTGAAACCTGCCCCTACCATGTGCCTCTGCCAGAGGCACATCTAAAGGGTTGCCCTACGCAGCATGAAAAAACATTTTTGCTGAAAATGTCAAAATATTTTTTGTAAGGTACTACAGAATAGGCTTGTGGGTGCATTTACGTTGAGATAGCACCAATTCCGCTTTTGCTGCTATTTTTTCCGTAAGGTCTTTCGTCTCTTCTCTGCTTTGGAGTTGTCAATCATTGTATCCGCCGACATCCTCAAAACAACTTCCCTGCCCGATGCACAGGATTGAGCTGCCTGCGCATTCAGTGCGTTTGAGCGCTTTCCTTCCTGCAGTTCATCTTTCTTCAAACAGAATTTATAACATTTTTATTGACATTAAAATTTAATATGATATATATATTCAAAGGAGATTGAGTCTTTGTTTCAATATAGTCTTGCTGATGATGAAAGGTATGGCCTTCAGGAAAAAGGACTTCTCTTTCGGTTGGCCTTTTTTGTGTGTCGGACGCATGTTCAACGAAGAAAACGGATTGTTTCTTTTGAACGTTATAGCCTGGAAGGCAGTGTAACCTGGCAAAACAAGGAAGTTCTGCGGAGGGTAACAGTGAGTGACAAAGAGCATGAATTCGCAAAATCTATGAACAGGGAAAGCGGTTTTTTAAAAGAGATCGTCGAAAAAAATATCACACAGAAGCTTATTCCCAAGGGAATGAGCTGGTTTGGATGTATGGGTGGGATATCGCTGGTTGCTTTTCTCATACAGACAATTACGGGCGTATTTCTTATGTTTTATTTTGTTCCCAGTACAAAAGAGGCGGTGGCCAGCATTCAGCAAATAACGCATCATGTCCCTTTCGGGTGGTTTATGCAGCATATCCATGCTGTGGGTCCGAATATCATGATCGGTGTGGTTGTAGGCCATATGGCGCGTATTTTTTATAAAGGAATTTACCGGCATCCGCGGGAATTGCACTGGGTATCAGGTTCCTGCCTCTTTATCCTTACCCTGCTGATGTATTATACGGGAAATTTACTGTCCGTTGGCAATATGAATGAACCCGTCGCCATCCGCTTGTCGTATCTGTATGTTGTCCATGTGGCAGTCATTCCCGGCATTATGGTTTCGTTTATGGGTATGCATTTTTTTATGATCAGAAAAACGGGAATTTGCGAACCATTATAATTATTTTACGAATCAATTTTTGACACCACGGTTTTACCGGTAAGGAGGTTTACATGAAAGATTACACGCAAGGAAGGACCCCGGAGATGCTTGAGCCATTTTTCCCGAATGAAATGTTCCGTCATATCATCGTATCCTGCTTTTTACTCGCCGTTGAATGTATCGCCGTCATTTTCCTGCCGTTTTCGTTTCCCTTCATTGAGAAATATGCTGGTGTTCCCTGGTTTGGATTGCCTTTTTACGAGTTGCATAAGTATTTGCAAAATGACCTGCTGCTGATAGTAATTATGGTCTTTTGCGCACTATTTCTTATTTCATGGCCATTTCTCGAGAATGCCTTCAGATACAACCCGAAAAACAAACTGTCGCTGAAAAAGGTTCCGGCCAATGAATAAAAAATGAGCCTGAGCAGGCAGGAGGCATTGCCGCGTAAAATCTTTTTTTCGGGGTTTGTTCCCCTTTGTCATCCTGTAAAATCGTTCTTTTTTGTAAGTTTTTATAATCCCCTTTACCCCATTTTCTAAAGGGAAGTTGATTGCGGCTGTGCTGCGCTCTGTTATTTCTGCAGGTTTTAGACGGCATGGATAGTCTTCGTTCCTCCATGCTTCATTGAAAAAACAACTGCCATGTTTCACGAAGTAAGAAGATTGAATAAGAGACTTACCATTAAACTGGGAATCTTCACCCTGGTTGCGATAGGGTTTGTCGTTGTTGTTATGCTTGCTACGATATCATCACCCAAACAATCAAGGTTTTGTACCAAATGCCATGAGGATGTTGTTTTTACGAACGCGTGTAAAAAATTGCCATCGGAAGATATTACATGTCAGGATTGCCATAGACATGAATACTCAGGCGCGACTACCACCGATCTCATGAATCCGGTGAATGCCTTTACTGCTATGGACGTAGAAATAATAAACCAGAAGTGTACACAGGAATCATGCCATCCATTGAATGCCTTATCCTCTGATGCGGTCCAGTATAAAAAGATCACGCCGTTTCAGCATAAAACACATATGGTTGATTTTCGTGAAAATCTGAGTATGAGATGCACCGCCTGCCACGCGAATCTTGGCGGAGAGAAACATTTTCAACTAGATATAAGGACATGTGATACCTGCCATTTTATCGATACCAGAAAATTTCTCCGCACGTATGAGGAAAAACCTATCTCTGACTGTACGGTGTGTCATAAAAACATTGAAATAACCAGGGATATATATGGAAAGACATTCTCGCATCTTGAATACGAAAAAGAAAAAAAGTCTCTTTGTGCGGACTGTCACTTTAATATCGTCAGGGGATCAGGAGGGGTGGATGAGGCAAGCTGTAGTCAATGTCATTCGGAAAAGGTCGACTATGCAAACGATGCGACACGAATGCATTACTATCATACCGTGAAGAGCAAGACGCCGTGCACCCCGTGCCATACCTCTATTGCGCATGGCTGGGTGAACGAAAGCGATGATCAGAAGAAAAGGGGTTATCGCTTGCTTGCTGCAGAATCCGGATACGAAGCGCAGCATTTGATCATGAGAGGAGAAGGCGGTATGGGTATACAAGGGTTGCCCGACCCTATGTATCTTGCAACCGTGAATTGCTCCGCGTGCCACAAAGATGACTTCTATGCAAAGGTAAACACGGAAGTATGTATCGCCTGCCATGAGGTGGGATTTGACAAAATACTGTTCGAACAGAAACTTTTTGTATCATCCATGATGAAGAGGCTGAAGTCTTTAATAAAAACAGCAGAAAACCAACAAACGCCCGAGGCCTTGCCCATCATCCGGGAAGCAGCGGTCAATTATGAATTTATCAGAAAGGACGGAAGCTATGGCAGTCATAACATTAAATACACAAAAGACCTGCTTGGTTATAGCATTGAGCAACTGAGGCGGATAATACGAAAAAATTAAAATCTTAGTAACAATTTAGCTTCTTGAAAAATCCCGAAGGGATGACAGGACTATAGAAAAAACGCACCGCCATATTCAACCCCGCAGGGGTGAAATATCAGGAAAATGGCGATATTATGCCACCCCCACGGGGTCAACCATAATTATATAACACTATGCTATAATCATGACATCCCTTCGGGATTATAACATCAATGTTTTATTCACTCGTGGTGACTGTGAGCGAAAGTACGCTGAATTGTTACAAAAAATCAACATTTCCGGAGCTCGACATGTTTCTATGGTTTGCCATCTCCCTGTGCCACCTGCTCGTTTTCATGCAGCATCTTGCAATCGGCGGTAGCAATAGCCACAAAGCAGACAAAATGTTTCCCGGTCCGCCATCTGAAATGGCGTACATTACCGGAGATGAAAATAGGGTTGAGAAAAACACGGGGGAAAACCATAAGAACAAGGTAATGCAGTCCAACTACCCGGCGGTTACTCATTCCTGCATTGATCGATGTCATGTGAATTATCTTGCCTATGAAGCTCCTTATCAAAAAAGGATTTTCAGCCATCGGGCCCATTCTCCCGGCAAGGGATTTGACTGTGATCTCTGTCATACGAACAGCGCTGTTGGCACAGAAACCCACGGCAAACTCATTGTGCAGGATGAGGATTGCCTGGCCTGTCATCATAAGGAAAAGGACGTGGAAGATTGCCGTCGTTGCCATGTGGGTATACAGGAATACCGGGAAGGAAATATCAAGGGGTTTAATGCAAAAGTGCCGGATATTATGGTCAGAGATGTTTCCTGCACCGGATGCCATCAACTGACGTATGACGGAACGGCATTTAAGCCAGTGCGGCAGAAGTGTATTGAATGTCACGACTCGAGTGATAGTTACGGGAAGATTTATGATATCTGGAAAGAAATACTTCATAATGCATGCATGCAATACGAGGAAGAAGAGACGGATACCACCCCTGGAAATCAGCACACGACTCATCACCCGGACACTCTTCTTGTTTCACAATTGATGGAGGCAACTTCTCAAATCCTTGCCCGCGATATCCCGCAATTGCATGATGCAGGAGGGAAAGATCCGGCGGCATCGGCGCAACAAAAGATATATTCACCGGTAGATCTTCATAACCGGCAAAAATTCCTGCAATTTCTCCGGTCTTACGGTATGCATAATATCATATTGTCGCATCTCCTTTTGCAATCCATCAAAACGGAATAAAAGGGATTGTATGGCGATAGGTGAACCCTATCGCCATAAAGAATATATGCCACGTTGTGGCAAAGACACTCATTGTAAAAATCGAATTGCCAGTCCGGTGTGAGCATCCGTTGCAATATCAAAACGTTACGGTTCGCGGAGGCCTTCCAATGTCTCCCATCGTTGATAGGCCTCTGCCAATTCACCTGTCAGAGAAGATGCCCTTGCCTTGATGTTTGCGATCTCTTCTTTCCCCTTTTGAAAAAACAGGGGGTCGCTCATGGCTTGATACAATTGATGTTGTTCTGCTTCCAGGTCTTCAATACGTTGTGGCAAGGCCTCCAGTTCACGTTGCTCCTTAAAGGTAAGCTTGCGGGGCCGTTCACGTTGCCGCCGCACCGGTTCTGTCTTCGCAGGAGTTTTCTCCGTACCGTCGTCCCGTTTTTCTTTGCTCTGGCGTTGCCAATCGTCATATCCGCCGACATACTCACGCACCCTCCCTTCCCCTTCAAGCACAAAGGTACTGGTTACCACATTGTTCAGAAAGGTACGGTCATGGCTGACGAGGAGAAGGGTGCCCTGATAGTCTAAAAGCAATTCTTCCAAAAGCTCCAGGGTCTCTAAGTCCAGATCGTTCGTGGGTTCATCCATCACAAGGACGTTGGACGGCCGGGCAAAGAGCCGCGCCAGGAGGAGTCGGTTGCGCTCTCCGCCTGAAAGGGCATTCACGGGCACCCGAACACGATCGGGAGAAAAGAGAAAATCCTGCAAATAGCTGATAACGTGCCGCGGTTTGCCGTTAAAGATGATGACGTCGTTCCCGTCCCCGATATTATCAAAAACCGATTTATCCTCTTTCAATTGGGCGCGAAGCTGATCGAAATAGGTAATGTTGCGGCGGGCGCCATGACGCACGCTGCCCTGCTGGGGAGTCAATTCTCCCAAAAGAAGCCGCAGAAGCGTGGTTTTGCCCGCACCATTAGGGCCGATAATCCCGATCTTGTCGCCCCGCATAATCGTTGCGGAAAAACTACTGACAACCGGTTTGGCGTCGTAGCTATAGACGATATCTTCAACCTTTATCACGAGCGCGCCAGACCGCTCGGCATCCTGGGTTTGCATGCGCACCGTGCCCATAACCTGCCGTCGTTCCCGCCTGGCCTTGCGCATATCTTCCAGCGACCGAACCCGTCCTTCGTTTCTGGTACGGCGCGCCTTGATGCCCTGCCGGATCCATATCTCTTCCTGCGCCAGTTTTTTGTCAAAAACGGCCTGCTGACTCTCTTCGGCGTCGAGGACGGCCTGTTTGCGTTCAAGAAAGGTCTCATAGTCACACGCCCAGCTCGAAAGCCTTCCCCGGTCAAGTTCAAGAATGCGGGTGGCCAGTTCTTTCAGAAATGTGCGATCATGGGTAACGAAAAGCAGCGTTCCTCCATACCGCAGGAGAAACTCCTCCAGCCAGGTGATTGAATCGACGTCTAAATGGTTGGTTGGCTCATCGAGCAGCAGGATATCAGGGTCACACACCAGCCCCCTGGCAAGCAGCGCCCGGCGTTTGAGGCCGGCGGAAAGTGCGTTAAATTCAGCGTCGGCATTTAATTGCATCTGCGAAATGATCTTTTCCACCCGATGGCGCCTTTTCGGATCAGGAGCAATATCTTGCGGAGAAGCGCCACGCACCTGCATCCCGAACCCCGCAGATACGATATCGAACACCGTGCCGTGCACCTCTCCGGGAATTTCCTGGGAAAGATAGGCGGTATGCAGCCCCTTTTGCCGGACAATCTCGCCTGAGTCGGGTATCAGATCGCCGTTGATCAGCTTGAGCAGGGTGGACTTGCCAGCGCCATTACGGCCAAGCAGACACACCCTTTCACCCCGTTCAATCTGCAAACTCGCATGTTCAATCAGCGCCGGTCTTCCAAAGCCTATCGTTACGTCCTGCAAGCTTATCAATGCCACACATATCCTCCTGACACAATGTCCAAACGAGTCTGTAATATTACCGTATAAAATCTTTCTTTTTTTGCAAGTTTTTTCGCAACCTTATTTACCCCTTATCAGAAGGTACCGTTTATTTATAAGAGAAGGATTGCTTTGCTTCGTTCGCAATGACGACGCACTGTATGTCATCAAAGACATATCCAGTGTCATTGCGAGGGTCTTATCCGAAGCAATCTCCCGCTTTCACAACGGAGAATTGGTTGCAGCAGTGCTGTGCTATGGGATTTATTTTATTTTTACAGAACTTAACGGCTTTTCTTGTATACGAGAGAACGTTACCCACCCCTTTATCCCCTCCCAGGAGTGGACTTCTTAGTCCCCTCTTGAGAGGGGTTGGGGGTGTGTAAGGCAGGAGCAGAAAATTTGAAATTCCCGGGGGAAACAGAGACAACGCAGGAATGTAACTGTCTGCAACCAATTTCTAAAAAGGTTATGATAATTTTACTGATAATGTCTCAAAACACAAGACAGAGAAAATGCCTCCGGCTGGTTTGCAGTAATTCGTTTCGCATCTGCCAAAATTTCTCTTGACCTGTTGTTGAAAATACCGTATTTTCCCAGTCAAGGAACGAACCGTCTCATAAACCAGGATATCGTGTCATCATGAAGGACATTACTTCCAGCGCTATCAGTATTCAGCCACTCTTGCAGGGATTGTATCAAGGTGATGCCGGAAAGGTGAAGGAGACCCTTGAAGAGATCGGGAGGATGGGAAAGGGAAATCGGGAGGCCATGAAGGCGCTTCAGGAATTTTTAAAGAGAGAAAAGCGCATGCCCCTTCGCATTTTGGCGACCCAAATCATTTCACAAGTCAAGGAGTATACTCCGCCTCCTGCAGAGAAATTGAAAAAACCCGGCATCTTTCAGTGTCCCGGCGCCGAGAAGATAAAAAGGGTGGAGATTATCGATGTAGCGTGTCCGCACTGTCATAAGCAGGGTACGGCGTCGGTGGCCGGTTTCGAGCATGAATTTGCCTGTGAGCTTTGCGGGAAAACGGTGCAGCGTGAAGTGCCGGAAAGTTGTGTTGAAAAGTGCCCGGTGGGAAGCGAGTGTGTCGGTGAAGAACGGTATCGAAAATATCTGAAAGGCAGAAAAAAAGCTCCTTAAGGGAGAGGGAGTTTTGGATTTCTATCGATTATGAGTCATGCGGAAGAAAATCAACATCAGGACAAAACGATCTTTATTCAGGAAACCGTTTCCGGGATAAACCTGACGCAGGAAGATTTTTCCAACCGGCGTCTGATCGGCAGTACGGTGCAGTCCTTCACGATGCAGGATGGACGTTGCCGTTATCTCCGGGCTCAAGGTACCCGTTTCCAGAATTTTTCCGTTGACCACGTCTTGTGTGATCAGGGACATTATCAGGGCTGCTCATGGACGGGTTTGGAGGTCAGGAATTCTTTTCTTACCGGAAGCCATTTCTTCGGATGCACGTTTGAGGCGACAAGGGGAGAACTCAGTTCGTTTGGCCTGTCCGTTTTTTCCGGCTGCAAACTCCGTGGTTCCAGGCTTCGTGAGGTCTCCCTGAGCGGCACCTGGTGGCAAGGCTGCCGGTTTGAAGAGGAAGATTATTTCTTTGTCCGCTGCCCCTCATCGATTTTTCTTGAAACAACGTTCGTGGGATGTCGTCTGCAAAAGGCCATTTTTCGCGCGGCAACCTTTATCCGCTGCACTTTTGAGAGATGCACGCTCAACGAATCGGTATTCCACAAGGCCAGATTTATTGACACGAAGTGGATTGATACCGATATTCAGCAGGCGGCCGACCTGGAGCGGGTTCGGTATGATTAGTCGTAGCCCTTGAACCGACAGAAATACTATACTCAAAAGGTTTACAATCAGTGAATATTTAGATTGATAAACAGGGTGGCACGGACAAACTCTGTTTGTCCGTGTTGAACTTGCACGACGTTGTTTATGAAATATCTATTTTAAAAATTGGGTAGACAAACCAAGTCTGATCATTGCAAGCACAAGGTATTGAGCAGTATTACAAAAACACGGACAAGCACAGCTTGTCCGTGCCACCCCTTTAGATTATGGTAAGTCTGTATCAAGTTTATAAATCACAAATTGTACGCCTCTTGAGTATATCTTTCATGGTAAGCCTGTCGGACCACGAACGCATAAAACAAGACCACCGGCGATTTCCCCCCTGTTTCCACTCCCCGTTTACGGGGAGAAACAGGGAGATGAAGTTGCCTAAACATTTAATTAGGCCTTCGGCGACTTTTTATGATAAGGTTAAACCCACCCCTGAATCCCCTCCTGGGCGGGGACTTCTTTCGTCCCCTCTTGAGAGGGGGTTGGGGGTGTGTAAGGCAGGAGCAGAAAGCTGGAATTTTCCTTTCACAAATTTGATCATTCTATGATTGTATGTCATACACGCATTGTCCGAAGGATATCGCATGATGATGAATGATCTGATATTGAGACGCTTTACGGTAGGAAGCTTCCCGGTCAACGGGTATCTGGTAGCCGATCCAGTGACACGGATCGGGGCATTTATCGATCCGGGTGGTTTCAGCAAAGAGATTGAGGTCTTTGTTAAAGAACGACACATCCTGCTTCGGCATCTCTTTATTACGCATGGTCACTGGGACCATACGGAAGGACTGGTTGAGTTTACCGGCCGCTATCAGGCACAAAGCTATGCCGGAAAAGGGGAGGTCAATGCCGCCAGCCATTCGTTACGGGGTGGTGAGATCATTGAAGTCGGGCATTTACAATTTCATGCGCTCCCCACACCGGGGCACACACCATGCGGCATCTCATACTCTGTGCCCGGTTGTGTATTTACCGGTGACGCCCTCTTTTGCGGTACGGTTGGCGGCACTGGTTCGCTAAAAGAGGCCAAACGCCAGATCGATCATATCCGCAAGCACGTCTTTTCCTTGCCAGACGAGACCCTGGTCTTTCCCGCCCATGGCCCCATGACCACCGTGGGTATCGAAAAATACACCAATCCCTTCTTCAGATAAATAAGGGCATGCGTCCCCGCTTTCCATTTATAATGTCAACCAGGGACGGTTGACCTGCCATAAAATAGTACTGTGTAAAAACGTGTCTTTTTGGTAGCAATTTAGTTTTTTGAAAAAGCAGGGGCGAAGCATTTGCTGTAATTGGCATAAACACGTCCACACCCAAACAGGCAAATGCTTCGCCCCTACACGGTATGGTAAACATCGCCATTATGGGGATTTTTCAAAAAACTAAATTGTTACTCTTCTTGTAAGTTTTTCGCAACTCTATTTACCTCTTATCAGAAGGTACCGTTTATTTATAGGAGAAGAATTGCTTCGCTTCGCTCGCAATGACAACGTACAATATGTCATCGGAGGCATAGTCGGTGTCATTGCGAGGGTCTTGTCCGAAGCAATCTCCCACTTTCACAACGGAGAATTGGTTGCGGCTTTGCTGCGTCAGGAGATTTAGGGGTGTGTTAAAAAACTTAGAGAAGACAGTCGCCTTTCTTTTCCTTGTATCCTTTGTGTCTTTATGGTTCGAAAAACTTACCGGGAAGAGTGATCGTTTGCTATTTTAGAAGTAAAAATATACCTTTTTGACATGCATGGGTAAATCTGCTATCATGCGCCAAAACGGTGATCATTGGAGGCTACTATGGTATGTACTCAAATCCAATTGACAGAAGAACAGGGCATTCATTGCATTCCATAATTATTTAATTCATTATCCTTGGCTGTCGGGACAAGAAGTCAATCTTTCGCAAATAGGATTTTTCTTAAACGAATTTTCTGTTGAATGATTTGTTCTCATATACACCTTGGAAAAATGGAAAATGCTTGTACGTGAATATTTTCTTTTCAATGCATAAAGTAGACTCCAAAAGGGATGTGTCCCTCATTTTGGTTATGCTGAGTTGATATCGGTTTATGTGTTGTTTTGAAAACTAATCGCTAAGGGAAGAATGATGAATAAGAAAAATGGGTTCTTCTCCCAATTAGCCCGACTTTCGCAATTCGAGGGGTATACAACCCGCTAAGCCAGTAAAATCAAGGGGTCATGTAAAAAGGTCGGCACTACAGGCCGACCTGTCCGGATGCGTAAACCTTGGGCGGCGGTTGTTCAGGAAGCGCCAATCCCAACTGTGCCAAAAGGAGAGCAACATCCTTCTCC
>WBZR01002759.1_pt1 | contig 17378 bp, 16 predicted proteins | sample 5204231 | NCBI WGS metagenome assembly WBZR01 (sample SAMN12412403, study PRJNA552823) | activated sludge metagenome | isolation source: activated sludge from anammox sidestream of wastewater treatment plant... | place: USA: Virginia | collected 2017-08 | reverse complement strand
GGCCGGCGAGGCGCAGGCGGTCGAAGTACTGCCTCGAGGCATCGATGCTGGCCGCCGTGAACTGGCTGATACCCTGCTCGCGGAAGCGCACGGCCAGCGCCTCGGGGCGCAGGCGCTGACCGTGGCAGCTGCCGCAGATGGTGGCTTCCAGCGGCTGCCTCCATTGCGCCTCTTCGCCGCTCTGTTCGGCGTCGAAGCCCTCGATCTCCTCGCCGGTGCCGAAGCAGCGCGGGCACCAGCCATGGCGGGAGTTGAAGGAAAACAGCCGCGGATCCAGTTCCGGGAAGCTGCGGCCGCAGCCGGGGCAGGCGCGGCGTACCGAATAGAGCACCGGCGCGCCACGCGCACCCAGCACCTGCACGCTGCCCTTGCCGAGCTCGATGCCCTCGAGCAGCAGCTGGCGCAGGCGCCCCTCGTGGCGCGGCTCCACCCGCACCTCGCCCAGTGGCAACTCGATGTCGTGCTCGATGAAGCGGTCGAGGCGGGGCCAGGCGGCGGTGGCTGTCATCTCGCCGTCGACGCGCAGCTCGTCGTGGCCGCGGCGGGCCGCCCAGCGCGCGAGTTCCGTGTAGTAGCCCTTGCGCGCCACCACCAGCGGCGCCAGCACCTGCACGGTCTGGCCGCGTTGCGCGCGCACGATGCGCGCGACGATGGCATCGGGGTCCTGCGGAACGATGCGCGTGTCGCAGTCCGGACAGTGCTGGGTGCCGAGCCGGGCGAAAATCAGCCGCAGGAAGTGGTAGGCCTCGGTCAGCGTGGCCACCGTGCTCTTGCGGCCGCCGCGGCTGGTGCGCTGCTCGATGGCCACCGTGGGCGGAATGCCCGAGATGGCATCGACATCCGGCCGCGCTGCCGGCTGCACGAACTGCCGTGCGTAGGCATTCAGCGACTCGAGGAAGCGGCGCTGGCCCTCGGCGAACAGCACATCGAACGCAAGCGTGCTCTTGCCGCTGCCGCTCACGCCGGTGATGACGCTGAAGCGGTCGCGCGGCAGGCTGACGTCGATGTCCTTCAGGTTGTGCTCGCGGGCATGCCGTACGCGGATGTCGGCGCTGGCGGGCGCAGCGGACGCTGTGGTGGCCGGCGTCGTCGCCGCGAGCGCCGCGCCCCGCAGCCGCGCCTGGTGCCGTCCGAGGGCCTGGCCGGTGCGGGATTCGGCCACGCCCGCCAGCTGCCGCGGCGTGCCCTCGGCCACCAGCCGGCCGCCGGCCTCGCCGGCCTCGGGCCCGAGGTCGATGACCCAGTCGGCGCTCCAGATGACGTCCAGGTTGTGCTCGACCACGACCAGCGAGTGGCCCTGGGCGAGCAGGGCGCGCAGCGCGCCGAGCAGCGCCGCGATGTCGTGCAGGTGCAGGCCGGTGGTGGGCTCGTCGAGCAGCAGCAGGTTGCGCGCGCCGCTGGTGCGCGCCAGCTGACCCGCGAGCTTCAGGCGCTGGGCCTCGCCGCCCGACAGCGTGGTCACCGGCTGGCCGAGGCGCAGGTACTGCAGGCCGACGGCGGCGAGGTGACGCAGCCCGCGCTGCAGCTCGGCATCGCCGGCGAAGAACGCCGTGGCCTCGGTGACCGTCATCTCCAGCACCCCGGCGATGGACTTTCCGGGTCCCTTGCCGCCGGCCGGGGGCAGGCGCACTTCCAGAACCTCGGGGCGGTAGCGCTGACCGTCGCAGTCCGGGCAGCGCAGGTAGACGTCGCTCAGGAACTGCATCTCGACATGCTCGAAGCCGTTGCCGCCGCATGTCGGGCAACGGCCGTCACCGGAGTTGAAGCTGAAGGTGCCGGGCGTGTAGCCGCGCAGCTGCGAGGCGGGCAGCGCGGCGAAGGCCTTGCGGATGGGGCCCAGCAGGTCGACGTAGCTGGCGGGGTTGGAGCGGGTGGTCTTGCCGAGCGGGGACTGGTCGACCATCAGCACCTCGTTGATGTGCTCGTGGCCGGTCAGCTCGCGATAGGCGCCGGCGGCTTCCGCGGGCTTGCCCTTGAGCTTCTGCAGCGCCGGGTAGAGCAGGTCCTCGACCAGCGTGGACTTGCCCGAGCCGCTGACGCCGGTGATGCACACCAGCCGCTGCAGCGGGATGCGCACATCGAGGTCGCGCAGGTTGTGGGCGGTGGCGCCGCGCAGCTCGAGCCAGCCGCTGTCGGCGTCGGGTGGATGGCCCCTGCCGGAGGCATCCGCGTCGACCTGGCGTTCGCCGCGCAGGTAACTGCCGGTGAGCGAGGACGCATCCGCCGCCATTGCCGCCGGCGTGCCGGAGAAGACGATGCGCCCGCCATCCGCGCCGGGCCCGGGGCCCATCTCCAGCAGCTGGTCGGCGGCCAGCATGAGCTGCGGGTCATGCTCCACCACCAGCAGCGAGTTGCCGGCATCGCGCAGGCGCTGCAGCACGCCGATGACGCGGTCGAGGTCGCGGGCATGGAGGCCGACGCTCGGCTCGTCGAGCACGAACAGGGTGTTCACCAGCGAGGTGCCGAGAGCGGTGGTCAGGTTGATGCGCTGCACTTCGCCGCCCGACAGGGTGCGTGACTGGCGATCGAGGCTGAGATAGCCGAGGCCGACCTCGACCAGGTAGCCGAGGCGGCTCCTGATCTCGGCAAGCAGCAGCCCGGTCGCCTGGTCCAGCGGCGCCGGCAGGCGCAGTGCCTGGAAGAAGGCCTGTGCGCGCTGCAGCGGCAGCAGCATGAGGTCATGCAGGCACAGGCCGGGGAGCGTGGCGAGCAGCGCATCGCTGCCGGTGAAGCCCTCGGGCCGGAAGCGCCGCGCGGGGTCGAGCACGGCGTCGGCCTGTGCTGCCGTGCCGAGCCGCCACAGCAGCGGCTCGGGCTTCAGCCGCGCGCCACGACAGGCAGGGCAGGTGGAGTAGGAGCGGTAGCGCGCGAGCAGCACGCGCACGTGCATGCGGTAGGCCTTGCCCTCCAGCCAGGTGAAGAAGCGGCGCACGCCATACCACTTGCCCTCGGCGCGGCTGCCCTCGCCATCGATGACCCAGCGCTGCTGCCCGGCATCCAGTTCCCGCCAGGGGGTCTGTGTCGGCACGCCGCGCTGGCGCGCGAAGCGCAGCAGGTCGTCCTGGCACTCGTGGTAGCTCGGGCTCTGGAACGGCTTCACCGCGCCGGCCGCCAGGCTCAGCGAGCCGTCGGGGATCACCAGCCCGTAGTCGATGCCCATGGTGCGGCCGAAGCCGCGGCAGGTCTCGCAGGCGCCGGCGGGCGAATTGAAGGAGAACGCGGCGGGACCCGGTTCGCGGTAGTGGATGTCGCAGCCGGCGCAATGCAGGTCCGCCGAGAAGCGCAGGGGCGTGCCGGGCTCACCACCCTCAAGCGGCCAGGCGGCGAGGCGGCCGCGGCCGAGTTCGAAGGCTTTTTCCAGCGCCTCGATGAGCCGGCCGCGGCTGGCCGCCTCCAGCCGCACGCGGTCGAGGATCACCTCCAGGCGCTGGCCATCCTGGCGGTGGATGCGCTCGTGCCCCTGGCGGGCGAGCAGCGTGGTTACCTCCGCGACCGTGAAATTGTCCGGGACGATCACCGGGGCGGTGATCATCAGCCGGGCACCGCCCGCCATCGACGCCTGCAATGTTGCCGCCACCGAATCGGGACTGTCGCGCGTGACGCGCTGGCCGCACTGGCGGCAATGCAACGCAGCGGCCCGGGCGTAGAGCAGCTTCAGGTGGTCGGCGAGCTCGGTCATGGTGCCGACGGTGGAGCGCGAGGTGCGCACCGGGTTGGTCTGGTCGATGGCGATCGCCGGCGGCATGCCGTCGATGCGCTCCACCCGGGGCTTGTCCATCCGGTCGAGGAACTGCCGCGCGTAGGGCGAGAAGGTCTCGACGTAGCGGCGCTGGCCCTCGGCGTAGAGGGTGTCGAAGGCCAGCGAGGACTTGCCCGAGCCGCTGACGCCGGTGACCACCACCAGCCGGCCGAGGGGCAGGTCGAGATCGAGGTTGCGCAGGTTGTTCTGGCAGGCGCCGCGGATGGCGATGACGCCCGGATCCGTGCCCGGGGGCGTGGCGTGGCTGGCTGGCTTCGGGCGTCGCTTGGGCATGATTCTGGCGGGCGGGTGGATCGCCCAATATAAATGAGGCCCGGCCGCCGCGGACAGGTGCCCACCCTGCGCAAAGCGGCTATGATTCGCGCCCGGAATACCCACGCCAAGGCAGCGAGGAGCCGTCCCGATGCAACCCGACCTGGCAGGCCGGCTCTACCATGTCATCGACACCAGCGGCTTCGACCGCGCGCTCCTCGACGAGCTCTGCGAGCTGACCACCCGGGTGCGCAACATCGCCAAGACCACGGCCGGCGCCCAGGCACTGCAGGCGCTGCTGCCCCATGCCCGCGCCATGCTCTACTTTCCGCAGCCCTCGACGCGGACCTTCCTCTCGTTCAACAACGCCTGCCACATCCTCGGCATCCGCACCAGCGAGATCCGCGACCCGGCGACCTCCTCGGAAGTGAAGGGCGAGAGCTTCGACGACAGCATCCGCACCTTCAGCTCCTACGTGGATGTCATCATCATGCGCACCCCCGAGGCGGGCTACGCGGCCCGCGCCGCCGCGCAGATGGACCGCATCCCGCGGCCGGTGCCCATCGTCAACGCCGGTTCGGGCAAGGACCAGCACCCCACCCAGGCACTGCTGGACATCTACACCCTGGGGCGCAGCTTCGCCGACCGCGGCGGCATCGACGGCAAGACCATCGCCATGATGGGTGATCTCAAGCGCGGCCGCACGGTGCGCTCGCTCTGCGGCCTGATGCGCAACTACCGCGATGTGCGCCTGGTGCTGGTGGCCCCCGAGGCCTTCGCCATGGAGGATGACGTCAAGGCGCGGCTGCGCGCGCAGGGCATTCCCTTCACGGAAACCAGCCGGCTCGCCGATGTGCTGCCGGAGATAGATGCCCTCTACGTGACGCGCATCCAGACCGAGTGGGACACGGCCGGCGAGTCCCGTGGCGTCGATTACGCGCAGTTCAGCGTCAACCCCGGCAACCTGCCGCTGCTCAAGCACGACGCCATCATCATGCACCCGCTGCCGCGCGGGCCGGAGATCGATCCGGCGGTGGACGATGACCCGCGTGCCATGTACTGGCGCCAGGAGCGCAATGGCATGTGGATGCGGGTGGCGATCCTCGTCAAGATATTCCGGCTGGAGGATCGTATCGCCGCGCTGGCGGCAGCGGTTGCGCCAGAGGCTCCGCGTCCGGCGTAGCGGGCGGGGCGACCATCGCCGCCGCCGGGCGCACCAGCACGCTGCCCTGCACGCTCTGCAGCGGGGACATCAGGTCGCGCGGGGTGAGCGGCGTGGCCATGCGCTGCTCGACCCAGTCGAGGAGCGGCGCCCAGCCCTCCAGGTCCTTGGCTGCCTGCGTGTGCGGCAGTTCGTGGATGCCGAGGCCCTGCTCGGCGGCATGCACGTAGGTCTGGCTGTCGCGCAGTTTCGCCACGACCGGGATGTTCAGCGACTCGAGAAAGCGCATCAGCCGCCGGTAGGCGAGCGTGTTCTCGCGCACGCGGTTGGCGATGACGCCGAGCCGGCCCATGCGGCGGCTGACTTTGGCGACCAGCAGCAGGTCGGTGACCAGCTGCGATACCGCGTGGATGTCCATGTCCGATGGCAGCACCGGCACCAGGATGGCATGGGCGCCGCGGGTGAACTGCGACAGCCGCTGCGAGGACAGGGCAGCCGGCGTATCCACCACCAGCTGGCGCACCTCGGGCGGGATGCGCAGCTGGAAGCTGCGCGTCACCCGCGGATTGGTGGCGAATGCCGCCACGCTGTAGATGTAGGGCCGCTCCTGCGGGCGGTTGTGGACCCAGCGCATTGCCGAGGCCTGCGGGTCGAAGTCCATCAGCGCCGTCTTGCGCTCCTGCGAGGCGAAGTACGCCGCGAGGTTCGCCGCGACCGTGCTCTTGCCGGACCCGCCCTTCGGGTTCAGCAGCACGATCTTGCGCAACTCCGGATGGCCGGGGATGTTGAGCAGCATGTGGCTATTATCGGCGCTTGCCGGCCGGAACTTAAGTCAACCCGCCGTCTCGCCCCGCCGGGCGTCGCGCGCGCGTTGCAGCAGCGTCCGCAGCAGGCGCCGCAGGCTGTCGCGGGCCGCCTCCGGCTCGCCGAGCGCCGGCAGCACGTCGGCGATGGCCTCCAGCGTCGACACCCACTCGCGCCGCGGCTCGCGCCGCAGCTTGCCGTACATCGACGGCTCGCGCGGCACCAGCACCAGGCGCGGCAGCTTCAGCAGCCAGGGGTTGCGCCACCACAGGGTCTTCGCCTGGCTCCAGCTGCCATCCAGTACCAGGATGCCCTCGAGCCCGTGCCGGCGCCGGTCGAGCAGGGCGCCGCGGCGGTCCACCAGCGCCACCTGCTCGCGCCGGGCCGTGGCGAGCGCGGCCTCGGAGACCTTGGTCACCGCCAGCACTGCCCAGCGATCGGCGTCCGCCGCAGGCTCGCCGAGCGCCCCGGCCAGCGACGGCCAGGACAGGCCGACGCGGATCCCGGCGCCGGGCAGCGTCAGCGCGACCAGCCTTGCGGTACCCAGCAGCGCATCGTCCTCCCGCGGGTGCTGGAGGATGACCACCCGCAGGCGGGTATCCACCGGCTCCACGCGGTCGCAGATGCAGAGCGCCGGCGGCTTGGCACAGCGGGGGCAGGTGTCCGGGTTGTCGGTCGCGGGGCGCACCCGTGCATTCTAGCCGGGTGGCGCAGGTCCGTGACCGATGGCACGGTTGCTGCCTTGCCAACCTGTATCGCTACGCGATACGATGCTGCGTGATTCGCAGTTTCCGCCACCGCGGCCTGCAACGGTTCTTCGAGACCGGATCGAAGGCCGGAATTCAACCGAAGCACGCTGCGCGACTGCGTCTCCAGCTTGGCCGGCTCGACGCCGCCGGTGGCCCCGAGGACATGAACCTGCCAGGCTGGCGGCTGCACTCGCTGAAGGGCACGCTCGCCGGTCATTGGGCCGTTTGGGTGGACGAGAACTGGCGGCTGACATTTTGTTTCGTCGGCATGGATGCCGAGATCGTCGACTATCAGGATTGCCACTGAGGACTGGCACATGACGCGAATGCACAACCCGCCGCATCCCGGCGAGGTGCTGCAGGATACGGTGCTGCGCGAGGCTGGCGGCCTGACCGTGACGGCATTCGCCCGGCGCCTGGGTGTCTCGCGGGTCGCACTCTCGCGCGTGGTCAACGGTCGTGCGGCGGTGAGTGCGGAACTGGCGATCCGCCTGGCTGCTGCGCTTGGCGGCTCGGCGGAATCATGGCTTGCGATGCAGGCCGCTTTCGATCTCTGGCAGGCGCAGAAGAACCGCCGGCCAAGGATTCGTCGCCTGCCGGCCGCTGGCGCCGGGGAAGCGGTCTGACTCCTGATCTACGCCTTCCGCACCCTGCTGTCGCCGGCTGCACGGCAGACGTGGCGGGCAGGACGCGGTGGCCCCCGGGCCAGCCGGCCGCGGCCGGGACGTCGAAACCTGGCCAGTGCTTGTTGTTGGTCGGGGTGACAGGATTCGAACCTGCGACCTCTTGCTCCCGAAGCAAAATTTTACGGTCTCAACCTTCCCCAGCCTTCCGAATGTTTCCGTATCGGAAACCCCTGTATTTGTAGGCTTTCGTCCACTTTCCGGCTGAAACCGCCGGCACCTTGCGGAAAGTCGCAGAACCGGCCAAAGTGTACCTGAGGTGTACCTGAAAAAGCGTGCCTCGACCGCTTGCCGAAGGAGCAAACGCCATGCGATTCACCGAGAAAAGTCTGCAGGCTCTCAAGCCGAAAACTGCCGCCTTCACCGTGACGGAGACGGGCGTCAGTTCCGACATGCGCGGCCTGCAGGTGAGGGTCGAACCGACCGGCACCAAGACGTTTCGATTCCGCTGCAAGGTGGATGGCCGGGAGCGACCCATCCGCCTGGGCGGGTATCCGACCATGACGCTGGCCCAGGCTCACCAGAAGGTGCAGGCCTATCGTGCGCAGCTACAGCAGGGCATCGACCCGGTGGCGGAACGCGAGGCAGTCAGGCGAGCCAACCGCAGCGCGCCGACCGTCCAGGTGATCTACGAGGATTTCCGGGATCACTACCTGCGCCGCAAGCGCAAGCGGCCAGCCGAGGCCGAGGCCATCCTGGAGAACCACGTCCTGCCGGTCTGGAAGGACCGCAAGGCGAAGTCGGTCACGCGCCGGGAGATCATCGAGCTGATCCGCCACCTGGCCGAGACACGCGGGCCGCGAATCGCCGAAGTCACCAAAGGCCTGACCGGTCAGATGTTTGGTTACGCGGTCGATTCCGGCCTGCTGGCGAGTAGTCCGGCGGGGCGCATTCCGGTCATTGGCAGCCGAGGCGAGCGGCGGGATCGGATTCTCACCGAGACGGAGATCCGGCAGTTCTGGCAGGCCACGGCGGAGATCAACGCCATGCCGCAGATCCGGGCGGCGCTGCGCCTGCTGCTGGTCACCGGGCAACGGCGGCAGGAGGTGGCACTGGCGCGCCTTGACCATATCGATGAGGACGCGCGGACCTGGACCATTCCGGCTGAGAATTCGAAGAACGGGAAGGCGCACATGGTCCCGCTGTCGCCGCTGGCGCTGGAGATCATCGGCGAGCTGGAGGCGGCAGGGGAACGCAAGGCCCAGGATGGCACTACCGCCAGATCCGCGTTCCTGGTGCCGTCGCGGCTGCTGGACGATCAACCCATCGAACCGCTGGCGCTGACCCGTGCGGTACGCAACAACCGCGACGTGTTCGGATTCGAGTTCACCCCGCACGACCTGCGGCGCACGGCGGCGTCCGGCATGGCGGCACTCGGCACCTCGCGGCTGGTCGTCGGCAAGGTGCTGAACCACACCGATGATTCAGTGACCGCGATCTATGACCGGCACGACTACGCCGAGGAAAAGCGCGCGGCACTGGAGGCCTGGGCGGACCACCTGCAGGCCATCGTCGCGGGCCGCAAGGCCAAGGTTCAACCGATCCGCCGGAAGGTTGCATCGTGAAACGGCAATCGTTGATCAGAATGCAACTGGCGCTGGGCGTCCACCACGGCCAGTTCCCGCCGGAGACCACACCGCGAGACGGCGAGACCAAGGACGCGGCGCAGGCTCGCGAAGCGCGGCACCGTGCGCGGCTTAGCGGCCTGTGGCTGCACTGGGAGGCGACGAGAAATCCTTACTTCGCGTGGGAGGCAGTCTGCCTCGCGACGGAGCAAAAGGTTGTGCCGCCTACCTGGGCGCTCAAGGCGCTGGCGTCTGGCATGCGCCGGCACCTATCCACACCGGACGGAGATCTTGCGCAACAGATGGGACTGAAGCGGCGAGGCAGCGGCACGACGCAACCCCATGCCCTCTACCGCCAGCGGTATGCGCTCGACAAGGCCATGCGGGAGATCTGGAAGCGCAAGGCCGGCACTTCCGTGATCGATGCCGCTCGCGCTGCACGTCGCAAGCACAAGCTTCCACAGGCCACCGAAACCCTCGCGCGCTACTACTCGCGCGACTGGGAACCGCTGTTCCGGGAGCTGTACGGTACGGACTGAAAACCGTTCTTTGCGTCCGGTTTGAGGCACCAAAACTGGGTGAAGCTTCTCGCACATTCACGCGAGAGGTTTCCTCATGTTCGATCCAGAGAAAATTTACAAGCAAGCCGCCATCGCAAAGATCGCTGGTGTCAGCACTCGCACGCTGGCGAATTGGCGAGACCGCGATCTGCTGCCTGACCCTGATGCGATTCTCGGCAATCGATTCCCCGCCTGGTGGGGCTCGACTTTGAACAAGTCGCGAGCCTTTGCGAAGCCTGAGCAGGCACGGACCGCCTGAACCCATCCAGAAAAAAGGCCGCGCACCATCCGTGACGGGATTCTGGTGGCGGCCTTGGAGCTTCGAGACATGGAGAGTCTACCATCGCCGCCCGCCCCACTCGCCGACCATGCAATCCGGCTGGCTGAGGAGCTGGATGCAGCCGTGTTCCCTGTTCGGGTCTATCCTGATCCGGAGCATCCTGGCCGAACGAAGAAGCAACCGCTGGTCAAGAACTGGCAGAACGGCGGGGCAGTGTCGGACCCCGAGGCCATCGCGCAGCTGTTCGAGAGGCATTCCACCGCGACCCATGCAGGCATCCAGACGGGCCGCCTGCTGCTGGTCGACCTGGACGGCGATCAGGCGCAAGCGTGGTGGCGCGAACATATCGACATCCTGCCGCCGACCCGGACCCAACCGACCCATCGCGAAGGCGGGCTGCACCTGTTCTACCGACTGCCCGAAGGGGTAGAGCTCCGCAACAGCGCCGGAGAGGTTGCGCCAGGGGTGGACATCCGGGCGTCGGGCGGCTTTGCCTGCGACTGGAGCCGCGACCATCCGCCGGCCGTGGAAGAAGTTGTCGAGGCGCCGGCAGGGCTGATCGCGTACATCCGGGGCTCGAAGCAGGCCCAGGCCGCACATGAGCGACCTGACCGTGAGTCCGGCGCGGCAATCCGCGCGGGACGCCGGAACGACTACCTGAGTCGCGAGGCATTCCGCCTGCGCAAGCAGGGATCGTCCGTTGCACAGATCCTCGCGGTCCTGCGGACGCTAAACGCGGAGCGATGCAGGCCGCCGGTGGGCGATGCGGAGCTGCGGGGCATTGCCGAGGGCAAGCGCGGCATCGAGGCCGAGCCGGAGCCGCCAGACTTTTCCACCATCGAAGCGCCATCGCTCGCCGATCTCCTCTCGTTGCCGACCGTGCCGCGGACCTGGTTCTTCGAGTCAATCATCCCGGCCGGCGCCTTCCTGATTGTCGGCCGGCCGAAGGTGGGCAAGTCGTGGCTGCTGCTGCAGCTGGCGCTTGCCGCTGCTGGCGGCCAGTCGTTCCTCGGCTATCAAAATGTCGACCAAGCCGATGATTGAAGTCTTGTATGTCGCCGCCGAGGACGATGCTGCCCGGCTCAAAGAGCGTTTCAGCATCATCGGGCAAGGCCCACCGCCGACCAATCTCAAGATCATGCTCGCCGACCAATTCCGCGAGCTGGCCGAGAAATACCGGCAGGTTTCGCTGGTGGCGTTCTTCGATGGCTACCTGACCGCCCATCCGAGGACGAAGATGCTGATCCTGGACACCGAGGCCACCTGTCGCGCCTTGTGGGACGGAGAGGGACGAAACCAACGCGACATCAAGGCCCGGGACTACGGCGAGACCCGAGAATTCGACCGCCTGGCATTGAAGCATCGGGCATTCATCGGCCTGGTAAACCACACGTCCAAGCGTCGCGGCAGTGGCTACCTGGACCTGCACGAGCTCGTCAATCGCACCAACGTCGCACTCGCCGGCGCCAGTGGCTCCATCGTCCTGGCCGATCCGCCAGATGCTCAGGTAGGCGACGAAGAGGACACGCGCCGCGTCCTGGGCTTTCGTGGTCGGGACATTCGCGACGACATCATGCTCGCGGTCCAGCAACGCGACGATGCGAGCTTCGAGAGCCTGGGCAAGTGGACCGAGGTGGCCGCCAGCCGTGCCGAGGTCGCCATCCTGGAGGCGGCCAAAGATCTGGCGCAGGCCGGCAGCTGGACCACGGCAAAGGAGATTGCCGAGCACATCGGCAAGAGCCGGGCTGCAGTCAATCGGGCCATCACGCGCATGAAGAGCGCGGGGCGGGCAACCTGGGCTGGATACCGCATCGAGGCCAAGGCCAGCCAGGGCATCCGCCTGGTGTCCATGTACGCGGAGGCGCGTGAATAGCATGTCACGGTGTCTACATGTCCACATTGGGGTATCCGTATCTCCTTCTTTTTCTTACTTATGGACATATGGACATGAGAAAGAAAGGAACACGCGCGCGCGCGCGAGGCAGCGGGGGGGAAGTAGCCAGGACCGCGGACCATCGCGGACCGTTCCGGCATCTGCGGCGAATCGGCCAATGCCGCATATCGCCATTGGCTGCACATTGGCCGCATTGGCTGCGCAGTCATGACCGCGAACCGGACGATTGGCGGCCGCCTGGACCATCGCGCGCTGGCGATGCTGCACCGGCCGACTGACCCCAAGATTTTGGCCAGGGAGGCCGCCAAGTTGCTGGCCTTGGGTCTCAGCCTGCAAGACGCTGCCGCCGCATTGCGGATGCCGGTTGCCGAGGTCGCCGGATTGCTGGCCATCGAACATCAACCAACGGAGGAAACGAACCATGACCAAGCGAACCGAGAACCCGTCGATTGACCCGGTGGTGGCGGAAGCACGCCGAATCGAGGATGCCGGCCGCACGCTGGCTGCTGAGCTGATCGCCGCTGGCGGCAATCCGATTGCTGTGGGTTCCGGCCTGCTGGGTGCGGCACTCGAAGTGTTCAAGGCGCTGAGCGACCAAAGCCAGGTGGAGCAGATGTTGCATCGCCTGACCGATGAGCTGCGAGGCACTGACCGGACGATGAATTAGGCCAGCCTCTCGGCCCGGTGCGCGGCGCTGGTGGACAGGCCGGCGGCTTTCAGGACGGCGGCCTTACTCTTCCCACCGATGGGAAGAGTAGCTTTCGGGTTGGCACCGCCTTTGCTGATCTCCAACTCCCGCGACAGTTCGCCTCGGTTCGCGCTTACGCCGATTTTTTGAGCGATTTGCGCGGGGGTGTGCCCTTCATTGCTCAACTCACGAATCTGCGAGACGCGCTCGGCGCGAGGTACATTCCGTGGGAGGGATTGCTGTTCGGCTATGGATGCGGTGACCACTCGCGCGAGGCGCTCAGTCTTGGGGCGGCCGGTTGAGACGATCTGGTTGAGCGATGAAAACTCTAGACCTCTAGAGTTTTGAAGCGCGGCCTTCAGGTAGACGGCCGCCGTCGCATATGAGAATGCACAATTGGCTTCGATCCAGTTCTGGAACTCGCCATGCTCCAGTCCCGCCTTGACCTGCTGGAGCAACTGGCCGCACTTGATGGCGTGCTGGACGGCATTCTCGGCGCCGGCTTTAGCGAGGCGGTGCTCGGCATTTACCGATTCGGCGCTGATGCGGCGGATGGCCCGCAGCTTGATGTCGGCGACCTCAATGCGGTTTCGAGGCGGCCGCGCGGAATGCCGTGAATGGATTGGGTGCGTCCTGCGGCTGCACCTGGATACGCGGCCTTGAGGCTGGACTGAAGCCGCATTCAGCGGCTGCGCGGAGTAGGACCGCTGAGAGTCGCGCCATCGTCCTGCAGGCTGGATGCTCAATCAGGCCGCGTGGAGTCTCGACCAGGAGACCTTCGCGGTTCAGGGTCGCCGCGCATTCGTCGATTGCGGTGGCCGACAAGATGAAGGTCGTGAACACGCTGCGGTCAACGGCAGTCAACAGACCAGGCGGCGAGGCGGCAACGTAGGACCGCCACAAGGCCGCCTGAGCCGCGCTCAGATGCTCAGGAGGCGCACCTATCGGACCCGAGGCCTGCGGTTCGGCTGATCGCGAACCGTGCGGCCTGGTGCCGTCTAGGCGGTGCTGCGCTGATGGTTTCGGCTTTCGGCCTCGCATGGTTCAAGAATTCCCAAATTCGGACACGAGTACGCGCGACTGCGCGCTTCGGTCACGTCGCGACCTTTGAAGTTTTTGCATACCCCAGGGTAATCAGGATGGCCCTGGTTGGAGCGCCCAGGGCCACCCTACGATGTCACGGCCTGCGATGTGAAAGGAGTAGCCGCCATCGTTGCCGGTGTTGATTCGGACACCGCCGGCTGGTCCGCGCCGGGTAAGAGCAGGGAGGAAGACCCGGCGATTTCTGTTCACGCTGCCTGTCGCCTGGCCTTCGGCTTCGGTTGATGTCGCGGACAGAAGGCCGGTCCGCTGTCCGGTCCCTCGACCGTGGCCGAGCAACCCGGCTGCGCACATCGGCGTACCAGGCGGAAGCCACCACGCGGCTTGATGACCATGGGTTCGCCACCTGGCGTCCGCAGTTGCATGTACTTCACATCGAACGCGAGTTCGTCCACGCCTGCCGCGCACGACTCGAAAGCCGTGGACGGCAGGCGACCGGTTTCCCCGGTGGACATTGGTTAGCCTCGCAGGCCGATGAGCCGGCCGAACGAGGCCGGACGTGCAAGCTGGATATCGACACGCATCGATGCCAGGAATCCGATTTGATGATTGCCGGCGAACGTCTGATCCAGCACCTGAATCTGCAGGCCGGACCGCACACCGATGAGCATGTCGCGGAAGTCACCCGCGAAGATCGTCGAGCAGTCGTGCGAGGTGTCCATCGTTTGCGTGACCGGGATGGATGTCGTTTTCAGGAACAGCGGCGAATTCGAGCTGTCAGGGTTCAGGATGGGTTCGCCAGTCACGGGAGCCCACAGCACCGACGGCGGATTGATCCAGTGGCCATCGGCCGTCGCCAACTGGGTGAACAGTTGCCGGAACGAACGCGGATGCATGATCCAGGCGTTGACATAGGGCACGTTCGCCACGTCCAGCGCCTGCCATAGATCGATAACCTTGGTGAAACCCGTCAGGGTCGCGCCGGCCGTGCCCATGCTGACTTCGTTCACGCCGACTGCCGTCATCAGTCCCTGGGGTTCCGGCGGCGTGCCACTGCCGACCAGCGCCACGCGGTCCACTTCGAGCGCGAGCGCCTGGGCAAAGGCGCCGGTCAGCGCCGTGTTGAGGTTCGTCGAATCCTCGACCAGTTCCCGCGAGCACTTGACCAATGAGACCAACGTGCGTGCCGTCAACTTGCATTCGCCGAACGTCACATCGTAGTCGGTGATGCCGGAGTTTTCGCTGTGCCATGAAGCGGTCGGGTCGGTGAGCAGCTTCGCAATGCTCAAGGTCTGGCTGGTCATCGGAATCGTGGTGGCACCAGCCCGCACCGTGACGGCACGAGCACGCAACCGGTCGATTACCTGAGCCGCGAGCGGCGTCGGCACCGTGAAGCCACCGGCCGACTGCGAGCCTTCGGCGAGCGCGCGGCGCTCGACATCGGTACGTGGACCGGCGACCAAGGCGCGGCAGAAGTCGCCGAAGCCGAGGCCGCGCCATTCCTGCGGATCGTGGGAGCTGCGCACCGCATCGGCGAACGACTCGCTGCGCGTGAGCGTGCGGACCTCACGGCCGCGTGAATCGCGCCAGCCGGAGCCGCTGTCGGCAGGCTGCCAATCGCTGCCCGGCTGCCGGTCGCGGCCGAGTTCCACGCGGTTGCCGTCCGCGTCGGTGACGTAGCGCCGGATGGCCGGGCCTTCGCCGACGTTCTTGAGCTGGTCCCAGATGTATTGCTCATCGTCGGTCAGGTTGCGCTTGGCGAGTTCAGCGCGCTTGTTCATCCGCTGCATGATGCCGGCGGCTGCCTTCATCTGCTCCGGGTTGACCCGGTCCGGGTCTGCTTCGAGCAGCGCCGCGCACTGGGAATCGAGGGAATCAGCCAGCGTTCGGAGTTCTGGCGAGAGTTTTCTGTTTCGCATGATACGAGTCCTGCACATTGCACCGTGCGCCGCGCTGGGCGCGGTGCCTGTTGATGTTGGTGCAACGTCGGCAGCCTCGCGCTGCTGTAGTCGCTGGTCGCAGCAACTACCCCCGTCGTGGTGGCGCTCACTGCACGGTTGGAATCGTGCCGCCAGAACGCGATGCGGTCACGCCTACCGTTTTTTCTTCGCCTTGCGTGGAACCGGACGCGGCTTGCCAGGCTGGCGCATGGGGTCGCGCTCGAGGTCGGTGGCGGTGATCCACGTTGAACCCGTGCCGCGTTCAATCTGTTCACGAACGCCGGGCGGCCAGGACAAGCGCCAGGGCAATACTTCCTGATGCCAGCCACCGCACTTTGCATGATTCGGCTTCCATCGGACCAGGGCAAACAAGTCAGGCTGTCCCGGCAACGGCTGCGCTCGCAACGTGGTCAGGGAGTTCATGGCACCCCGGAACCCCCAATCGGACAGTTCCATGCGCTCGAATATCGTGAGCATCCTTCCACCGGGCGGCACCGGCTCGCCGAGGATGGGCAGCACGTCGGGCTCATGCTGGCCGACAACCTTGGGATCGAGGTGCGGCCGTTTCCTCGCGGAGCCAGAGCTGTTGATGGTCACGGGCCTGAGTGTAGCGGCCGATGGTGTGCGGGACGAAACCCTATGCCGGCTGGCAACCAGGATTCAGGCGCGGGCGATTCGGCGGTGCGGGGAGCTATTGAAGCTGGTGGAGGCGCAGCAGGGCGCACGCTCTGACCTCGGGACGGTGCCGACCCGAAGTTCTGCCGCGACGGATGCGGGAATGTCCGAGCGCCAGCGCAAGACCGCGCTCCGCGTCGCCAGCGTCCCGGATGACGATTTCGAGTCGCCAATTGGCGGCTTGCGATAAACCGGCCAATTGGCCGGTTTTCTCGGTCCGTCCCTGTTCCAGATTCGCCAGCTTCGCCGCGACCCACAGGTAACGCCGAATCGTTACCTACAGGACAGGCCAACGTGAGGCTGCACCTGCTGCGATTCTGGCGACGTTCGGCGAGATCCCGGACTGCGCCGGCCAGTACCCGAAAAAGTGTACCGGAAGGTGTACCTAAGCGGTTTTCCTGGTAGTGGCTGGTATCGTCTAAGTATCTGTTTTTGTTGGTCGGGGTGACAGGATTCGAACCTGCGACCTCTTGCTCCCGAAGCAAGCGCTCTACCAAGCTGAGCTACACCCCGAAATCCGGCGGTGCGCGGCGGGAAGGCGCACCGGGCCGGCGAGCCGCCGGCAAGGCGGGGCATTTTGCGGGAACGGCGTGGGCACGTCCAGTGTCCGGCGGCCCCGGGGAACGCCTCAGTAGCGGCGCTCGACGGCGAAGTCGGCGAGTTGCACCAGGGCGTCCTTGAAGGGCGAGCCGGGCACGCGGGCCAGCGCGGCCACCGCCTGGCGCGAGGCTTCCCGCGCTCGGGTGAAGGTGTAGGCGAGCGCGCCGGTGGTCTGGATGGCCTCGAGAATCATCGCCAGGTCCTCGATGCCGCCGTGCTCGATGGCGCGGCGGATGGCGAGCTGCTCGCGCGCCGAGCCACGCTGCAGGGCGTAGATCAGCGGCAGGGTCGGCTTGCCCTCGGCGAGGTCGGTGCCGATGTTCTTGCCGAGCTCGCTGGCATCGGCCTGGTAGTCGAGGGCGTCGTCGACCAGCTGGAAGGCGAGGCCGACCTGCTTGCCGTACTCCACCAGCGTTTCCTCGACGGCGAGGGTCTGGCCGGCGAGGATGGCGCCGATCTGCATGCCAGCCTCGAACAGCTTGCCGGTCTTGCGGTAGATCACCTGCAGGTAGCGGGCCTCGGTGGTCTCCGGGTCACGGCAGTTCATCAGCTGCATGACCTCGCCCTCGGCGATGGTGTTGGTGGCGTTGGCCAGCACATCCATGATGCGCATCTGCCCCACCTGCACCATCATCTGGAAGGCGCGCGAGTAGAGGAAATCACCGACCAGCACGCTCGCCTGGTTGCCGAACACGCTGTTGGCGGTTTCCTGGCCGCGGCGCAGG
>WBZR01000522.1_pt2 | contig 17382 bp, 13 predicted proteins | sample 5204231 | NCBI WGS metagenome assembly WBZR01 (sample SAMN12412403, study PRJNA552823) | activated sludge metagenome | isolation source: activated sludge from anammox sidestream of wastewater treatment plant... | place: USA: Virginia | collected 2017-08 | reverse complement strand
GATGCGCTTCACCATTCATAAAACACCTTTGGAAAATTTGAAAACCGTTGACAACGTACTTTATAATGTAACATAGTATTATTGTTACGGTTGAATTGCAAGAAAACGCTCTTAATTCCCGATGGGAACCAGGGCAAAGGCAAGTAGGCGTCCGATGGGCAATCTCTTACGAGCCGCGACCGTGAGGGAGCGGTTTTTGAGCCGATCTTCGCTCCCTGACGGTCGCGGCTCGTTAATACATCGACCTTCGCGCCGCAGCATGTGCGCAAGGTGTAGGTGCGCGGCCGTTTGCTCAACCCATCGCGCCTCACCCAACGGCCAGCCTCACTCGAGCGCGACTTGTCTCGCCGGCGTCTCGTTGGGTGGCCATGCAGTAACGGTGTGGTGTAACCGTTCGTCCAAGCGGACGCTTGCCCGCGGCTCGCGTTGCTTAACTCAAGCGTTAGGCCGTAAAGTAAATCCATGCTTACAGTACCGCGCGTAAAAATTTGCTGCATTTCGAGTGTTGAAGAGGCTCGACTGGCAGTCCAGATGGGCGCATCCGCACTCGGTCTGGTTTCACACATGCCCAGCGGCCCAGGTGTCATCTCCGACGAACTCATTGCCAGAATCGCCCGTTCCGTTCCTCCGCCGGTTGCCACCTTTCTCCTTACATCTTTGCAAGAAGCCGACGCAATCGTGCAGCAACATGCCGTCTGCCAGACTTCAACGCTTCAACTCGTTGATTCGGTAGCTATCTCTGAGATTCAGAAGCTGCGCCGTCAGCTTCCATCTGTGAAGCTCGTTCAGGTCATTCACGTTAGGGGCGATGAGTCGTTGGAAGAAGCCAAGACCATGGCAGAGTTTGTCGATGCACTTCTTCTTGATTCTGGCAACCCAACCTTGGAGGTCAAAGAGCTGGGCGGCACTGGGCGAGTGCATGATTGGGGAGTCAGCCGCAAGATCTGCCAGCAAATTGATTGCCCAGTCTTTCTGGCAGGCGGCATTCGCGCCTCCAACGTCCGGGAGGCCATAAAGGCAGTTCAACCCTTTGGCCTGGATCTGTGCTCCAGCGTGCGCAGCCACGGCAATCTCAGCGAAGAGCGACTTGGCGAGTTCATGCGAGCGGTGCGTAGTGTGGCCTAATTTTTAAACTACGGGTCCAACTGTTCATCGCTGAAATGCGGAAAATGTGGAACAGAAACGGGGACGCAGCTCGTTTTCTTCATCCAATTTCGGCCGACCCTCACGCGGCAGCAGCGCCCACAATCACCGGTCGCCATAATGTGAATGCTTCATCACAACTCTTTCCAGACCGCGATTCCATATCATCAAGCGGGGGCATTTTCAGGGACTAGGACACTGCAGCCTGGACAGCGCCTGTTTTATCGATGGCGATGTCTGCTAGAATCGCCGCAGATTGAATCAACCCCAGCGTTACAAGCTCACGATTGCCTACCGCGGCACGAACTATCACGGTTGGCAGCAACAGGCGGCAGCACCGAACTGGAAGGGGGATCAGCCCCAGGCTGGTCAGGGAATCCCCACCGTGCAGGAAATGCTCAAGCGCGCAATCGTGGATGTGGTGAAGCATCCGATCATTGTGTGTGGTTCATCGCGCACGGATGCTGGCGTTCATGCCAAGGGGCAGGTGGCCCATTTTGATACCACCGCAGTGCAGATTCCGCCGCTGGGATTGTGGCGGGCGATTAATGCGCGGCTGCCAGCGGATATTGTTGTGCGCAGTCTTGAACCGGTCGATGCGGAGTTTAATGCGATCGGTTCAACGATTTCCAAGCGTTACCAATATCTGATCTGGCATGGACCTCAGCGCAACGTGTTTATGGATGGTCTGGCATGGCATCGCAGTGCGCCGATGAACCTGACCGCAATGAAGCAGGCTGCGGCGGTTCTGGTTGGCCAGCACGATTTTGCCAGCTTCGCCAAGACAGGTCATGGCCGCGAAAGCACCGTGCGCACGGTTCTGGGTTGCGATATCAGCCAGCGTGGGGCGCACGTGGTGATCGGTATTGAAGCGACCGGTTTCCTCTGGAATATGGTGCGCATTATTGTCGGGACGCTGGTGGAGGTGGGCATTGGTCGCTACGGGCCGGAGCGCGTCGAGCAGATGTTGCAGGCGCGCGATCGCCAGGCTGGCGGGCCAACCGCGCCGCCCCAGGGTTTATATCTGCAGTGGATTCGTCACCAACACTGAGCGGTTCACGCTGGTCAATGGGGTGAATCAGCCCCAATTCAATCAATTGCGATCGCGGGTAACTTTGCCGAAGTGCGACCAGCGGATATGGTGGACACGCCAAGATGAAGATCGTGCACATCATCACGCGCCTGATTATTGGTGGAGCGCAGGAAAACACTCTGCTTTCCTGTCAGGGGCAGCATCGGCTGGGCCATGAAGTGACATTGATCACCGGGCCGGGTGTCGGGCCGGAGGGGTCGCTGATGGATCGGGCACGCAGCAGCGGTTATCGCGTCATTGAAGTGCCACAGATGCATCGCGCCCTTCATGCCGGGAACGATTTTTCCACCTATTGCCGGTTGGTGCGATTATTACGCCAGCTTCAGCCAGATGTTGTCCATACGCACAGCAGCAAGGCGGGAATCCTGGGTCGGTGGGCGGCCCGACAAGCCGGTGTGCCGGTGATTATTCATACGATCCATGGTCTGGCGTTTACCGCATCGACCTCACGGCTGGCCAACGGTGTCTATCGTACGCTGGAGCGCTGGACAGCGCCGATCACGACTAAGATTGTGTGTGTCGCCGGCGCCATGTCGGTCCAGTCGCTGGAGGCGGATATTGGTGAGGCCCGGCAGTATGTCACGGTTTACAGCGGCATGGAGACACAGGCATTCCTCGCAGCGCAGTCGCAGCGCCAGCGGATCAGGCAGCGATTGGGCCTGCAGCCAGAGCACATAGCTGTTGGTACGATTGCGCGCTTGTTTGATCTGAAAGGGCATGATGATCTGATTGATATTGCCCCTGATCTTTGCAAGCGATTTACCCATCTGCGCTTTTTGTGGATCGGCGATGGTTCATTGCGCCAGCATTTGGAAAAGCGTATTGCTGCAGCAGGATTGGAAGATCGGTTTATTCTGACGGGTCTGGTTAAACCGGAGGAAATACCCGACTATTGCAGCGCCATGGATATTCTGGCGCATCCTTCGCGCCGCGAAGGGCTGGCACGGGCGTTGCCGCAGGGACAACTGGCGGGCTGTCCGGTTGTTGTTTATGGCGTGGATGGCAATGCCGAGGGGTTATTGGATGGTGTCAGCGGGTTTGTCATTGCCCCCTTTGATCATGAGCAACTGGCGCAGAAACTGTCGATATTATTGAGCGATGCGCCGCGGCGGCAGCAGATGGGCCAGGCTGGCCGCCAGTTTGCCCTGGGACGATTCAGTGCCGAAACCATGGTTCAGCAGTTGCAAAGTGTCTATCTGCAGGCGATGGATGCCCGTCGCTAGACGGGGGGCGGATTTTGTTGGGGATACTTTAGGATAAAGACGCTCAGCAGAGGCGGGCATGCCTACAATTACCGGTTATCCATTACGCAGATTTTCGCGTGAGAAAGAAAAAATATGGCGAGAATTTTAATTGTTGGCCCTCATCCCGATGATCAGGAGCTGGGCATGGGTGGGTCGATTGCCAAACTGGCGAAGCAGGGGCATTTTGTGCATCTGCTGGATATGACCAATGGCGAGCCGACGCCGCGTGGCACTCCCGAAAAGCGAGCCAAAGAAGCCGCCGCAGCAGCCAAAATACTGGGTGTCGAGCGCACCCTGGTTGGTTTACCCAATCGGCAGGTGGTTCACTCGATTGATGCCCGTCATCGTGTTGCCAGTGTCTATCGCACGATTCGACCCGACTGGATTTTTCTGCCCTATCCCATCGATGCCCATCCCGATCATGTGGCGGTGACGCGCATCGGCGAGGATGCCCGCTTTGATGCCAAGCTGACCAATTGTCCGACCATCAGCGGCGAGCCGTGCTATCCCAAACGAATCATCTATTATTTTTGCACGCATTTGCGTCTGAATATCCAACCAACGTTCTGTCTGGATATCACCGACACGATCGAGACCAAAATCGCTGCGGTGACAGCGTATGAGTCGCAGATGGTTCAGATCAATTCTGAAGTGCCGCAGATGGTCAAGACGATGAATGGTTATTTCGGCGGACGTATCGGTACGCGCTATGCCGAACCGTTCTTTTCCCACGAAGTCATGGGATTTTCAGGGCTTGACCAGTTGGTGTGACGGCTGATTATCGTCGGGTGCTTCAGCGGTGTCTTGTTGGCTTTCCACGTCATCATTGCGCATCACTTCACGCAAAAGTGTTGTGGCGAAACTGCCGGGGGGCAGGGTGAAGGCCAGCGTGATGTGCGGGCCATGTTCATCAGCACCGGCGGACATGTCCAGATCAGCCGGTTTGACGCGCAGCGCCCGCCGCTGGCCACGGGCACGGATATCCTGATTGTCGCCGAAGTCATCCGGTGTGAAATTGTGGGCAGCCAAGATTTCCCGTTCGATACGGGCTGGCTCACCATCAGGCCAGCTCATGCGATAGCCAGGCATTGGGCCGGTGGGGCTGATCTCAAACCGATCAGCGCGCGGTTGTTCGGTGGCAGGATCCTGCACCTTGAAACAAGCGCCGTTGTCATGTTTCATGGCCAGATCACCCGCCAATAGTTGGCTGAGGGAATGATGGCGCACGCGATCGGCACAGACTTCGTTGAACAGATGAGATTGCAGAGCCGATACCCAGAGTTTGCGCACCGGCCGGTCGATGGTGCGCACGGCATCGGCGGGGCGTTGGGTCTGGATATACCGCGCCAGTGCCCGTCGTTCCTGCTGGCAGTGCTGCGGCCATGCCTCCAGTGCTTGTGGGAATTGACCATTCTGAAAATGAGTGCGCGCCTGAAAAATCACCGGATCATCAACGCCCGAGTCAGGCGCGCCCAGCAGGATGTTGAGTACGGCAGAATCATCGCCGCGAACCAAAGCTGCTCCCAGTTCGTGATTATTGCCGCGTAAACCAAAGCGCTGGGAACCAAAATAATTGGGCATGCCGTGGACAGCCAACTGGTTCAGAATCGGCCGCAGGCGGATGATGGCGGTGGGGTTTACATCGCGGATGCGAATGGCAAAGCGGTTGCCCGCCAGATGCCCGGGGCGCAATTTATTACCGTGGGGCATGGCCCAGACGATGTGCAGGTCATTCCATTTCAGATTGCGCACATCATCAGGGCGGAGATGGGGGATGGAAAAAATCTGGCGACAGACCGCCAGACTGTCCTTCAAACCGGCATAACCGATTTCGCGCGGTGAAATACGCAGCGCCCTTGCCAGCCGGTTGATCGCGCCAAGGGTTGTCAACCCGACCTTCTCGATTTCCATGAATAAATGCTCGCCCTCGCCGCTGGGTTCGTAGGCAGGCAGTTCCTGAACAAAAAAATCCTCCGGTCGCTGTTTAATCCGGCCGCCGATGCCGTCAACGTTTTCAATGAGATAGGGCAATGTCATGGCAGAGCGATTGTAGCGCGCAAACGCGAGCAGGGGGATCAGTTGAATCATTTTCCGTGAAAAGAATTCATGCCCGGGCAACCAGTCAGCGCTGGCCCAACGGCGGCATCTTCTGCCTTCGCCCGCGATGGACGCAATAGGCGCAACAAACACCGGCTGGGCAATCCATACGATCAACCCACCGGATTTGCGGTATCAGGTTTGTCCAATCAACAGAGGATTGTCAGCGGGCGGGGACGATCAGACAACCTGAACGCGGCGTCCAACGCGGCGTTTGCGGTTGATCATCTTCCGGCCATTGCTGGTGCGCATGCGGGCACGGAATCCGAGCTTGCGCGCCCGTTTAACCTTGCTGATGCGATGGGGATAGTGCATGACGATTGTTCCTTGCGTGCTGGTTACTTATTGTCCTGATCACTGGTTTGCTGAGCAGCAGCCGTGTCGGCCGAATCAACCGTCACCTGTACCGTCTCATACGAATGATTCCCATGGGAATCGCTTGCCTGGATCGTGATCTGGTGCAAACCCTTTTTCAGATCCGATATCGTAAAGCTGATATCTTCAGCCGGCGAATCGTAAATACTATCCGATGGACGCACTTTTTGCCAGTGGCTGGCGGAATCGAGTTTATAGGACACGCCGGCGACCGTGCTGGTGCGGTCAACGACCCGCAACTTGACCTCCAGTTTCGCTCCAACGAGCTGATGACTCAAATCGCCGATGACTGGCGGGGTGTTATCAATAACGAACGCATCGCTGACCCGGCGGGCCAGGCGCCCCTGTCCTTCAGCATTGGCCAAGGCGTCCGAAGCAGTCACCCGGACGTAATAACGCCCATCGGGCAGTGTCCGTGTCTTCCATTCGTAGCTTTGCTCGGCCAAATTGTTCTGAATTACGATCCATGGTCCGGCAGGTCCCTGACGGTAATGCAGCTCATAAAACAACTTATCGCCATTGGGGTCACTGGCATTCCAGTCGATGGTCCATTGTTCGGGCGACTGAGCCGGTTGATCCTGTTCGTCGGTTTCTGTTTCGCCACCAACGGTTGAGATGCTGTGGATCTGGGGGGATAAGTTAGGCAGTTGGTAGGTTGTAACAACACGGTTGACCAACGGGCTGACCTGTGGATCAGTTGTGGCAAACTGCAGGCGGTATTGCAGGAATCGTGCTGATGGCGCGGTGACGGTCATGTACTGCTGGACATCGACGGGTTTGGACCAGTCCGACCAGAGGTTCTCAGCCGGTTCATTCATATTGCCGCTGCGCCAACTGGCCTGCAACGTTGTACCCTGCGGCAGTGACCCTTCGACGTGCATCTTTCCAAAAAGGGAGGTCTGTGCAGCATCAAGTACAGGACTGGTGTACGTGCCACTGGCAGCAAAGCCATGGCTCATCGTCGCAATGCCACCGGTATTGGCCAAACCCAGTGTGATACGCCCGTCCTGCTGAGACAGGAGGGCCACGATCTGTTCAGAATCCAGCCTTGCCAGCACGGTGGTTTCTTCGGCGGCTGGATCAATCTGGTAAATCAAACCTTCGCTGCCGGTGGCGACGATCAATTTGCCATCCTGTGCGACCATATCCAGAACCATGACGGGTTCTCGAAACAGTTCGGTTACAAAACCGCGCGTGTCGATACGGTAGATGGCATTGCCGCTATCGCTTGGTTGAACCGGCCGGTGAGGCAGATCGGAGGCGGACGAGTCGGATTCTGCCTGGGAGGCGTGTTCAGTTTTATTATTTTCATCGCCAACGGGTTCAAGTTGATCGGGTGTATCCAGATCGGTGCGGGCTTGATCCACGTTGATTTGATGAGGCTGATCCACGGGCGTTGCCGCAGTTGACGGGTCATTGGTCGTGGCGGCGGCGGATGGATGATTTTCTGTCGATGCAGCCGGTGGGGAGGGCACCCGGGGTGATGCCGGCGTGTCGGCTGCCTGCTCCGGCTGAGCCGGTGTCGGTTGAGCCATCGCGGATTCGGTTGGGGATTGAGGCGCGCCTGCCGGTGCGCCGGATTGATCAAGATTTGGGGTGCCGATTGGGATGGGATCAGGTTCGTTGGGGTTGGGATTGGGTGCTTGCGGTGGCTGGGGTTCGGTGGGTGGTTTGGTGGGAATGGGCACGCCTGCCGATGCTGCCTCAGCCCGGCCGCTTGAACTGTCGGAGATATGTTCGTCAGCGCCGGACATAAAGCCGGTTCCCCTCTCGGCCTCGCTGGCACCAGCGTAGAGATTGCCGGATTGATCGATTAGGAGCGAACTGATTTCAGATTCGCTGGCGTCATAAAGTACAAACAGTGCGCCTGTGCGGCGATTGACCCGGTAGACCAAACCGTTGGGATCGGTTCCGATGTACAAAGTGTCCAAGCCGTCATAGGCCAGTGCCAGAAAATTATGCTCGTCGGTCTTGAGGAGGACTTTTGAACTTCCGTCGGGGTTGAGCTGGTGCAACTCGCCGTTGGGGCCGGTTGCCAGGTAGATTGTCCCATCGCCGGCGCAGGCCATGGCCCAGATATACTGCGTGTTGGCCGGTTGGAAAATCTCAATCGGCTGGTCACCGTCAAGCCGCAGCAGCCGCGCCTGTTCGCCACTGGCGCCGATAAGCAGCCGGCCACGGTTGTCAAAACCCAGCGCAAAAATATTGACGCCGTCGCCCAGTTGCACGAGCGTTTCAACCTTGTCCTCGCGCACGCGCAGAACAATACCATTTGGCCCTGTGCCTGCGTAAATCGTACCGTCATCAGCCTGCACCAGCGCATAGACGGCGCTGATACGCGGGTCATTTTCCAACAGAACCTTGACCTGACGCGATAGCTTCAAATCGCCCAGATTCGTCGCCACGATGTTGCTGGACTCTCCCTCCCGGAATTGCGTCTCACCGCTGTGATTCCATTCTGCGGGCTGAACAGCCAGTACCGGCCAGGCGGTTAGCATCAGAATTAACAGCGCCAGCAGTGCCGGCCGGTTCGTCCGTGACGAACCAGCAGGCCTGAAGCACGTTGCGATTGGCATGGGTGTGTGACGGAGGGCAGATTGGATCAATGATTGTAGTCGCATAATTTTGCCTGATTGCTGGTCAGTGGAAATATCGTTCACCACGATTTTCAATTCATGGATTGGTTTTTATTTTTGTCCGGTTGGCCAGACTCCCCTGGCGCGTCTTGGTCTTTGTTGGGTTTGGCTGTCGGGCTTTCATCCGCGTGGGGTGGTTCAGCCGGTAGCTTGTCCGGGGTATCCGGGCGGTCGGGGAGCTGAGCCGGCATCATTTTCAGTTTTCGCTCGACGGTGAACCCGAAATCGCTGTGGCCGTGCATGATATATTGCGTGGGGATGATTTTCACCTGGGTGCTGTCGAAGAGGCTTACATCGCTGCGACCGGAGGAGAGCATAATCTGCTGTCGCGATGAGGGTAGGTGAACCATTGCCTTGCGACCCTGGGCTATACCCTCACGACCGCCCGTCAGGTAGACATAGAGTGCCTTCTGCTGCACGCCCAGAACATCGTCCAGCACCGTGAAAAGTTCATCGGCACTCTGGGCGACGAAGCGAAACGGTTTGCTGTGCGCCTCATCATCAAGGTAGGAATCCCAGTCGGCAATTGACAGGCGATACTCTCCGTCAGGCAGATCGCGGGGCAACTCAAATGTAACCGGCATGGTGATTTCGTCACCGCGGAACGGGCGATAAACCACGAAAGCACGCATGGTTTCACCCGGTTGATAAATATTTTTAGGCAGGATGATTGAAGTCATCTCCGCATAGCTGGAATGAGGGGAAATGCGCATTTCCCCCTTCAGACTGGTTGGCAGGACCTGATCAAACGGGTTATTGGCGGCAATGGCGATTGGCATGCCAAGCTCGTAGAACAAAAAATAGCTGTCAGCATCGGAAACGGTGTTGCGAAGATGAACCTGCCGCCCATTTTCAAAATTAATGGTCAGGTCATAGTCGATGGTATGGTTGGGCGGCAGCGAACGCTGACCGGTGGCTGCGGTCATCAGTGCGATGCTGGCGAGCGTCGAGGTGAACTCACGATGACTGGCTGCCATGAAGTGGTACGTGCGATCCTCGCTGCCGTTGGTATAAACGACGTGAATGTCAATCGGGATCATGGCGGGCGCCGGACCAATGGTTCCAGCGATGCCAAAAGTCTGGTCATTGGTCAGCGTGCCGCGCACCTGACCCATGGAGCCAAGTTTGAAGCTGGTCATCAGGCTGGCCACGATTCCCTGCACCTGGCCATTGGCCATCGGCAGATTAACCGGTCCTTCGCTCATAAAGGGATGGCCAAATCCGAACACGCGATCACCCAGCACCTCGGTAACCGTGCCGACGGCAGTCATATCCACATCACCAATCAGAAGTGGGACGGCAATAACCGATCCTGGTTCCAAAGCGATATCCGCTGCGCCATTGTCATCCTGTCCGCCGCCGGATTGTAAAGTAGTCAGTCCCTTGGCGCGCAGCAGCGGAGCGAAGGTGTCCATCACCTGCTGGGGCAGGCCGGCGCAACTCAGTGGAGTGCTTAGTGGCTGCAGCGCCATGGGGCGATCGTCCGACTGTACGCTGGCGAGATTGCCCGGGCTTTTGGGCGCGAATAATCTGGCTGGATCAGCCTTGGCTGGGTTCCAGTAGGTGTCATCCATCCTCCAGGTGAATGAGGTGGAGGGGGTGGCGCCAACTGATGAGCCAGCCGCCGACGGGTTGGTCATTGAGGGGTGGGTGGCGGTGTGGTCGGCAGTGGTATTGTTCTGTTTTTCAGCAGGGGGTTGCGGCTGCATGTCCAGCATGTATTCGATCGGTTGAACACCTGCCAGCGGATCTTTCATCAGCGACCAGCCATAGGCAAACGCGCCAGCCAGGCGGGTGTTGCCCTGCGGATCGGTCAGATAAATCGGCGAACCACTCATGCCGGCAATCGGGCCGGTATGCTCCAGATTCTGACCTGAGCAGCGGATCAGGATCACATCGCCGCGCGGATTGAAATTATGTAAAATGGAGATGACTTCAACATCAAACCGTTCGATAGACGTTCCGTGGAAAACACTCAGTCCGTATCCTTTCCAGCCGGGTTGAACCTGGCTGACACGCCAATGTTTTTGCGGATCGAATAGGGACGTTTTTGATGGTGATTGTTCTGCTTGATCCGGGGATGGATGAACATCGGGCTTTGATGAATTGTTGGGGGGGATGCCGGCACTGGTCGGGTCGGCTGCGCTGGCTTGCGACAATGCAGCCACAGAACTGAATAAAGTGAGCGATAAGAGAGTCAGTGGAATCAGCCGCATCATGATGGGTGGCATGGTAAAGATAAGCAAAGAGATCGGCAAACATAGGCTGAAAATATTTGATGCGCTGGCGATCAAGCTCAGGCGCAGACGCCGCGTGAGCCAGCAAACAAGAAACGTGTTTCAACGGACTGAAGTTGAAAACAATCGCAACAAAAGGGGAAAGGGGATATTTCAACCGATTATAATTGACACCCGCTACCAGCATGGGTAGGTTGATGAGAGGAATTAACCAGCTACGCTACGACGTGGAATCTGCATTTCATCGATCCGCCCAATACTGTGGCGACCTAAGCTTCATTACGGGATCGCTGAAACCCATATTCTGAAATCGGTGGCAGGGCTGTTTGCCGGTTTTTGAATACAGGACGGTCACCCGTGACAGAAGAAGCACTTTGCAAAGCGCAAGCTGTTTTACAACATACCTTTGCCCAGCCCGACCTGCTGGTCGTCGCTTTGACGCATGCGTCGATTGCCGACAACCGCCTGGCCAGTAATGAGCGGATGGAATTTCTCGGCGATGCGGTGCTTGATCTGATTGTCTGCGACGAACTATTTCAACGATATCCGCAGCATCTGGAAGGCGATTTGACCAAGATCAAGTCAGCCGTGGTGTCACGACGCATCTGCGCGGAAATTTCCAATGAAATCGGTCTGACCGAGCTGTTGATGATTGGCAAAGGTCTCAGTTCGCGGGCGCAGATGCCTCCGAGCCTGGCCGCTTGTGTTTATGAGTCGATTGTGGCTTCAATCTATCTGGATGGGGGATTTGAAGCCGCCCGGGCATTTGTATTGCGGACCATTCGGCCCAAGATCGATCTGATTGCCGCCAGCGTTCATCAGATGAACTACAAGGCGGTGCTCCAGCAATATGCCCAGCAACACCATGGCTCAACACCGATCTATGAACTGTTGGATGAAAAAGGGCCGGATCACAGCAAATGTTTTGAGGTTGGTGTGGCGCTGGATGGCCGCCGTTTTACCAGTGCCTGGGGGCCAAATAAAAAGACGGCGGAACAAAAAGCCGCGTTGCTGGCGTTGGAAGAACTGGGCGTCTTTGATGCCCTTGAAGTCGATCGGGCATTTGAGCAGTTGCAGGACACCAACGGCAACGATTAGCTGATGGGGCGGTTGATCGTGGGGCAATTCAAGCCCGGTTGATTCAGGGCGCTGGATTGCCTGAATTGGGCAATTGCTGCTGATTGGTGTGCGGCTGATCCTGTAAATCTTCAGCCAGGGTCGCCGTGGCGTAGACTTCCGCCCGACGGTTGCCGGCCCGTGCCTCTGGCGTGTAGGCACGCTCAACCAGCGGTTCAAAGGTCGAACACCCCTGCACACGCAGTATCTCCGGTGCAACCCCCTTGGTAACCAGATAATCCGCCACCACCTGGGCGCGGCGCAGGGATAAATCCAGCTTGTCCTTTGGAGTGGCTGTTTCAGGCAGGTCGTCCAGTCCGGTATGTCCCTTGACCATGATGATATTACGATGGCCGCGGAACTGGGCGGCGATCTGATCCAGATCGCGCTGCATGGATGAGGACAACTCGTAGGAGTTGATTTCAAAGTTGACCCGCCCGCCGGTTGTGGCCCAGCGGCTGGGGCGGATGTTGGTCGTTTCGTTATCGATACCATCAGCGCCGCGCTGTTGCAGACGGCTGGCACCGGCATTATCCGGACCGTTGCGCAACCGACCCTCTTTCATCGCCTTTTCCAGCAGGTAAATATCAATGGGATCGTTGCTGTTGGGATCGGGTTTGTAGCCAAAGGCCTGTTTGATCTCCGCGACCGTCTCGGTTTCGGTCTGGGCCTGGGCAGCGGCGTTGGCGGGGTTTCCGTCGGGTTTAAGAACCCAGAGAATCACGAACAACCCCATCATGCACATGATCAGGTCGGCCAGCGTGAAGATCCACTCAGGGCATTCTTCACACATTTCTTCGGGATTGCATTTACCGCACTTGGCTGCCATGGTTGATCAAAAGTAATGGGTTACTCACGCGGCCTTGGGCATCGCCGCCTGCTGGGTGCTGCTCAGGAAGCTCATCAACTGCATTTCCACGACTCGAGGGTTGTTACCCGCTTGAATACTCAATACACCCTGAAGGATAATCTCCTTGGCGAAGACTTCCTCCTTGCTTTTCAGGCCGAGTTTTTCAGCGATCGGACCAGCAAAGATGTTCTGCATCAGCGCCCCGTAGAGTGTTCCGCTGATGGCGCCCGCCAGAGCCTTGCCCACCGCCGAAGCGTCGCCGCCCAGATTCTGGAACATCGCCACCTGGGCGACCAGACAGGCAATCAGCCCGCATCCGGGACCGAACTTGGCGATCATGCCCCAGAAGTGCTTGCCATGCTTGTGGCGCTCCACCATGGATTCGACTTCGATACGCATGATTCGCTCGATAATTTCCGGATCCGTACCGTCAATGGTTAATTGCAGACCACGACGTAAAAAGGGATCGGGCGCTTCGCGGGCGACGGTTTCCAGCGCCAGAACGCCATCACGGCGTGCGGTTTCAGCGTACTGCACCATTTCCTTGATCAGGTGCTGTACATGCGTGCCCTTGTCAAACAGCATCTTTTTAAGGCAGGAAAATGCAGACATGACCGAATGCAACGGCATGGACGCCATCGTTGCACCCAAGGCGCAACCGAAGACGAGCATCAGTTCAGCCGGTACGATGTACGGGCCGAAATTACCGTGGGTGGCATGAAAAATGCCATAGGCCAGAGCACCCCAGGCAAGGAGATAACCAATCAGTGTGGCCAGGTCCATAAGCGATAGCCGCAAAAGAAGTTACAGACTGCCAAATATCGCTGTACCTGCTTGACGTTGCTGTTTTCAGACAGCTGCGGTACAGAGATGCGTCTGCTTATTGTTTATTTCGGCGTGATCGACGTTGCAGGTTGAGAGATTATCGGAACTTGATTGCAATGGTTGACGCACATACGCCGATGAAGGACAAAGATAAGAGATGGATGTAATCGGTCTACTTAGTGCTGATCAGGTGTTGAGCATGCTGGAAGCGGGCAGCTATCTGCTGTTGTTCCTGCTGCTGTTTGCCTGTGGGTTGGGTTTGCCGTTGCCGGAAGATATTCCGTTGCTGGCCGCCGGTACGCTGATCGCGCGGGGCCGGATGGAACTTCTGCCCGCCTCGATCTGCGCCTGGTGTGGGATTATCGGCGGGGACTGTGTTCTTTACCTGCTGGCACAGCGCTATGGGATGAATATTACCCGCATTCCGTTGATCGGTCGGCATGTCACGCGGGAACGTATCGAGCGTGCCGAGCGCCTGTTCGAGCAGTATGGTGTTTGGGTTGTGGCGGTGGGACGATTGTTTGCCGGTATTCGCGGGGCGATGGTCGTGGCAGCCGGGGCGACTCGATTTAATTTTTACAAGTTCATTGTTACCGATGGTCTGGCTGCGCTGATCAGTGGAGGGCTGTTCCTGTGGCTGGGGCATGTATTCGGTAAAAATCTGGACGTGCTGGCGGAAAAGGTGAAAGCCGGCGAGCGCTGGGTTTTTGCGGTACTGATTATCGCAGGGGTTCTGGCGGTCATTTATGTCTGGTGGCGGCGGCGCAAACGTCAGGCCCTGACCGATGCTGCCCTGAAAAAAGCGGTTCATGTGGCGCAGCGCCGCGCCCCAGTGACCAGCACAGAGGCTGATGCAGCGGCGGGTTGTGATGACCGTGGCGCAGCGCCGGTGGACTCATCGTCAGCCCCGCCGGAATCGATCAGTCCGACACGTTCGTGACGTGTCGCTGGCTGGGCGGCGGGATCTCAAGCTGCCCGTATCGTCGTGTTCAACCGGGATTTATTTGACGCATGGATGCGTTGCGTGCCTACACTTCTCGCCGGATGCTTGCCCTGGGGGCGATTGGTTTTGCTTCGGGTCTGCCACTGGTTCTCACCCAAGCCACGCTGCAGCAATGGATGAAGCATCGCGGGATCGATCTGACCACGCTGGGGCTGCTTAGCTTGGTGGGGTTGCCCTACACCATCAAGGTTTTATGGGCGCCATTTCTGGACCGCTGGCGGGCACCGTTTTTAGGCGCGCGTCGTGGGTGGCTTGCGGTGACTCAACTGCTGCTCATCGGCGCAATCGTGGTGCTGGCGTTATACGGCGCGCGGGCGGAGATGCTGAGTGTGGGGGCAATGGCAATGACCATCGCTTTTTTCTCAGCATCGCAGGATATCGTCGCTGATGGATACCGTACGGATCTGCTGCGCCCGGCTGAACGTGGTTATGGTGCGGGTTTGTTCGTAACGGGGTATCGCCTGGCGATGGTGAGTGCCGGCGCCGGTGCCAGTATTGCCGTGGGCTGGGGGTGGATGCAGTGGCAACACGCCTACTTGTTGATGGCGGGTTTAATGGCGATCGGCGTGGTCGGGACGTTGCTGGCTGATGAGCCGGATCGCGAACCGGATCAACCTGAGTCGCTCTATCAAGCCATTGTGCCTCCGCTGCGCGAGTTTTTAGCGCGCGGCGATGGTGTGCTGGTTCTGTTGTTTATCATGCTGTTTCGCCTGCCTGACTCAGTGGCCGGGACAATGACCATCCCGTTTTTGATGGATATCGGCGTCAGTGATGAACAAATTGGTTATTATCGCCACGGCCTTGGCGTAGCGACAACGATAGTCGGCGCGATGGCCGGCGGAGCGATTGTCGAGCGCATCGGTCTGCGCGCTTCGCTTTGGGTCTTTGGTATTCTGCAGGCGCTGAGCAACGCCGGATTTCTGCTGCTGGCCTGGACCGGAGCCAAACTGCCGGTGCTGGTGTCGGCGCTGGTTTTTGAAAACTTGTGTGCGGGTTTTGCGGTGGCGGGTTTTTTCGTGTTTCTGATGAGCCCGTGTCACCGGCAGTATACAGTGACGCAATATGCGCTGCTCTCCAGCCTGATGGCGCTGATGGGGCCGATCATGGGAAGCTGGACGGGGGCAGCGGCTCAGTGGTTGGGCTGGCCGGGGTTTTTTCTATTAAGTGTGGCGACTTCCCTGCCAGCACTGCTGCTTCTGGTGTGGATTCGACCCCGCCCGCAGGATGAGCAGGGGTAGGATTTGGTCCATAAACAAGCAGCGACCGGTTTTGGCAATTGCCATTGTAATCAGCATCACAGGATATAACGTATTTGCAATGCGGTCTCGAACGTTTGTCATTATGGTTTGGCTGCTGGTGATGGGGGGAGTGGCGGATGTTGCCCGCGGAGTCTGGTTTGATGAGAGCTGGCCCTACCGTCGGGCGGTGAATGTCACCTGGGATGCCGAACATGCCACCGGTCGGGAGGTGGCGCAGGTTACGATTTTGACCGCCGGCCACCACTTGCGCGATGGCAGCGACGTGCGCGTGCTGACGTATGACGGTCGGCCAGTCGCGTTTGAGGTGATGCGGGTGGGGCCGGGGGATCAGGTTGAAGTGGCCTTTGGGTTGCACCGCCAGAGCAAGGATTATTATGTCTATTGGGGTCGATCCCAACCGCCTCCATTGCCAGCGGATCAGCCGAAGTTTGCCCCGACATCGGGGTTGCTCATGGAAGTGCGCCAATGGAACACGCGCCGAGCCAATAATTTTCAGCAGATCATGCAGTCGTTTGACGCCAGCCAGTCTGTTCTGGGCAAGACGATGATCGATCAACCGCTGCTGAGCTATAACCCGGTGGCTGATCAGCGCCAAAGCATCTCCAAAATTACCGGTACGATTTTGGCGCCCATCGACGGTTCCTACTATTTCGCCATTAACGCCGATGACCGGGCGGGGTTGTGGATTGATGGTCAACCCGTTGCCTTCGCTTCCCATATTGCCGGTGACGCCCGCTTCAATGGCACGATTGACCTCACGCGCGGCCAGCATGATTTTACGGTTTATCTGGCGAATTTTGGGGGCGATTGCCGGTTGAATGTCGGTTGGCGCACACCAGGTACCGCGAAAATGCAAACGATGGAGCGCGGCGCGTTTGGGTATATTTTTGGCGGTGTCATCGGGCCGATGGAACAGACGGGCAAACGGCTGGTCGCCGATTTCCAGCCTCAGTATATGGGCGAATGTTTTTTCAGTAACGAGTATGCCCATCGTATCCGTTTCACCGCTGCCGAGGTGCGCGGGGGGGAATATGAGTGGAGTTTTGGCGATGGTCAGACAGCTCGGGGGCAGCAGGTTGATCACGTCTATCTGACTGGCGGTGTGTTCCCTGTAAAAATTACGGTGAAAACGAAAGAGGCGCAGGATACACAGACAACCGAGCTTCAGGTTCAGCGCGATTTTTCCAATCTTCGGCGGATGAAGGAGGATGGGGTGATAACCATCGCCCCGATCGTGCGCGGATATGATCTGTCTGGCGCACCACCGGATCAACTGATTCGGATGATTGAGTTGCAGCAACAGGCGGGCGACCGTCAGGCGATGCTGGCAGCAGCCATGCCGCTGGCGCGCCTGGTCAAACAACCGACAATCGCCAAGGCACTGGCAGCGCTGCAATTGGCGGTCGATGATGCGCTATCAGCCGGGATGACGGATCAAGCCATTGCGCTGTTGGAACAAGTACCGGAAAATTCCAACCTTCAACCCCGCGCGGCTGTCATACTG
>WBZR01002758.1_pt1 | contig 17387 bp, 18 predicted proteins | sample 5204231 | NCBI WGS metagenome assembly WBZR01 (sample SAMN12412403, study PRJNA552823) | activated sludge metagenome | isolation source: activated sludge from anammox sidestream of wastewater treatment plant... | place: USA: Virginia | collected 2017-08 | reverse complement strand
GGGTTCTCTGCGAACTCGCGATCGCCGCCTGCGATCTGGCTGAGGTGCTGGGTTCGGCGATCGCGCTCAAGCTGCTGTTCGGGCTGCCGTTGTTGGTCGGCGTGATCGTGACGGTGGCGGATGTCCTCTTGATCCTGGCGCTCCAGAACCGTGGATTCCGGCGCATCGAAGCGATCGTGGTCACATTGATCGTGACAATCGGGGGCTGCTTCCTGTACGTGCTTCTCGGCGCGCGTCCGCCGGCCGGTCCGCTCATCCAAGGCTTTGTGCCGACGCTCGACATCGTGCGGAACAAGGAGATGCTGTACGTCGCGATGGGCATCCTCGGCGCGACCGTCATGCCGCACAATCTGTACCTTCACTCGTCGATCGTGCAGACCCGCGCCTTTGGCCTGGAGAACGAAAACAAGCGCGAGGCGTTGAAGTTTGCGACGATCGACTCGACGGTTGCGCTCCTGTTCGCCCTGTTCATCAATGCGGCGATCCTCATCACGGCCGCGACCGCCTTCCACCTCAATGGGAACCACGACGTAGCTCGGATCGAGGATGCCTACCGTTTGCTTGCGCCGGCAGTCGGCGTCGGAGCGGCCGGCACGCTCTTCGCGGTCGCGTTGCTCGCAAGTGGACAGAACTCGACGTTGACTGGCACGCTCGCGGGTCAGATCGTGATGGAGGGCTTCCTCGACATCCGCCTGCCTGCGTGGCTCCGACGCTTGATCACGCGGCTGATCGCCGTTGTCCCTGCGGTCCTGGTGATCGGGCTCATGGGAGAATCGAAAGTCGACGACCTGCTCATCCTGAGTCAGGTTGTTCTGAGCTTCCAGCTTCCCTTCGCTGTGATTCCCCTTGTGATGTTCACGAGCGACAAGGCGAAGATGGGCCAGTTCGTCAACTCGACCACCACCAAGGTTATTGGCTGGACGCTCGGCCTCGCGATCGCGGGTCTCAATGGGTGGCTGATTTGGCAGACGGTGATCGGCGGATAAGGCGCGCCGGGCCACGCCAGGATCGAGGCTGCAAGAGGCTAACGTCGTTCTCTACGAGATCCACGACCCCCTTGGTCGGTTCAAACGTCGCATACAATGGAGCTATGCGCCGTGCCTTCACGCTCATCGAACTGCTGGTGGTCATCGCGATCATCGCGATTCTCGCCGCCATCCTGTTCCCGGTCTTCGCGAGCGCCAAGCAAGCGGCCAAGCAGACAGCCTGCGCGAGCAACATCAGGCAGATCGGCTTCGCGATGCAGCTGTACCTGAACGACAACGACGACTACTGGGTGCCGATGGCGACCTATGATCCGTTGCCCGGGTTTGCCCCGCAAGAGCTCTGGTTAGGCTATGACAACAACAACGCGCCGCTGGACGGTGGCTTCTATGGCCACGTATATGAACCCGCGATCAACAAGCCTCGACCTGGGAAGCTCGACCCCTATCTAAAGAGCCGCGACATCATCCGCTGTCCGGCCATGCCCACGAACTGGCAGACCTCGTACGCGATCAACTTCTTCTATCCGATGTCGGTGGGTCAGTCTGCCTACTACAACACGAATCCCGGCGCCGCGATGAACGAGTATGGGCCGAGCGCGCGAACCCTCACCCTGGTCGGAGGCGTGCTAACCACCACCGCCGCTTCCGGTTCCGAGATCGAGGACCCTGCTTATACGCTGGCCGCATGGGAGCATCGGGCGACGGTCCCCGCCTGTAACTTCCTTCAGGGGCCCGACTGGTTCGGGTCGCCCCCTGACGACGACAACCTTCGGGAGCACTTCCACTTCCTCCATCGAGGAGGCTCGAACATGCTCTGGACCGACACGCACACAAAGCGGCTGATGTACTCCCAGCTCCGCAGGCCGATGTTCTCCTGCCAGAAGGGCATTTACGGACTCTAGCTACCGGCCAAAGGCGACCCTTAGGATCTCCAGCGTCAGCTCGGCGGTCAGCACAAGTTCCTTACGCGCAATGAGCTCATCGTGGGTGTGGATCTTGTCCATGCCAGTCGCAACCACGATGCACGGCAGGCCCTTCGCGTTGTAGACGTTCGCGTCGCTGCCCCCAAGAGTGGTTCTCAACTTCGGGTCGAGCCCAAGCCTGCGGCTCGCCTCTTGCGCGACCTGAACGACCCGAGCATCTGCCGGGATGTTATAGGCGGCGTAATGGCGCTTGTGGTCGATCTTGACCTCGGCGCCCCACTTCCGGGCCGCTTCTTCGAACCGCATCATCATGTGGTCGATCTGAGCGTCCAGTTCGTCCTTTGACGTCGAGCGCGCTTCAGCCTTGACCTTCACGTTCGCGCATACCACATTCGTCCCACTGCCACCGTGGACGGTGCCGAGGTTCGCGACAGTTTCCGGTCCGATTCGGCCGAGCTTCATGCCCTCCACCGCCGAAGCGAGGACCTGGATCGCATTGATCCCCTTCTCGGGGTCCTTCCCCGCGTGGGCAGGCTTGCCAATGATCTCGATGTCCAGCTTGTCGTGAAACGCGGTCTTCGTCACGTACGTTCCGACGGGCGGCCCGGTATCGAGCACGTATCCGAAGTCGAGACCCAGATCGTCGATCTTGAGAGCCGCAGCGCCCTTCAACCCGATTTCCTCCGCCACGCTGAGAAGGAGGCAAACGTCGCCGCGAGGCTCGCCTGATTCAACGAGCGCGAGGCAGGCCTCGATCGCCGGGGCCATGCCGGCCTTGTCGTCCGCTCCGAGAATCGTGTCGCTGAGAGAGTAGAAGACTCCGTCGCGCTCTTCGACGATGAGCCCTGCGGTCGGTTCGACCGTATCGAAATGGGCGGAGAGGAACACCTTCGGTGCGTCCGGCAGATTCCCCCGCATCCACGCGATCAAGTTGTTCGCGTTGCCGCCGATTTCTTGGCCGGCATCGTCTTCCGTGACCTCGAACCCCAAGCTCTCGAGATGACTCTTCGTGAACTTCACGCACGTGGCTTCTTGGAGCGACGGGGCATCGATCTCAATCAGCTTCAGGAAGAGGTCGACAAGGCGCTCCTCGTTGATCATGGACCGGAGGTTACCGAACCCTCGGAATCTACGACCACGGTCGAATCCCCAGCAGTGCCAATGATCTGAGGGTACGGGCTGAGACTGGGGATCCAGAGGGGCACTGATTGCTTGTAGCGACGGTACGGCTCGCCAAACCTCGCTTCGAGGTCCGCCTCCTCGTACGGTCGTGCAAGCACGTGCCATGCAACGATGCCCGCAAGCGCGTAGGCGATGACCAGGAATGATCCGAGGAACACTCCCACCATGACGCCTTGCAGGATCCCGAGAACGGCCATCGGGTTCCGCACATACCGATAAGGGCCCACCACGACGAGCTTGGTCGTGGTGTCAGTTGGCAGGGGAGTTCCCTCACCCAGCAAGGCGAAGCTCATCCCGCACCAGATTCCAATCGCTCCTGCCGCGCAGAAGATCAAGACCGCGATCAGCCGCACTCCGCTGGGATCGAAGCCAGGTGCTGCGAATTTGGCTTCGATGGAGATGATCGTCCAGGGGATCGCCACCAAGAAGACGCCCCACATGACCGCAGTCTGGAGCAGCGTCAAGATCACGTTGGCGGCCCGGCTTCTCGACCTTGCGGGCCGGAAGCACCGCATGGGGTTCATGGCAGGGCCACACCCCTGGCTGCGAGTACGGTCCCGACCATTGTTGCGATCATCAGCAGGTCTGCCGCCGGTCGCGTGCCAACCGGCCAGTTGACGGCAATCGCCCCCGCCAGTGCATAGGCCGCCGCACCGCATGTCATCCAGCCGCCGATGGCGCGGTTCCGATGTCCCGCAAACCCCAGAACGGCGGACATGGCCGACAGCCCTCCAAGGATGAGCAGATCGGGCACCAGGAACTTGTGAAGAATCGCTGGGTGGACGTCCTCACGGAAGAACACGCTCAGCAACCACGGGTCTCCTCGTAGGAGGATGAGCCACCAGATGACAATGCCGACCGCCTGGCAGAGGAGGTACGTGCAAGCCAGCTTCCGGGCCGCCATCACCGGCGAGCATACTCGCCAGGCGGGGTGCGATCCATAATCCTGCCGTGCTCAAGGTCGACGATGCCCCGCTCGGAATCCAGCTCGAAGAAGACGTTCTCGGAGGCTATGGCGGCTTCCCCGATCGGCTCTTTTTGATCTCCGCCGGCGATGGGAAGTACGCGGCCAACAACGTAACTCTGCACGACGGACAGAACATCAACGGTTTGGCTAGCTTCCCGTCGGCAGACGACGCGACGACATACATGGCCCTCCTCGCCGGCCTTTCAGGCGACATTGTCGCCAAGTCGTTCGAGGAAGCGCGTCAAATCGCGATTTCCAAGCCAGTGCTGAGCTGCTTGCTGCTCTTTGTGGGCGGCAAGGTCGTCGACATGGTGTTCGTCCGCTAAGCGCTCGCCTGAGCGGCCGGGCCGAGGAATCGACCCCGCAGCGCGGACAGTGCGTCAGTCTTGTCGGTCTCTCCACGAGGGATCTTCGTCAGCCCGAGCGCAATGATGCAGTTCACAATCACCATCGTCGGCAGGCTGAAGAGGGTGTTCTCGGATACACCGCTGACCATCAACATGACGCCGCAGAAGAAGGCGGCGCCGGCAAAAGCCCGCTTCGTTCGGGCATACCTAAGCTGGTAAAGCAGGGTTCCGAACGAGCCAAACATGTAGAGGATCCCATACATGCCGTAGGAAACGAACGTGTACGCGTAGATGTTGACGAGCAGACCCTCGACCGTGTAAGCGCTTCGAACGATCATGCGCTGGCGGTTCAGGGCAGAGCTCGCCGCAGCGACACCGGTCACCGGGAACTTCTCCATCAGCCCACGTGACGCCTCCATGACCCGGGCGCGCTGATACCAGCCCCAAAGGCCGCGCGAGCTCTCGTTCTTGACGACCCCGACACCCTTGGTAAAGACCTTGTAGCGCTCGATGTTGAAGACTTCCACCGACACGAGGAACATGGCGAGCAGGACGGTCATCAAGCCCACCGCGACGAACCCCTCACTGTAGCGCTTCTGGACGAAGAGCATGAGGATGTACGCCATGATGAGGGCAACCATCGTGACGATTCCGGTTCTCGAGTAGGTCGCGAAGAGGGTTCCCAAGAAGAGCGCGGCCGCACCGAGTTCAAACCAGGACCATCTGCGGTATCCAACCTTGGCGACGATTCCGCAGAACCCGACGAGGATGAGCATCGCCATCGAGTTCGCGTGGGCCATGATGCCACGTGCCTGCCACGGAGCGGAGGGGCCCTCCATCATCATCTCGGCCTGGCGCTGCTTGTAAAAGTCGTCGATCGTGTGGCGGAGGCCGGCCACGTTGAGTGCTTGCGCCAAGGCAAGCAGGCAGGCGAACGCGATGACGCCAATCAGCCAGTTCAAGACAATATCGATTCGGAATCCTCGACGGTTCAGGCCCTCTCGGACAGCCAGATAGTAGAAGAAGGGCTGCGTGAACTGAAGCCCCCAGTCGATGAAGCTAAGGAGGCCCGCGTCGCGCGACATGAACAGGTCGGCGTAAACGGAGGCCAGGCCGTGCAAGGCGACAAACGACAGGTTGAAAATGTCCCAAGCGGTGATCTGGTATCGGCCACGTCGGCCAACTCGGTCGAGGATGAGCCAGACCAAGACGAGGCGGATCGGCAGATCGACCAAGCGGTTGTAAGGGAGGGAGAACTCGACCGCCCGCTCGAGGAGGAACTGCACCGCGACCGACAGGCCGATGAGGTGTGACAACGCGACTCCGCGAACGCCCGTCGCATCCGGAAGCGCTCCAGCCTTGGGAATGGAGAACGAAAGAAGCCTCATGCCTGCTGTTCCTTATTATCGGAGACGCGCGTGCCCGGCTTCACGATTGGGATTTCGTTTAGCCACGGCGGAACTTCATCGGGAGCGTAGGAGACCGCTTCCACCCGGTGAGCCGCCGAGAATGGGCAACCGAAGTCGATCGGCTGCGCGCTTCGATCGATCAGGACCGCGACCCCCGACGGCACCGCGCCATGGTCACGGATGACGTCGATGACTTCATGGACCGAGGTGCCCGTCGTCAAGACGTCGTCGACGACAAGGACCCGTGCGCCAGATTCGATGGACGCGCCCCGTCGCAGAGTTCTTCGTCCCTGCTCCGACTCGACGTACAGAGCCGACAGTCCCATCTGCCGGGCCACTTCGAATGCGATGATGATTCCCCCGGTCGTCGGACCTGCGACGACATCGATTCCCTGCCCGGCAAAGGTCTGCGCGATCTCGGAACAGAGGCGGGAGAGCACCAATGGCTGCTCGAGCACCCGAAACTTCTCCACGTAGACGTCGCTGTGACGCCCACTCGTCAGCAGGAAGTGGCCCCGCATGATCGCTCCGGACCGCTGCAACAGGGCTTCGAGCTCGGGATCGGCCATGAGGCTATCCGACCACGCTGAAAGGGGTCATGTCCCGGACGATCTCGTTGTCCTCGTTCAACAACACCATCCTTGGGATGATCGGCTCGTCGCTCAGGTCGAACGCCGCGATCACGAGGCGATCTCCAGGCTGAAAGAAGTGCGCGGCGCCGCCATTGAGGCCGATCACGCCGCGGGGTCCGGCAAACGCATAGGTTTGGATCCGCGCCCGATGGTCGACTGCCCAAACATGGACCAGTTCGCCATCCTCCAACCCGACCCGGTGCATCAAGTCTGCACAGATCTCAATGCTGCCGACATACTCGGGATTCGAGTACGTCACACGGGCCTGGTGAAGCTTCGCCTTAAGAAACTGGGACAAGCGCATCGTCTTCTCGTCGCACCTCTTCTGTTATCGGAGATTCCTTTCTACGATCAGGGCGCCTTCGACGTCTTCGATCGAGGGCTGAGACGAAGCCACCGACGGCAAGGATACCTACGCCAAGCCAAACGAGGGCGGTCAGCGGCTTGTAGTAGAGCTCGACCGGGAACACCGGGATCCTGTAGGTGAGCGTCAGCGTGACCGACTGGTCCGCCGCGTTCATGCGCTCGAGGCGAACCGAAAACTGGTCGTCGATCCCGACCTCTTCATGGCTTGGACCGCCGTCCTTCCCCAGCACGATCTTCGGGGTCAGTTGCTGGGTCCCGGCTTGATCGACGACCTCCAACTGGGCGCCAAACTTCGTTCCGGCCATGCCCGCCTCGCCCTCCCGCACCATCTTGTGGTACCGGATGCTGTAGGTCCGGTCCTTCCGCTCGGACCAAACCGTGGCGGAAATCTTCCCAGACTCGCCCGGCTTGAGCGTCAACTCGCTTCCGGTCGACGGCTGCAGCGGGTGCAGCACGAGATACAGGTCATGGCTTGCCCAGCGTTGGATGTGTGGCCAGGTGATTGGCTGTGGTTCTCCCGATTGGGCAATCGAATACGACAGGCCGGGGCTGGCGACGAACTCGGGACCATCACCGCTGACCTTCAGCTTGACCTTGTTGTTCCGGTCGAAGAAGTCGAAGTCCTGATCCGGGATCAGTTCGAGGGTCGGCGACGGCGTGCCCGCCATCAGCGGGAAGGCGGGCAGCCCAGGCTGCAACGCGTACTCTTGATGGCGTTCGAGGCCCCGCGAGACGATCAGCCCCCCCATCGCGAGGGCGACGCCCACGTGCGAGAGGAACGGCCCAATGCCCAGTGGAGCTCGGCGCATCGTGTCGATGAGCCGAAACAGATTGGCGATCAAGGTGAAGGCGCACAGCCAACCCAAGAAGAACATCCATGGTCCAAGGGGAGCCTTCGTGCCAAGCAGATCGATCGTCGAGTCCTTCGCCAGCTGGAACCCAACATCGTGGCGTGACCCCACGATCAGGACGATGCCCATGACGAAGAGGGACAAACTGAAAGCGTTCAGAACACGCCCGAGGATCTCTCGCCATCCGGATTGACGCCAGGGCGCGAACGGCGCGAGTGCCATGAGCAGCATGATCGGGACGAAGAACCAGACGACCACCCGGTGATAGAGCGCCTCTTCGACGACCTTCGGGGTCTTCCCCATCGCAAACTGAATCAACGGGACGCTCATTCCGATCGCAACGGCGAGCCCAAACATCGCCACAAAAGCGTTGCCCGCTCCGAAAAAGCCGACTCGCGTCAAGCCGTCCACTGGGGCCCCGCCAGCCTGCGAAGCCGATTTGAGTCTCGACGCCCACAGTCCAAGGAAGCCGGCGGCTGCCACCACAAGGAACCACAGGAGGACCTTGTGCGCACTCGCGTTCATCTGAGCGAACGAGTGGACGCTGACCTTATCGAGGAAGCCTGCTCGGGTCAGGAAGGTTCCGTAGCAGAAGACCAGGAACGGAAGCCCCGCGAACAGCAGGTTGCTGGGCTTCCACTTCCCTTTTGTCGACTGGACGAGCAGACCGTGGATCAACACCACGAGGAACAGCCAGGGAACGAAGCTGACGTTCTCGACGGGATCCCATTTCCAGAACCCTCCCCAGCCCAGGGTCTCGTAAGCCCAGAAGCCCCCCATGCAGAGCCCAAGCCCGAGGAGGCTGACTCCCATGATCGCCCAGGGCCTCACTCGGGATACCCAGTCGTCGTAGTCGCGACGGACAAGCGCGGCGACCGCGTAAGCAAAAGGCACGATCAGAAGCCCAAAGCCAAGGAAGATCGTTGGCGGGTGGATCACCACCCAATAGTTGTTCAGCGACGGCGCAAGGCCTACGCCGTTGGGAATGGCGTACACCTTCCCTTCGAACATCTGGAGCACGAACGGAGACTCGTAGGCCAAGATGCCGCAGATCGACCCCAGAAAGACCGCGGCCACCGCCCCGAAGGCGCGGCGGTAGGGTCCGGTACCTCGGATGGCGAGGAGCGCAAAGAGCGCAGAGCTCGTCGCCCAAAGCAGGAAGCTTCCCTCTTGCCCAGACCAGACCGCGGCGGTCTTGTAAGCGAGGCCGTTGACCTTCTCCGAATGCGCGTAGACGTATCGAAAGTGAAACTGGTCCGTCGCGAACAGTGTGGCCAGGCTCGCAAACGCTCCGAAAATCGAGGCACACCCAGCCCCAAGCAGCCATCCACCCCACCTCGAGTTCTCCCGCCGGTCCACAAGCAGGGAGACCGCAGCCAGGGCAAAGAGGACAACCCCGGCGAGAACGAGGGACCGGCCGATCGTTCCTACCAGCAGACTCCACTGAGGAGCCAAGGGCAGGTCGAGCGCCTTATGGTCCAACGGATCCTCGATTTTGAGTCCAGACCTGGATGACCTTCACAGAGTTCAATTCTACGCCTGTCGAGGTCAGCGACGTCGCGAGGCTTTGGCGGGAATCATACGCCAGTAGAGTTCATGGCACGGTTTGAGCTAGAATTCTGTTTATTCCGATGATGAAGCGCCTCGCCATCCTGCTCGCTTGCGTCTGCGTCTCCGCCTTATCGGCCGCCCAGAAGGCAGTCGTGAGCGACGTTCTTCACCTCAAGACCACGATCGGCAGCTTCAAGTTGATCAACGGTGAAGGGATGACGACGTTCACATTCGAGGGAACCGTCTTGTTGATCGACGTCGTCGGCGATGTGAAGATCGAAGGCACGGTGAAGAAAGAGTTCGAAGATCCTAAGCTCAAGCGGAAGGCTTATTTCGGCAAGGGCAAGATGACGATCACCGGCAAGTGGCGTGGTGTTCAGTGGTTCGGATCGAATATGGTGGGTGTCGTGAAGGGCAAGGCCACCGTCCGACTCCAAGGCGAGTTCGACAAGGACCTTAACACCGGTGAATACTGGTACGGGGACAAGGTCAACAACAAGCTGCCCTGGTATTCGACCGGCATCACAGTGGCCTGCCCTGAAGACCTTCGGATGAACCCCCAGCCCACACGTCGTGGCGGTTACGGCGGCGGCTAACAGTGCTCCGGGAGACGTTCGTCCATCTTCCCGGAATCGGTCTGCAGAGTGAGCGGAGGCTCTGGGAGCAGGGTTGCGCGACCTGGGACGACCTCCTTCGAACCCCATCTGCCTTTTCATACGGCAGCGCGAGCACTGAGCTCGTCCGCAAAGAAGTCGAGCGATCGGTGAGCGCCCTGGCGGAAGGGCGCCATCAGTACTTCGCGAGGAAGCTCAGGCAGCGTGATTCCTGGCGGAGTTGGCCGGAGTTTCAGTCGTCCTGTGTGTATCTCGACATCGAGACCGACGGAACGAACAGCCCCGACTCGGTGACACTGATTGGGATGTACGACGGGGCGAACTTCACGTGTTTACGCAGGGGGGAGGACCTCGAGTCGTTTCGGGACATCGTCAGCCGCTATGCGATGATCGTCACGTTTTTTGGCACGGGCTTCGACATCCCGGTCCTGGAGAAGCGCTTCCCCAGCCTTGGACTCGATCAGATTCACTTGGACCTGTGCGTCCTTTTGCGGAATGCCGGAGTTCGAGGCGGCCTTAAGAAGATCGAGGCCGAGTTCGGCATCGCGAGAAGCGAACAGACGGCCGGCCTCACTGGCTATGACGCGGTCAAGCTGTGGAGGGCTTACGAGCGAGGACGCTCGGACGCACTCGAGACTCTGATCGCGTACAACCGCGAGGATGTGGTCAACCTCAAGCCCTTGATGAAGATCGCGTTCGACCGACTGCGCGAAGCGACCCTCAAAGGAGAGAGTACGGGTCCACGTCGATCGCGACGATACAGTCCTTTGCCTTGATCGGCGCCAACGCGTGGCCAAGCGGCACGAGGTCCGCTTTCGGCTCGAGCTTGATGAGAACGTGCCGCCGCCATCTTCCCGCCAGCCGCTCGATCGCGGCGTCCACCGGGCCTAGAACCTCGACACCATCGACCTTAGCAGCGGCGTGGGCAACTTGCTGAGAAAGCACGCGAACGCTCGAGACATCCTCTCCCGAGATCAGGACGTTCACCAAGCGCTTGAACGGTGGATATCCGGCCGCGCGGCGCTCGAGGATCAGCTCGCCGTACAGTCGCTCATAGTCGTGGTCACGCGCGGACTCGATCGCGATGTGCTCGGGATTGAAAGTCTGCACGACGACGAATCCCGGGAACGCTCCCCTTCCGGCCCGTCCAGCAACCTGCGAGAGGAGTTGGAACGTCCGCTCACTCGATCGGAAGTCCGGCACACTGAGCGACGTGTCGGCGGTAATGACACCGACCAAGGTGACGTTTGGGAAATCGAGACCCTTGGCGACGATCTGTGTCCCGACCAAAACCTGAATCTCGCCGCTGCGGAACCTGGCCAAGATCTCCTCGAGCGCTCCCTTACGGCGCGAGACATCCCGATCGAGACGCGCGACGATCGCGTCGGGGAACTCGAGGGTCACCGCTTCTTCGACTTTCTCGGTCCCGATTCCCAGCGGGCTCAGGCGCGCGCCTCCACATTTGGGGCAGGTGTCCGGCGGCGTTTCCTGATAGTCGCAGTGGTGACACCGGAGCTTCCGCTGGTGGCGGCTGAAGCTCAGAGACACAGAACATCGTGGGCACTTGAACTGGAGACCACAGTCCCGACAGATCAAGAATGGTGAATAGGCGCGGCGGTTCAGAAACAGGATGACCTGCTCTCCACGCGTAAGCGTTTCTTGCATCCGCGCATGCAGGCAAGGCGCCAGGATCGCCGGCTGCCCGCGCCGATAGCCCTCGGTCAGGTCATCCACGATCACGGTCGGCAGCTTGGCCGATGCTGCGCGGCTTGGCAGGGTCAGGAGGGTGTGCACTCCGGACTGCGCCTCGAAAAAGGTCTCGATACTCGGCGTCGCCGAGCCCAGCACAAGGGGGCATTGATGAAGCTCGGCCAACTTCAACGCGACCGACTTCGCGTGGTACCTCGGCGACGTGTCCTGCTTGTAGCTCCCCTCGTGCTCCTCGTCCATCACGATGAGGCCCATGTTCGAGAGTGGGGCGAACAGCGCGCTCCGTGCCCCAAGCACGACGGGGGCGGCCCCCGATCTCACCCGCAGCCAGTGGTCGAGCCTTCGGCCCGGGGGCAGCTCGCTGTGCAAAATCGTGACCCGCTCGCCGAATCGCTCACGGAGCTGCGCGATCGCTTGCGTCGCAAGGGCGATCTCGGGCACAAGATAGAGCACCTGACGCCCCGTGCGCAGTGCTTCATTTGCCGAGCGCAGAAAGACCTCGGTCTTCCCCGAGCCAGTCACGCCATAGAGGAGGAAACTCTCGGCCGAGCGTGCCTCGATCGCCGCGACGATCGCATCGATGGCGACCCGTTGCTGCCGGTTGGGCTCGGGCGGGATCTTTGGCGTCTGCTGGACCTGTTCGGTCGCCTCCAGGAGTCCCGAAGCGAGGAGCGCCCGAATCGTCTGGTCGGTGACCCCGCAAAGCGCCCGGATCTCCTCGCGGCTCAGTGCGGCCCGCTCCGCACCCTGCAAACGCATCACGACCAGCGCCTGTGCGGGCCGGCGGTTCCCTTCCCTCTTGAGGAACTGTTCCAGCTTTGCCCCATCGGGGCTGAGCCGCAGCAGCCCAGCCTCCGCTCGCGTCGCCACCGCTGGGAGGGCTTCCCTTCTTCGAACCACACAGCCCTTCTCTTCGAGGATCTTGAGGATGCGAAGGGTCGACGCTGGGAGCTTCTTCCTCGTCGTCTGGCTGAGTGATCCGGCCGCCCGCAGCGCCGCGAGCACCTCTGCCTGAGCGGCAGAGAGTGGGTGTTGCGGCTCGGCATCGATCGCGTTCCAGGTGGTCAAGATACGCTCGCGCGCGCCGGGAGCCGCCGCCACTCCTAGCGCGACCGGGAGAGGCGACAACGTCTCCTCACTAAGAAACTGGACGACCTCGAGGAGCTGCCTGGGGAGATCGAGACCCTGAATGCGGTCGATCACCGGCTTGAGTTGGTCCACCGCGAACCCGAGGTCCGCCTCGTTCGCCTCGTAAACTCGGAGCGCATAGGCGATGACCGCTCTTGGGCCAAGCGGAACCAGCAGGGCATCCCCGGCACGCACCTGGCTCGACGCTCGGTACGTCCAAATCGCGGCCGCGCCACCGGACTTCGCCTCGACGACGGCGTCGACGACCGTTACACGACCTTCAGCGTTCATCGAGGTGTGCACTCGATCGCCCGCTCGTAGGCGGCTTCGACACGCTCCGCGAACTTCTCGATGGTGTATTCGCTCTGGTGCAACTCCTTGGCCGCCTGTCCCATCTTCGCGCACAGGGCAGGGTCGGCACGGAAGTCTTCGATCGCCTTGACAAGGGCGGCCGCATCCCGCTTTTCGATGAGGAACCCGTTTTCTCCGTCCTTAATCAGCTCGGGCAGCCCTCCCGAGCGGGTCGCGATCACCGGCTTCCCGAGTGACATCGCTTCCACGGCCGCATAGCCGAAGGCTTCCTCCCAAAGACTCGGGATCGCGATCACGTCCATCGCGTTCATCTCGTTGGCGACGTCCTCCAGGCGGCCATGGACTCTGAGCCCGGCTGGTTTGGGAATGAGCTTGGTCCGCAGCGGGCCGTCTCCAAATAGATGGATCGTCTCGCTGGAGAAGGACCGCGCAGCCTCCATGAGCGTCGAGATTCCCTTCTCTTCGACCAGGCGGCCAAAGGAGCCGACCGCGAAACCCGAGATCGCCAACGCCTGGCGAACGGCTTCCGGAGGGAGCGTCGGCTGCAAAGCCGGACACCCCGGCTTAGCCACCTCGACCCGATCAGCTGGAATTCCAGAATCGACGAGACGCGTCTTGACTGCTTCTGACACCCCGATGAAATGCGTGAAGAGCCGTGTGTAGCGCCTGACCTTCATCGGGCTCCACGTCAAGACAACGTGCCGTGTCAGGACTCGGCAAGGTTGACGCGCGAGTCTCGCCGCGATCGCGGGGACGATGTAGTCCGGGCTGTAGTGGGCATTGACTACGTCGAACTTGCTGCCCCTGAACAGTCGCAGATACGCGGCAACCCGGCTGAACTGAAACTGTCTCCGCAGGTCGATCGGCACGCTGTGCACTGTGGAGGGGCCATTCAGTCCAAGGCGCTTCTCGAGCGGAGATCCGGGAGGCACAGTGGCCCAGACGTCATGGCCTCGGTCTCGCATGCCCTGGCAAAGATAGGCGAGGTAACGCTCGATGCCACCCCAATCGTGGAGCGCGCTGCCGATCTCGAGAATCTTCATTGCAGATGCGTCTTAAGCCACGATCGATTCGCGTCGATCATGCTTGGGTGCCAGTCATGCCCCCAGTCCAACCGCCTCAGCTCCTTGATTCCCGGCAACTGCCGAAAGATCGCCTCCACGTTTTCTGGACGAGCAGCGGGGTCCTTCAGTCCCAACGAAACGAGAGTTGGCACCAGGCATCGCGTCGCAACATGCATCGTGTCGAAGTACGACACCGTGTTGACCACCCGCGCCATCCCGAGCGGGATCGACTCCGCGAAGTCGATCAGCTCCTTCATCGGGTAGCGGTGCGCATTGCGGTCGAGAGCGGCCCGCATCGCGCCCAAGAACGGCATATCCGCACAGACGGCCTTCACGATCGAACACCATGCACCGAGCCAGATCGACATCCCTCCTCCCTGGCTCATTCCCATCGAGCCGATCCGATCCTCGTCGACCTCGACTTGGGCTTGCAGCACCCGCGCCGCCAGAAACGCGTCCTGGAACATTCGACGAAAGACCCAGGTCCCCGGTTCGGACGCTCCTTCCGCAAAATAGCCTCGCGCCGGTTGATAGGCCTCTTGATGAAAGGCCTCGTACCCGAAGTAGTTCAGGCTCATGCTGACGAACCCGCTGCGGGTGCCGTAGGCGTTCGGCAGCACCGACTCGCGGCCGTAGGGCGGGAGCCAGAGGAACCCGGGAAGCCGCCTTGCGGCAGGGGGAAAGGCAATCCAACCGCGCCTCGCGGACCCATCGATCGAGCGAAACGAGAGGGTCTCGACGACGTGCTCGTCGGTTACGGATGCGGGTTCGAGGTCACGGTGGTAGTCGAGGGGCGCCGTCTTCGCTTCGTGGACAGCATCCTCCCAGAACGCCTCAAAGTCCTCTGGGAGATCGGGCTCGAACGCGTTCATGCACCGACGGCGCGCTGCTGAGCCTCGACGTTCAGGCCGGTGGTCATCAGCCAGGCGGTCGCTCGCTGAATCTCCTCGACCGGACCTTCGAGTTCGACCCGCACCCATCCGTAGTCAGCATCGACACTGGCCTTCAAGACGTTGACGGTCATGTCGTAGTCCCGGGAGAGCCGCCAAAGCCAAGGCTCTTCGACGAGCGGTCCGCTTGCGATGATCGTGAGGTCCACCTTGGCCATAACCGGCGGAATTGTACCTAGCGGGACGACGAGTCGAAATCAACACAACCTCTCGACCGTCTGCTCCGTAGAACACCGTGCGCGGAAGGTAAATCACATGCATCAACGAACCCTCTCTCTGTCTCTTGTCCTAGTGGCGGCGCTAGCTGCCGCGAGCGTGGATCCAGTCAAGATCCAATGGAAGCCCAAGTCAGGCAGCATCGCCAAGTACAAGTTGCTCGCCAAGGCCGCGATGGATGGCCCGCAAGGAGCTGCCGAGGTGGTCTTTGGAGCGACGGTGACGAGCAAGGTCACCGACATCAAGGCCGATGGGAACATCGTCGTCGAGGAGACTCAGTCGGAGATCTCGATCAAGTTCGGCGACCAGGACTTCAGCAGTCAGGCTCCCCAGACCATCACGTCCAAGAGCACGATGACGCCGAGCGGCGAGGTGAAGGCGCGAGAGACGACCGACGAAACTGCCAATGCGCGGATGGAGAACTCCCTCGAGTTCATCTACCCCGACGATGCGATGGAAGTCGGCAAGTCGTGGACGATCAAGCGGCCCGCGGATTCCGGCAAAGGCCTCTACGCGCGTGAGACGACGTTCACGTACGACGGCGTCGAGAAGATCGGCCAGTGGGATTGCTACCGAATCAAGACCAGCTTCAAGGAAACCGACGCGCCGACGAACATGAGCTACGAGGGCGTCACATGGGTCGCCATCGAAGACGGCACGATGATCAAGGCGACCTATAAGATGAAGAACGTCGAGTTCGGTCCGGGGTTGCCTCCGAGCGACGCAACTGCGGAAATCAGCCGGTTCGAGTAAGCAGAGCCAAAACGACGAAAGGCGGCTCCCTACAGGGTGCCGCCTTCAATTATTGGGTGCGGGGGTAGGATTTGAACCTACGACCTCCGGGTTATGAGCCCGACGAGCTACCAGGCTGCTCCACCCCGCGTCGTTATGTTCATCGTACCACATTTTAGAGCCGCTTGAACGATCGGTCAGTGGAGTCCGTCCTTGCCACGGATCACGTTCACTCGATCCGGCCAACCTCCTCCCGGCCGGGGCAGAGCGGTACGCCGTGAGGGGGCGCTCCAGTAACCTGGACGCCCCCAAAATCTCTTAGAACATCGGAAGTTCCAAGCCTTCTTCGCCCGAGATCGCACTCGCGGTTGCCAGCGTCTCGCCCCTCTCCGGCCAGATCTCGAAGTCTCCGATCTCGGTGAAGTGGTCGTCATGCAACGTCCACTTGCCGTAGATGAAGGTGCCGTCCCATGATCCGCTGTACTCCACCGAGTGGGACGCGTATTTGACGGTGAAGAGGACACCACCGGTGGTGTCGGAGAAGATCCCGGAGACTTCGAACGAACCGACCGGGTCCGTGCCTCCCCCGTGGATGTCGTTCGCCGAGAACCGGAGGTTCAGTCGCATGTTGCCTCGGATCAGTTCTTGGATCCAGAAGCCACGCCAAGGCCCGGAGAACTCCCTGAGGTCGCGAACGTGCACGGTGAAGCGTCTATTGTAGGGGATCGGGCTCGAAAACTACAAGCCTTCCCGCGATATGATGGCGTGGATGTCCACGATCGTCATCGCCACCCACAACCGGAAGAAGGCGGGCGAAATGCTCCAAATCCTGTCCCGCCGGCTCCCTTCGATCCGATTTCAGACTCTTGCCGACTTCCCTGGCGCGCCAGAGCCGGACGAAACCGGCGTTACCTACGCGGAGAACGCAACGATCAAGGCCGAGTCGGCTTGTCATGTGACCGGCCTACCGAGTCTCGCCGACGACGCGGGGTTGGAGGTCGATGCCCTCGACGGAGCGCCGGGTCTCCATTCTCGCCGCTTCGAGGGGCCCGATACTCCGTTCGAGCAGAAGATGGCGAAGATCCTTCAGGTTCTCGATGGGTTGCCTGACCAGGAACGGTCCGCGCGCTTCCGCTGCTGCGTCGCCTTTGCCCGACCGGGCAAGCAGACCGAGCTCTTCGAGGCGACCTGCGAGGGGCGAATCGCCCAAGCGCCAAGCGGGCACGGTGGGTTCGGCTACGATCCCATCTTCTACCTGCCGCAGCTTCGACGTACGATGGCGGACCTGAGCGCTGAGGAAAAGCACGCGATCAGCCACCGTGGAAAGGTCCTGAAGATCGTGGGCGACAGGCTCGCGGAGCTCTACGGCTCGAACGATCCACAATGAAGGCATGTTCCTAGCGGCCATGGTCTTGACCGAGTTCGCGAACGCCATCCCGAGTTCCCC
>WBZR01002754.1_pt1 | contig 17408 bp, 13 predicted proteins | sample 5204231 | NCBI WGS metagenome assembly WBZR01 (sample SAMN12412403, study PRJNA552823) | activated sludge metagenome | isolation source: activated sludge from anammox sidestream of wastewater treatment plant... | place: USA: Virginia | collected 2017-08 | reverse complement strand
AAAAGTTTTGTGCCAAAGTTACAATTTCATTGATCTCCGTTTCCTTAAATGCCGGCAAAAATATTATTTTTGTACTGCAATTCTATTGTCCAACTCTACTATATTATACATTGAAAATGCTCACAAATAAAGCTATATTACAACTTACTTTAATTTAAGTAAATGTTTAACAATATGTTGCAGGAATTTCTTGTTCTGCAGCATTATTTTTTATTTAAAACTTACCTGAATATACTATATCTTAAACTTTCAGGATGTAAATTAATTTAAAGATTTGAAGGATTTCCCTTCGTTTCTATTAATAATATGTTTAAAGAATTACCCGATAAAATAAATTTTAGTTCACTTGAAAAGGATGTTCTTTCCTACTGGAAGGAACATGATATATTCAATAAAAGTATTACCTCTCGAGAAGGCTCAGAATCATTCACCTTCTACGAGGGTCCTCCTACTGCTAATGGTAAACCCGGTATTCACCATGTAATTGCACGAGCAATAAAAGATTTGATGTGTCGCTACAAGACTTTAATGGGATACCAGGTTTACCGAAAAGCAGGCTGGGATACTCAAGGGCTGCCTGTTGAAATTGAAGTTGAAAAATCACTTGGCATTAAAAGTAAAGATGATATTGAAAAGCTTGGTATTGAGAAGTTCAATAAAGCCTGCAGAGATTCCGTTTTTAAATACCTGGGTGATTGGGAAAACCTTACTGAGCGTATGGGTTATTGGGTGAACCTTAAGGATGCATATATAACTTATAAAAATGAATACATTGAATCTGTATGGTGGTCGCTTAAGAAATTTTTTGATGCAGGAAAGATTTACAGAGGTTATAAGATTCAACCGTACTGCCCTCGTTGCGAAACACCGCTTTCAAGCCACGAAGTGGCACAGGGGTATGAAGATGTTAAAGACCCCAGCGTTTTTGTAAAGTTTAAAATTAAATCCGGCAGAAATTTAGACGGCTATAGCTTTTTAGTTTGGACAACTACACCATGGACACTAATTTCAAATGTTGCCCTTGCTGTGGGAGCAAATATCACTTATGTTAAACTGCAGTTTAAGGATTCAGGTGAAAAAATTCTTCTTGCCAAAGACCGCCTGAGTGTTATTAAAGAAGAATATGAAATACTTGGTGAACTGCTGGGAAGCGAACTTGAAGGAACAGAATATGAACAGCTTTTTCCATACATCATACCTGTGGGTAATGCATTTTACGTTGTACCTGGTGATTTTGTAAGTACTGAAGATGGTTCCGGCATTGTACATATTGCACCAGCATTTGGTGAAGATGACTATCAGCTATCAAGAAAGTACAATTTGCCTGTTTTACAGCCCGTTAATGCAAGCGGTAATTTTACTCCTGAAATAACCGATTTTGCCGGACGATTTGTTAAAGAAGCTGATGACGATATAATCCTGAAGCTGAAATCAGAAGGTAAGCTTTACCGTAAAGAAAAATTTGTCCACTCCTATCCGCATTGCTGGAGGTGCCACTCACCCTTGCTGTATTATGCCCGTGAAAGCTGGTATATAAATACGTCAAGCTATAAAGATAGAATGATAGAGCTTAACCATAAAATAAACTGGTTCCCGCCTGAAACAGGAAGCGGCAGATTTGGAAACTGGCTCGAAGAAAACCGCGACTGGGCTTTATCACGAGATAGGTACTGGGGCACTCCGCTTCCAATCTGGGGATGTGATTCAGCTGATTCATCCTGCACATGCGGTGTAAAATATACCGCAATCGGCTCAATTGAAGAGCTAAAAGAAAAAGCTGTGAATTTCAGGGAAGTTTTCCCAACAGATAATGATATTGATCTTCATAAACCGTTTATTGATAGAATTAAGGTTTACTGCCCGAAGGGCAAATGTGAAATGACCCGCGTAACAGAGGTAATTGATGCATGGTATGACTCCGGCTCAATGCCTTTTGCACAGCACCATTACCCGTTTGAAAATAAAGAACTTTTTGAGCGTAACTATCCTGCTGATTTTATTGCCGAAGGTGTTGATCAAACCAGAGGATGGTTTTATTCATTACACGCAATTGGTACTTTTTTATTTAATGATAGTGCATACAAGAACCTTATAGTAAATGATCTGATACTTGATAAAAACGGACACAAAATGAGCAAGCATGTTGGCAACGTTGTTAATCCGTTTGAAATAATGGATAAATACGGTGCAGATATTCTTCGCTGGTATCTTATAAGCTCATCTCCGCCATGGCGTCCAAAGATGTTTAATACGGATGATATGATTGAGATTAGAAATAAGTTTTTTGATACAATTATAAATACTTACCGTTTCTTTGTACTTTATTGTAATCTTTCAGGTGTTACAATAGATGAGCTTCGCAAAACCGAAATACCTTTTAACGAGCGTCCTGAAATTGACAGATGGATACTTTCTGCGTTTGAAAAAACAAAAGCTATGTATATTGACCTGATGGAGGATTATCAGATAACCAAAGCAGCAAGGCTGCTTTCTGATTTTGCAATTGACGATCTAAGCAATTGGTATGTTAGAAGAAACAGAAAACGTTTCCGCTTGCCTGAAAATGATAGCGATAAGTTTTCTGCCTACGGCACATTATATGAAGTATTAACTGAACTGCTTAAATTAATAAGCCCTTTTGCTCCGTTTATTACTGAGCAGCTTTATATTAATTTAACCGGAGAAGAATCAGTTCATTTAAGCTTTATAAAAACTAATGAAGAAAGAATTGATGCAGAACTTAACTATAATATGCATCTTGCAAAACTTATTGTTCAGTTGGCAAGGTTTATGCGGGTTAAAAATGACCTTAAAACAAGGCAGCCCTTAAGGCAGATACTTATTTCTGCAACAAATGATAGTGAGCAAGAAGCAATTGAATTGATGAAGCAGATAATTCTTGAAGAAATAAACATTAAAGAACTGAAGTTTATAGAAAAAAATTCAAATCTCATAAGGCGATCTGCTAAACTTAACTTTAAAGTCGCGGGACCCAAATACGGCAAAGATGTTAAAAAAGTTGCACAGCTTGCAGCAGAACTTCCGCAGGAAAATATTAATGAAGTTATTGCCAAAGGCAATACCGCTTACGGCGGTTATGATTTTTCTATTGATGACCTGTTAATTCACACAGAAAATATTGAAGGCTGGGTAATTGAGTCTCAGGATAATCTTACAATTGCCCTTGATACAAAACTTGATGATATGCTAATTGCTGAAGGTGTTGCACGAGAGTTCATAAGTAAAGTACAAAATATCCGTAAAGAGCGCAGCATGGAAGTTAATGACAGGATAAAAATAAAATATTTAGGTGATAAAGAACTAAACGGAATTATCAGCTCTCAGTTTAAATATATCAGTGAGCAAACAATGGCTGCAGACCTTAAAGCAGTGGATGAAGCAAGTCTTAACGGCTCAGAAGAACTTAATATTAACGGCAGAAACTGCCGTATAGTGATTGAAAAAGTTTAATAAATTACTGTAACTTATGCAGAAAATGGTGATAAAAATCATATATAATCTATTAAAAATTTAACTATATTTGTGCCTGAATTAAAAAAATAAACAGGCAACGCAATTCACAAAGGGTCTAATTAATATGGCGGGTATTAACACAAAAACAAAAAAAACCGTAAAATCAAAAAAATCAGGGGCTAAAACAATTAAAAAATCAGCCCTTAAAAAATCAGCCACATCATTTAAAAACGGAACTGTAAAACCAAAAAAATCGGTTAACAAATCATCAGGAAAAACAACTTCTAAAAACAAAGTTATTAAAGAACTTTCAGTGAAGAAATCTGTTTCAGGTAAACCTTTGGGTAAAACTTACCTAAAAGATAAAGACTTAAAGTTTTTTGCCAAGCTTATTATTGAACAGAAAAATGAGATACTAGAAAATGCCAGAAGACTGCGCGAATCACTGATTGATGAAAACACAGGTGATTACGTTGGCGATAACTCAACCTTCAGCATGCACATGGCTGAGCAGGGTACCGATGAAATGGAGCGGGAAAAAGCATACATGTTTATTCAGCGTGATGAAAAACATCTGTTTTATCTTGAAAGTGCATTGGAAAGAATTGCTAAAAAAACTTACGGTCTCTGTATTTCATGCGGCAAAGCTATAAATAAAGCTCGGCTTGAAGCTGTTCCTATTACTTCTCACTGCATTCACTGTAAACAAAGTTTTTCAGGGTAAGTAATAATTTAGATCTAATAAATAAAAATTTTATGCAAATATTTTATCAATATTGCAGAAATTTAAACGTTTAAGTAAAAGGAAAATTTTTGAGAGTTTTATTCATTACATTATTTGTTGTTATAGCAGATCAGGTTACTAAGCTTTTAATTAAAGGCATAAAAATCCCTTCACTTGGGATTAATCTGCCCGGTATGCCTTATGGTTCATCTAAACCGCTGATTGGTGATTTTGTAAAAATTACTTTTATTGAAAATCCCGGCATGGCATTTGGAATTGATGTTGGACCTAAAATGTTTCTTACAATTTTTACAATTGCTGCCTCCCTTTTTATCTTCTATTATATTTTTAAACACAGAAAAGATGGTATTCTTATACGGCTTTCTCTGGCATTGATACTTGCAGGTGCAATTGGTAATCTTATAGATAGAACTTTTTACGGTGTAATTTTTAATTATGCTCCGCTTTTTAATGGTAAGGTTGTTGATTTTATGCAGGTTGAGTTCTGGGATTTTACTATTATGGGAAGAACTTATACTACCTGGCCTATATGGAACATTGCTGATGCATCTGTTTCAGCAGGTTTTTTAATTATACTGTTTTTCCATAACAGGATATTTAAAACTAATGAAGGAGATTCTATTGTTAACAGTGATGGCTCGCTTGTTTCACAGAATGTTGAAGGCGAATTAAATGCTGAAACATCTGAGATTGTTACCGGAGATAACCTAAATACCTCAAATCAAACTTTATTCACTCCAAATAATAACGCAGCTCAAAATAACGTTACAGAAAATTTCAATTCTTTAAATAATACATCCTCATTAAACGGGAAAAGTAAAATTGAAGATACAGAGGAAAATGGTTCTTCAGGTCCCGGCGGGACAATCGAAGATAAGAATTGATAAATACCTAGCTAATCACATTGAAAATTCTTCCCGTACCAAGATAAAAAATGCTATGAACGATGGCTTTGTTGAAGTAAACGGCAAAAAAATTAAAGCCAACTACGTAGTTCAGCCCCTTGATAACATCCAAATAATTCTTCCCTATTTACCAGATAAAGAAGATGTAAAACCCGAAAATATTCCTTTGGATATTTTATATGAAGATAACTATTTAATGATAATTAATAAGCCTTCGGGAATGGTAACACACCCCGCATACAAAAACTACAGCGGAACCCTTGTTAATGCACTTATGTATTATATGGGTGATTTAGCTTCAAAACTTCCCCGGCTAAATGGTGATGAAGATGATGGAGGTGATGAACGTGCAGGTATTGTTCACAGACTTGATAAATTTACATCCGGCATTATGGTGGTCGCAAAGGATGAAAATACTCAGCGGAAACTTTCAAAGCTTTTTTCTAAACATGATATTGAACGTGAATATCAGTCAATAGTTTGGGGTAAATTTAAAACTAAAAAGGGGCGGATTGAAAAACCGCTTGGAAGAAACCCAAAAGATCGTAAAAAATTTGCCGTTGTTCAAGAGGGCAAGCATGCGGTAACTGAATATGAAGTACTTAAAGAGTTTGACTTCACTACTCTTTTAAAACTACGGCTTCATACAGGAAGAACTCATCAAATTAGAGTGCATTTGCACTCTGTTGGTCATCCTGTTTTTGGTGATGAAACTTATGGCGGAAATGAACCCTTTGGCATTCAGCTTACTTCAAATCTTAAGGCAAGAATAAACAACTTGCTTGAACTTATGCCCCGTCAAGCGCTGCATGCAAAAGTACTCGGATTTACACATCCGGTTACAGGAGAGCCGCTTAGATTTGAAAGTGAACTGCCTGCCGATATGAAAGTTTTATTGAAAAAGTTATAATAATATATATGCAGATTACTCACATAGCTTTTGATCTTGACGGAGTTTTATTTACTGCCGCAGGTTTTATTGAAAGCTCTTATGCCGATGCAATTAAACTCTCAGGCATAAACCGGGAAGTGCCCTCTGCTGAAAGGATAATTAAAAATTTTGGCAAACCCGGTGCTGATATTTTAAAAGACCTGTTTGGTGAACTAAGTGAATCTGAGCAAACTGCTTACCGAAAACATCTGATAGAAAATATAGTTAATAGAATAAAGGAGGGCAAGGGTGAGCTTTTTACCGGGATTGAAAATACACTTATCAGCCTTTCAAAATCATATACTCTTGCAGTTTGCTCAAACGGAAGCGAAGATTATATTAGTACTGTACTTGAGTGCAAAAATATCAAAAAATATTTTATACCGTTATTAACTCTTAACAATACTTCAAGCAAAACAAAATCAGAACTGCTGAAAAATTATCTTATTAAAACTTCCACTGCAGGAGAAAACTGGATACTCTTTGGCGACAGGTTAGCTGATTTAACTGCAGCCAGAAATAACAACTGTTATTTTATTGGCTGCAATTGGGGATTTGCTGAGCCCGGTGAACTTACCGGCTCTGATATTATTATTAATCAGCCCATTGAAATTGAAAAAATCATTAAAAATTTCCGCTCACTTATTCTAAAATAATTTTCATAAATCATTTTTACAAATAAACATTTTTAATTAAATTACAATTATTAAATTTATAAATTTATAAATATCTGGCTAAATGAAAAGAAGAGATATGTTATTGGGTTCACTTGCAGCAGGTGCATTGTTATCTATCCCAAAACCGCTGCAGATATTTGCTAATGAAAAGAAAACGGCTATTCTTACAGAAGTAACAGGGTCAGGTAATCCACTCAGATTCCCTCCCGTATTTACAAACGGAGGAAATTTAACTCTTGCTCAAACTACCAAACAGGTATGGCCCGGGCAGGATACACAGATTATCACTATCAATGGGTCGTACCCGGGTCCAAGTATTGTTATTCAGAAAGGACAGACTTTCACCGCAAATGTTATTAATAATTTAAGCGAAGATATCACAACTCACTGGCATGGTGTTTCTGTTCCGGCTAATATGGATGGACACCCAAAAGATAAAATTATTCCGGGTGCTTCATATACTTATACTTTCCCTGTTATTAACAGAGGCGGGACTTATTTTTACCATGCCCATGCAGATATGCTAACAGCTAAACAGGTGTACAGGGGCTTTGCCGGATTTTTTATTGTGGTTGATCCCGCTGAAAATTATAATCTGCCTTCAGGCAATTTTGATATTCCTCTCTGCATTCAGGATAGAAGAATTGCCGATATTCCTAACTTTAATTATAACCCGGGAAATTATGAAATGATGTGGGGTATGCTTGGTGATACTGTTCTGGTAAACGGTACTCCTGATCCATATCTTGAGGTCAGCCGTACATTATACCGCTTTAGACTTCTGAACGGCTCAAATGCTAGGGTTTATAAAATTGCATTTTCTGATAACAGGTCATTTCATATTATTGGCACAGATGGCGGATTGAAAGATGCACCGGTTACAGCAACTGATTTTATGCTTGCTCCGGGCGAAAGGGTTGAAATACTAACTGATTTTTCTTCAAATACAATAGGTTCCAATGTAACTCTTAAATCACTTGCTTATACACACGGCGGAATGATGCCTTATAAACAGGGTATTCCCCTTGATATTATTCGCTTTGATGTTGTTAACAATAATTCATCAGGCGGAATTGTGCCCGCAGCATTTGCTCCTATTTCGTATTACAATCCTGCTGATGTTGTTAATACCAGAACATTTACTCTAACTATGAGCCCCTCACCGCCAATGCATAAAATTAACGGTCTTACTTTTGATATTAGCAGAATTGACTGGCAAACTCCGTTATTAGCTCTTGAAAAATGGAAGATTATTAACGGAACTGCTGATATGCACCCAATGCATACACATGATGCACAGTGGCAGGTTCTTTCAAGAAATGGTAATACCAATCTGCCGCCTAATGATAAGGGATGGAAAGATACTGTTAATCTTAACCCCGGTGAAACTGTTGAAGTACTTGTCAAGTTTATTTCATATAAAGGACTATACCTGTTTCATTGCCATAACTTAGAGCATGAAGATGACGGTATGATGCTGAATTTTGAAGTAACTGACCCGATTGGAATACATCAGATTGGCACTGAAGTGCCGCAAAGTTTTGAACTTCATCAAAACTATCCTAATCCGTTTAATCCCGAAACTAAAATAAAATTTGATATTGCACAATCTAACAGCAATTTAACCGCTGAGCTGAAAATATTTGACATTCAGGGCAGGCAGGTTGCCGAGCTTTATAACGGTAACATTAATGCCGGTAAATATGAAGCTGAATGGAAACCCGAATCGTTGCCAAGCGGCACATATTTTGCCAGATTAACGGCAGACAGTTTTTCCAAAACAATAAAATTAGTTTTAACAAAGTAAAGCCTGCTTTATAAAAAATATTCGGAATAGTTAAAGATTAAATAAATCACAAACCACACATAACCCCCTTCAATTGAAGGGGGGACAAAATGCCTGAATATTGTTATAAGCTGCTATTTAACATTAATTATTGATAAACGAAAAACAACAATGGGGGTTAGTTGCATTTAGCTTGAACCTGTTTGTGATTTGCTTTTCCTTCAACAGCGGAAACTAAAATTAAAATATTTTTAATCATTATCGGACATGAAAGTTTTAACATTTATCTAAGATCCCGATTTATCGGGACAAATTGTTCGTGCCTGCCCCGATAAAATCGGGGACGATATTTGTTACATCATCAGTCATTGCTTTAGCCCATTTACCGAATTTTATTGTATTATCTCGTAATGATTTTTTCAGATTCTCATAATGATATCTGCCGATATCGTAAACCGCCTTCAGTACTTTTGGCTGTGTGATATCCGCCAGCTTGCTTAATCCTCCGAAATCAAGGCTCATATCATTCTTTGCGTCATCTATAATTTTTTTGCTGATTTTGTAATTGTGATCCCGTGCCTGGCGGTACAGGTTATTAAAGGATTTATCACTTTCGGTTTCAGTTGTTTCTTCACCTTTTTTTGTTTCCTGGTGAAATGAATTTTCCAGAAATGCTTTTGTATATTTCTGTAGATCTAAAGGTTTATTTTCTTTTATTGCAGCATCTAACTCATTTTTAAGGGTTTCTGCGGTTATTACTGTTTCGATTCCTGTTTCTTTATCTGATCCTGTTTTACTAACTCCCTCAATTCCTCCAGATTTTGTGCTTGCTCCTTGCTCAGTAGTCCCAACCTCTCGTTCTCTTCCAATGCTTCTAATGCCCCCTGTCTCATTGCTTCCTGTATTTCTAAGTCCTCCGGTGTAAGTTCTGTAGATTCGTTCGTATTCTGGTCGTTCATTTTTTAACCTTTCTGCTTCTTTTTTAAATATATTAATTATATCATTATACTTATATGATTTTACTTCTTCAATTCTAATTTTGTTCCCTTTTCCCTTGGTATTATCAAAAACCTTTATCTTTAATTCAGGAAATACTTTCTTCAGTATTTTAATATTATCCGAATTTTTAACATATGAATCTGCCTGCTTTTCTAATTTTATTAAATGACCGCCTTTTGATACACGTTTAAACATATTTTCTGTTATAGTTCCTGGATCTGAATATATAAAATGTATCTCCGCCTCTAACCCCGCTTCTTGTATCTTATTTATCCTTTTTATTGTTTCGTTCACATCAGTTATATTCGTGTCTAAAACCATTTTGTAAGTCTTTGATGTATTTAACTTCTTTGCCATTGTAGTCTTTCCCGAACCCGGAGCTCCAGCTGTTATTACTACTTTTCCCTTTTCATTTTTCTTTTTTAATTCGGTCAACTTCTTTTCAAATACCCTGTCTACAACTTCCCATCCCTTTTTATTAAATTTTTCATCAGGTTTTGTCCTGTCATACCCTTCATCTATAAATAATTCACGGGCTTCATCCTGGCTTATATATTTTTCATTTTTCTCAATATATTCATCAGCCAATTCGTTTATTTTACTTTGCGTCTTTGCGTCTTTGCGAGCGTTATCTTCTGCCTGCTTTAATTCTACATTTTCACTTTGCTCAACTATTTTCCTTAATCCGTTTATCCCTACCAACCCTTGACTGCTACTGAAGTATACTAAATAGAGTGAGGTCATTTTGAGTAGTTCTGCCTATTTTTCCCATTGAAACATTTTTTTATTTTTGTGGTATAATTTTATAAATCATCATTAATATTAAAGGTCAAATCATGAATAAACATTATCTCAATCAATTGTTAGTTAGCTGCATTTTAGCAGCACTGTTAATTACCATAGTTTTAATCTTTAACTCTTCTGCTCCGGCTGCTCAAGCTGATAAATGGATTAAAATTACTTTCGTTAAAAATCAGGCTGATAAATCCCATCTTTCTTCTTCTCATTCTATCCTTGGTTGCGGAAATAAAAGTATTAAGTTTTTTCATTCTGATTCTGATATAGTTTTTTTAAATCCTGATATACTTACTGAAAAATACCTCGCTGATTTAAAAAATATCTGCAATAGCGAAAATTATCATATGATATTAGAATAATTATTTTTTCTTTCGTTTTAATATCTTTAAATCTGCTAAACTCAGTTTTCCTGATTCTAATATTAAATCATTATCCGGATTTCTATTATAAAATTTCACATTCCCGTCCTCATCTGTTATAAATGTCTTGTCCCAACCCGTGGATTGTCCCCGGTCTTCGTCTAATCCGCTTGGAACTAATGTCTCAAATACATCTTCTTTGTTCGGATGTGTATGTATTTGAAACCCCCTTATAAGCCAGTCTGTTATTCCCATAATCTTTATTTGTTTGAGTAATTCTACTTATGTATTTTTAGGAAACTTAATTTTATTTTTGTTGTATAATTTTTAAATAATATCTCCCCCCTTGACTGCCTTTGCAGTTTATTAGGGGGAGTACCGGCGAAGCCGGGGAGGGGGTCAATCTTGAATAAAAATTATAAATCTCAGTTCTTAATCGGTTCAGTTCTTGCTTTTATTTTAATTCCCGCTGTTTTATTATTTTCTGATTCTTCTAAAACTGGAAAAGCTTTATCTTCTAAACAGAAATCTTCACATGAGCCGGAGTGGTTTTCAATTGTTGATGGTAATAAAAATTATTCAAATATTTATCTCTTATGTTTAAGTAAAATTAAATACGGTACCGATAAAGCTTCAGTTGATTCTAATTTTGCGATTATCCGCTACGCTGAGAGTCATTTGCCAAAAGGTGCTGTTGATGATATCAAATCCAGAATATTTACAGGTAATAAAACTTACTTTGAGCAATATCATTACAAAGATGATCATAATTAATTTTTAACTTTTATTTCCTTCCATATCATATTCAAGAAGTTGTCCTATCTTTTTTCTTCTTTTACCTTTTGTATCCCAACCTCCAAAATCTTCATTTTCTGGATATTGGGTTAAGCCCTGATAATGAGCAATGTAATTTTTTCTACCCATATCTCTATCTGTTATCACTCCTATGTCACCTGATATGCCACTCGGATATGGTTGCCAACCATGTGTATGAATGTTCTAAGCTCTGTATTTTGCTCTGATGTAATGCTGTGAGTTGTGATTTGCTTTTCCTACAACAGCGGGATCTAAAATTAACAAATTTTTAAATCAGTATCGGTAATGAAAGTTTTAACATTAATCTAAGATCCCGATTTATCGGGACAAATTGTTCGTGCCTGCCCCGATAAAATCGGGGACGATATTTGTTACAACACAAGTAGGCTGGATCACGTGAACACGTGAGTTGTGATTTGCTTTCAAATTGTTCGTGCCTGCCCCGATAAAATCGGGGACGATATTTGTTACAACAATGTTTGCAAGAACATCAAATCCTATTCAGTTGTGATTTGCTTTCAAATTGTTCTTTGACGATATTTGTTACAACCAATAAAAAACCTACTACGATGCGAGCTTTGTTGTGATTTGCTTTCAAATTGTTCTTTGACGATATTTGTTACAACATTACTTAATTTATTTGAACAAAAACTCAAGTTGTGATTTGCTTTCAAATTGTTCTTTGACGATATTTGTTACAACTACGAACCTGTTATTCAGAATAGGGCATTAGTTGTGATTTGCTTTCAAATTGTTCTTTGACGATATTTGTTACAACTGAGAGCCGAAGAAAGCCCAGCACGTGCAAGTTGTGATTTGCTTTCAAATTGTTCTTTGACGATATTTGTTACAACACACTATTATCATCCTTATTAGGCCAGTATGTTGTGATTTGCTTTCAAATTGTTCTTTGACGATATTTGTTACAACTTGGAAAAATGCAGGGGCAACCACTGATTAGTTGTGATTTGCTTTCAAATTGTTCTTTGACGATATTTGTTACAACTAAATCCCCAGCTGATATTATAACCTTGTAGTTGTGATTTGCTTTCAAATTGTTCTTTGACGATATTTGTTACAACGGAAGAAGGGGAAGGTTACGCTGCGCTCCTGTTGTGATTTGCTTTCAAATTGTTCTTTGACGATATTTGTTACAACATGGGCGTGTAATCTTGAATACCCAGCATTGTTGTGATTTGCTTTCAAATTGTTCTTTGACGATATTTGTTACAACAATCTCATTAAGGTTATCACCGCCTGCACTGTTGTGATTTGCTTTCAAATTGTTCTTTGACGATATTTGTTACAACTAAACTGGCAGAGCTTATAAAGCACACCAGGTTGTGATTTGCTTTCAAATTGTTCTTTGACGATATTTGTTACAACTCTCTGCTCTGGGTTAATATCTGGGAGCTTGTTGTGATTTGCTTTCAAATTGTTCTTTGACGATATTTGTTACAACCGTTATTATCGCCAAACTATCCTGGCTATAGTTGTGATTTGCTTTCAAATTGTTCTTTGACGATATTTGTTACAACAAATGAAATAAAATTAACCCGTGCAGATAAGTTGTGATTTGCTTTCAAATTGTTCTTTGACGATATTTGTTACAACTCCAGCAATGACATATGTAGTAAGTCCGTTGTTGTGATTTGCTTTCAAATTGTTCTTTGACGATATTTGTTACAACAGCTTTGCCGATCTTACCCAGCTGGTCTATGTTGTGATTTGCTTTCAAATTGTTCTTTGACGATATTTGTTACAACCCTTAGCTCCATCCTTCCAGGCTGTCATGTGTTGTGATTTGCTTTCAAATTGTTCTTTGACGATATTTGTTACAACGCATTGAACAAAGCAGTGACCGGAGAGCCAGTTGTGATTTGCTTTCAAATTGTTCTTTGACGATATTTGTTACAACAACATACTGGAATGCTGAAGCTGTTAACAGGTTGTGATTTGCTTTCAAATTGTTCTTTGACGATATTTGTTACAACGTAGCCCGTCAGATGGTAGCAGCAGGGATGGTTGTGATTTGCTTTCAAATTGTTCTTTGACGATATTTGTTACAACGATCCTTGCAAGGTTAACAATTGAGCAACAGTTGTGATTTGCTTTCAAATTGTTCTTTGACGATATTTGTTACAACAGCTGAGATAAAGATTGTAGCCGTGTATAAGTTGTGATTTGCTTTCAAATTGTTCTTTGACGATATTTGTTACAACTGGTTCCTTATGATGAACTTCCCGAGGAGCGTTGTGATTTGCTTTCAAATTGTTCTTTGACGATATTTGTTACAACTGCGGTATGAATTGATGAGCTTCTTCAAGGTTGTGATTTGCTTTCAAATTGTTCTTTGACGATATTTGTTACAACTATAATAGCCACAGACCCCACAGACCTCAAGTTGTGATTTGCTTTCAAATTGTTCTTTGACGATATTTGTTACAACGTCTTTGTTCATTATTTCAGAGCAGCTCCTGTTGTGATTTGCTTTCAAATTGTTCTTTGACGATATTTGTTACAACAGAATCCAGCTATCGTCATTAAAAACAATATACTTACAGCAGTTTTATGCTTAAAAAAATCGTCAATGAATTAAACCGTATGCTTATTTGCATACGGTTTTTTTATTTCTGTTTAATAAAAATTTAAAAGAGTTCTAACTGCTGAGGAGGTGCTTTTACTTCTTCTTTCTTTCTGCCGTAAAATATCTCAATTTCTCCAAACTGCTGATCAGTAATTCTCAATATACCAACATGTCCCCTTGGAGGCAATACTGATTTTACCCTTTTTACATGTACATCGCTGTTTTCCCGGCTTGGGCAATGCCTTAAGTATATTGAAAACTGAAACATATCAAAACCGTCTTTCATTATACCTTTTCTGAAATTTGCATAGTTTTTCCTGTCTTTTTTTGTATCTGTCGGTAAATCAAAAAAAACAAGAACCCACATAATTCTGTATTCGTCTAATTTCATATTTCCTCCTTTTTATTTGGGAAATATTTATTTAAATATTATGATTCCATTACAGGATATAAAATATTTTTAACTTTTCCTTCAAAGCATTTTGCAACAGATGAAGTTGTTCTTTGCATTGCTACCATTAGCGGACTTTTTTCTTTATCAATAATTACATCAGCTGCAGGCAGCTCAAGCAGTCTTTGTTTTATCTGCTTATTCAACTCTTCCTCCCTTATACCGTAATCTGTTAACTCACATACTATTTTATCAGCAAATGGTCTGTATGGCTCCATTATGTCATCAGCAAGGCAGTAAGCATTATATTTGTTTCTGTGAAATATACCCAATGTAGGCAGTAAACCGCTTCCTGCAAGTGCCCTTGCAGTAACAGCCCTTAAAATTGCATAAGAATAGTTTAGCAGATTGTTTGGAGGAGGTCCGGATCTTGACCTGTAGAAATCAATATTTTCAGAAAATATTGCTTTCCAGTAATAAGCTGCCGCCCTTGCCTCATGCCCGCCGGTATCACCTGATTTAACTTCCGATGCCCAGCTTATCATATTACCTGTTTCCCTGCCTGCTGAACTTAATAAACCGGCTTGATTTAAAATTTTTGCCTTAACTGTTTGCTGCCACAATTGTTTTTTTAAAGGCATTGATGATTCAATCTGTGCTCTGAATTTTTCTGATTGTGTTGAATTTGAATCTAAATTTAAAAACAAACCTGTCGGGTGATGTGTTTTATTGCAAATTACAATAGCTGAATTATTTTCAAGCAATGCATTTAGCAGATATTGAGAAATTGTTACTCCGTAATGATCTATAATTATTACCCCTATATCTTCTATTGGTATTGTTTTGTTAAGGTTTTTTCTGTTTTCATATCTTTTTTCGTAATCTTCATAATCAACAAAGTTCATTTCAAGCTGTTCAGGTTTTAGATTAATAATTAATTGATCCTGCTTACAGCTTAAATAAGCAGGGGAGCCAAAATATAGAGTTTTTTTAATCAACTAAGTTTTACTATTTTGCCTGTTGTAGTAATTTTTATTTTTATCCCCTTGAATGTATTGTATGTCCACCTTATAACAATCGGCTTTTTATCTTTATCAGCTTTAATATTGCTTAAATTATGAATACCTAAAGTTAAGTTGCCATTTACATCAGATTTAACAAATCTATACAACCTATTGCTTAATTCAGTTTGATTGCTCCAGTTTATTTCATCAGGATGATTTTCATATACAACAACTAACTCATTTTGAGACAATGTTAATAATAGCTTGTTATCTTCAATTGTCTGTTTAACTACAGGTTCTTTGTTAATTTTACGTTTAACTGCATCAAAGAATGAAATTGTTTCATATTTTCTTTTACCAGTTTCTTTATTTTCGTATATCGCCATGCAGAAGTTATTCCCAGAGGATACATATAACTTAGTGTTTTCATTTGGTCTAAGCTGTATCATGTTTTCAGCAGGGTCTATCATTCTTACACAGTTTATTGGAATTTTTTTCTTTTTATCTTTGCTCAAAATATATATAGGCATCTTTAAGGCTTCTTTTACCTTTTTTTCACCACCGTTTGCTTCTATATGATTTAAAATGATTTCTCTAATTGCCTTATCAACTATTTTATTAACCTGTTTAATAGTAGTAATATCTATTACTTTTTTTCTAATTACATATACAGGTATTTTAGTTTCGGGGTGCTGTATTTGACCATATAAAGTATCTTCATGCAATGCCCCTCTAACTGAAAATGTCTTCTGAACATTCGACTTTTTTGAATGTATATATTTATTCTTTTTCTTTGATATAAGCCTTTTTTTATTCTTATAAGAAATAAGTATTTCTTTTAACTTTTCTTCTGCATCAACCGTAAATGAGCTATAAGGTATAGGAAAATGGTCTGTTTTCAGTCTGCCAGTATAATCAAAATGACTTGCAGTGCTTAACAATCTTATATTTTCATTAGTTGTATTCGCAATTACAAGCGCATCAATGGCATGGTGTCGGTGGTCATCCCTGCTTTTTTCATTCTTGCCATCAGGGTTCAAGATTTTATTAAGTTCCCATATATTTCTCAGAATGCTTGTTGTCTGGCCGTTTGAAATATACACATCCCGGCAAATAGTTTTTAGCTTTTTTCTTGCTTCTTTTGCTATATATGCATTATTTGTTAATTGATTATTAAGAAAATCATCAGGAATAACTTCCATAGTAAATCTTTCTTGTTTTGCATCGTTAAAATATTTTATTCTTTCCACAAAGTCGTGCAGTTTATCAGGTCTTTCGTTAAACCAAGTTGATTTCAGCTGCTTGCCTACTTCATTGTTAAATTCTCTTTCGCAAAGAGTTTTGTTAATAAAAGAATCGTCCATGCTCTTACTGTAAGGTATAATATGCTCGATTTCTATTTCTGAGCTGAATAATTTCTCAAGGTTTATAACTTTTCCTGTATATGGCGATATTCTGCCGCATTCCAAATAAAGTCGGTATTTTTCATTATCTGATGGCTTTGCTCCCTGAGCAAACTTCTTAAATTCTTCAGCATTAATATCACTGTTTATTTTTTTCAAATCATTTTCGTAGAACTGTAATTCAAGCCAAAGTTCAAATTTTAAAATATCTGCTTTTGTAACATTTTTCATTTTGAGTTTTTCTTTTAGAAACTCAATATATGCATCTCGTCTCGCTCTTTTATCGTCATTTGCCCGTTTCATTTTTTCACGGATTTTTTTAGGCTTTTTCATCTCTCGGGCAAGTTCAACCCTTATCTTATCTGGTTTACCATGCTCTGCAATAATAGCATTAACAAGCCTGTAGGTTTCGCTTAAAGCCTGCTGCACAATTGGATTTTTTAAATCATCGCCTTTATTTCTTTGTATTTTTTCATCAAGTATTCGTGTTTTACTATCTGTTTCATCATCATATGAATGATGATACCCTGCTA
>WBZR01001492.1_pt1 | contig 17415 bp, 11 predicted proteins | sample 5204231 | NCBI WGS metagenome assembly WBZR01 (sample SAMN12412403, study PRJNA552823) | activated sludge metagenome | isolation source: activated sludge from anammox sidestream of wastewater treatment plant... | place: USA: Virginia | collected 2017-08 | reverse complement strand
CGGAAGAACGTCCTCTCGGGCGCCTGCTATCTCGCGGCGCTCCTCGCCGCGCTCGGCCTCGCCGACGCGCCGCCCGCGTCCGGACCCGACGCCGGCGCGCGCCGACGCCGCGCCCTCGTCGTCCTCGCGGCCTTCGGAGCCGCACTCCTCGCCAAGACGGTGACGTGCACGCTGCCGGTGATCCTCCTCCTGCTCGTGTGGTGGCGGCGCGGCCGGGTCGAGGGCCGCGACCTCCGAGCCGTGGCCCCGCTCCTCGCGCTCGGCCTCGCGCTCGCGCTCGTCACCGTCTGGATGGAGCGGACGCACGTCGGCGCGCGCGGCGTCGCCTGGGACCTGTCGTTCGCGGAGCGGGTGCTCATCGCCGGCCGCGCGCTCTGGTTCTACGCGGCCACGCTCGCCTGGCCGCACCCGCTCGCCTTCGTCTACCCGCGCTGGGCGATCGACGCGGCGGCGTTCCGGCCGTGGCTCTTCCCGCTCGCGGCGGCCGCCGTCGCCGGCGGCGCCTGGACCGCTCGCGGTCGCGTCGGGCGCGCGCCGGCGGCGGCCCTTGCCGGCTTCGCCGTCACGCTCGCGCCCGCCCTCGGCTTCGTCGACGTCTACCCGATGCGGTACACCTTCGTCGCCGACCACTACCAATACCTCGCGAGCCTCTTCCTGATCGCTCCGGCCGCGGCGCTCGCGGCGCCGCGCGCCGCCCGCCCCGGCGCGGGGCCCGCGCTCGCGGCCGTCGCGCTACTCGCGCTCCTCGCCGCGCTGACGTGGCGCCGCGCCGAGACGTTCCGCGATCCGGAGACGCTGTGGCGCGACGTCATGGCGAAGAACCCGGGCGCCTCGATGGCGCCCATCAACCTCGGCATGTGGCTCCACCGACGCGGCCGCTCGGAGGAGGCCGCGGCGATGCTCACGGCGGCGCTCCGCCTCGACCCCGACGATGCCGAGGTCGAAGGCGACCTCGGCATCGTGCTCGCCGCGCTCGGACGCGGCGCCGAGGCCCGCATCCACCTCGAGCGTGCCGTCGCGCTCGCACCGGAGTCGCCGCAGGCGCGGAACAACCTCGCCAACGCGCTCGCCGGCGACGGGCGCCTCGACGAGGCGGTCGCGCACTATCGGCGCGCCGTCGCGCTCGCTCCGGGCTACGCCGACGCCCAGAACAACCTGGCGAACGTCCTCGCGCAACAGGGCGCCGTCGACGAGGCGGTCCGCCACTACGAGGCGGCACTCGCGGCCGACCCGCGCTACGCCGCGGCGCACGCCAACCTCGCCGCCGTCCTCACGCGACTCGGGCGGAACGACGCGGCGATCGCGCATTATCGCGACGCGCTCCGCCTCGACCCACGGCAGCCGGACGCGGCGCGCGGGCTCGGCGCGCAACTCGCCGCGCGCGGGGCATGGGACGAGGCGATCGAGCACCTCGCGAGCGCCGCGCGCCTGCGGCCGCAGGAGGTCCGGACGCAGCACCAGCTCGCGGCCGCGCTCGCGGGCGCCGGCCGGATCGACGAAGCGATCGCCGCCTATGCGCGCGCCCTCGAGCTCCAGCCCGACTCGGCCGACCTCCACAACGACCTCGGCATCGCCTTCGCGCGGCGCGGCGACCTCGACGCCGCGATCGCCGAGTTCCGGCGCGCGGGCGCCCTCGCGCCGGAGCACGCCGAGGCGCGGAACAACCTGGCCGCCGCGGAGCGCGCCCGCGACCACGCGTCCGGTCCGGCCGCGGCACCGTGACCTCCGCGTACCCTCGCCGGACGTGGGCGCCGTGACGCGGCCGCGTGCGCGCTCCGCGGCGCCGGGAGGCGGCCGCCCGCCGGCGCGCGGGCACGACGCGCCCGCGCCGGCCGGCCCGGCGGTCCCCCCCGCGCGCGCCGTCGACCGCGCCGTCGCCGCCGTCCTCCTCCTCGCAACCCTCGCGCTCTATGCGCCCGTCCGCGATCACGCCTTCCTGAACTACGACGACACCGAGTACGTGACCGAGCACCCGCGCGTGCGGGCGGGGCTCACGCGGGCCGGCGTCGCGTGGGCCCTCACGGGCGTCCACCAGGCGACCTGGCACCCGCTCACGAGCCTGACGCACCTCCTCGACGTGCAGCTCTTCGGCCTCGACGCGGGGCCGCACCTCCTCGTGAACGTCCTCCTGCACGCCTGCGCAACGGCCGTCCTCTTCCTCGTGCTGCGCTCGGCGACGGGCGCCCGCTGGCCGAGCGCCTTCGTCGCGGCGGCGTTCGCATGGCACCCGCTGCGCGTCGAGTCGGTCGCGTGGGTTTCCGAGCGGAAGGACGTCCTCTCCGGTCTCTTCTGGATGCTGACGCTCGCGGCCTACGTCGGCTACGCGCGCCGGCCGACGTGGGGCCGCTGGTTCGCGGTCGCCGCCGTCTTCACGCTCGGGCTCCTCGCGAAGCCGATGCTGGTCACCCTGCCCTGCGTGCTCCTGCTCCTCGATCTCTGGCCGCTCGGCCGGGTGCCCCCGGCCGGAGGCGCGCCCGCGGTCTGGCGCGCCCTCGTGCGCGAGAAGCTGCCGCTCTTCGGGCTCGCCGCCGCAGTGAGCGCCGCGACCGTCGTCACGCAGCGGAGCGCGGGCGCCCTCACCACCCTCGCCACGGCGCCCTTCGGCTACCGGGTCGGCAACGCGCTCGTCTCCTACGTCGCCTACCTCCGGAAGATCCTCTGGCCGACCGGCCTCGCCGTCTTCTACCCGCCGCGCGAGGACCTGTCGGTGTGGGCGGCGCTCGCGGCGGCGGCGCTGGTCGCGGCCGTGACGGTTGCGGTCCTGCGCGCCGCGCGGCGCGCCCCGTACCTCCTCGTCGGTTGGCTCTGGTACCTCGGAACGCTGGTGCCGGTGATCGGGCTCGTGCGGCACGGCGAGCAGGCGATGGCCGACCGCTTCACCTATCTCCCCTCGATCGGCATCTTCATGGTGCTCGCCTGGGCTGCGCGGGAGCTCGCGGCGGGCGCGCGGCCGCGCGTACCGGCGGGGCTCGCCACCGCCGGCGGCGCGCTCGCGCTCGCCGCCTGCGCCGCCGCGACGGCCCGCCAGCTCGACCACTGGCGCGACAGCGTCAGCCTCTTCACGCACGCGCTCGCCGTCGCCCCCGACAACTACGTCGCGCACGGCAACCTCGGCGTCGCCCTCGACGCGCTCGGACGCCACACCGAGGCGATGGCGCACTTCGAGCGCGCGGTCGCGCTCGCGCCGAGCTTCGCGAAGGCGCGCCTCAACCTCGGCAACGCGCTGGCGCGGTCGGGCAGCGTCGAAGCCGCCGAGGCCGAGTACCGCGAGGCGGTGCGGCTCGACCCCGGCTCGGCGCTCGCCTCCTACGACCTCGGCCTCCTCCTGGCGGAGCGTGGCGAGCTCGCCGAGGCGATCGCTTGGTATCGGCGCGCCCTCGACCGCGACCCGCGCTACGCACGGGCGTGGAACAACCTCGGCTGGGCGCTCGCGGCGCGGGGCGCGCCCGGCGACCTCGCCGAAGCGGTCCGCGCCTACGAGCGCGCGCTCGCGATGGACCCGGACCTCACCGCCGCCCACAACAACCTCGCCGTCGCGCTCGAAGGGCTCGGGCGCGGCGACGAGGCGCTCGCCCACTACGCGGCCGCGGTCCGCCTCGCTCCGGACGAGCCGCGTGCGCACGCGAACCACGCGGCGCTGCTCGCGAGCCTCGGCCGGACCGACGAGGCGATCGCCTCCTATCGCGAGGCGCTGCGGCTGGCGCCCGAGCTCGCCGAGGTGCGCGCCGCCCTCGCGGAGCTGCTCGCACGCCGCGCGCCGGCCGCGCCCGCGCCGACGCCGGGGCGGGGCGCGGGCGCGCGGCGCGGCGGCGGGCCCGCGTTCCCGGAGCCCGACCTCGTCCTGCCGCCGCCGGGCGGCGCCGCCCCCGCGGACGTCACCGATACGCGCTGAGCCAGCGCTCGATGTCGTCGGCGAGCACGGTCGCGCCGCGCCCACGCGCGTCGGCGAGCGCCCCCTGCGCGGTCGCGACGCCCTCGGCGCGCCGGCCGGCGTGGACGTACGCGATCGCCGAGCGGAAGCGCACCTGTGGGTCGTCGAGTCCGAGCCGACGCGCCTCCTCGAGATGGCCGATCGCGTCCTCGGGCCGGCCGCTGTCGAGCAGCGCGCTGCCGAGGTTGTAGTGGGCGGTCGCGTGCGCGGGCGCGCGCGCGAGCACCATCGCGAACTGCGTGATCGCGTCGGCCGTGCGGCCGAGCGTGCGCAACGCCGTCCCGTAGTTGTTACGCGCGCCGACGTTGTCGGGGTCGCGCGCGAGCACGCGCTCGAGATGGCCGACCGCCTCGTCGACGCGGCCGGTCTGGAGGAGCGCGGTCGCGAGGTTGTTCTCGATCGCCGCGTCGTCGGGCGCGAGGCGGAGCGCCGTCTCGAAGGAGCGGACGGCGTCCGCCGGCTGGCCGAGCCCGAGGAGCGCGGCGCCGCGGCCGCTGTGCGCCTCGGGATCGGCCGGATCGAGACGGACCGCCTGCTCGAGGTGCGCGAGCCCGTCGCCGACGCGCCCGACGCCGACCAGCGCCTTCCCGAGGTTCCGGTGCACGATCGCCTTCGGGAGGTCGGGCTCGCTTGCGAGCGCGCGCTCGAGGGGCGCGAGCGCCGCGGCGGGCCGCAGGAGTTCGAGTTCGAGGGCGCCAAGGTTGTTGGCGGCGACGGCGTTGTCCGGATCGGCGGCGAGCGCCCGCTCGAACCAGCCGCGCGCCTCGTCGTAGCGGCGCTGGCGCAACAGCACGAGGCCGAGGTTGTCGAACGCCCCCGCGTGCCCGGGCTCGAGGCGGAGCGTTTCCTCGAAACGCGCCATCGCCTCAGCGTCCGGGCGGCCGGCCTCGAGCAGCGCGACGCCGAGGTTGTACCGGGCCAGCGCGTCGGTCGGCTGGGTACGTACGGCGTCGGCCCAGAGGGTCACCGCCGACTCCCAGGCGGCGAGGCGCCGGACCGTCACCGCGGCAAGGACGAGAGCGAGCGCGGCCGCGGCGGCGAGCGTCGGTCCCGGCCGCGCGCGCCTGCCGCCGCCCGCCAGCGCCGCGCATCCGCCGACCACGGCGAGCGTCACGAGGCCCGCGAGCGGGAGATACATGCGGCGCTCCGCCGCCATCATCTTCGGGATCGGCACGAGCAGCGTCGGAGCCAGCACCAGCACGACCGCTACGACGACGAAGCGCGCCGCCGGCCGCCGCCGCACGAGCGTCGCCGTCGCCGCCGCGAGCGCCGCGCACGCGAGCACCCACGGCCACGCCGTCGCGAAACTCGCGAGGTAGGCCGGCGCGTAGTGGATCGCGAGCGGCCACGGCCAGACGACGAGCTTCAGGTAGAGGAACACGACCTTCGTCTGCGTCGCCCACCAGACGACCGGCGACACGTAGTGCGCCGCGTCGCTGAGCCCGCGCACGCCGCCGACGTTCGAGGCGAAGAGCGCCGCCCATCCGAGCGCGAGCCCCGCGTACACGCGTCCGGAGGGGCGCGGCCCCGGCCGATCCTCGGCGACGAAGGTGCGCGCGTAGAGCCAGACCGCGATCGGCAGCGAGACGACGATCTCCTTCGACGCCATACCGGCGACGCACGCCGCGACGGCCGCGACGCCCCAGGCCGTCGCGCGCGCCGGCGTCGGCGCCGTCCAGTGGCGCAACGCGCACCAGAGCGTCGCGAGGTAGGCGAGCGCCGCCAGGAGCTCCGTCCGCTGGGTGAGATACACGACCGTCTCGCTCCCGAGCGGATGCACGAGCCACACGAGCGCGGCCGCGAGCCCGAGCACATCGGCGACGCCCGCATACGCGCCGTCGAAATAGGGCAGGAGCAGCGTCCCGCGCACGAGGAGCGCGAGCACGGTCGCGGCGAGCGCGTGCAGGACGAGCGCCGTCTGACGGAAGCCCGCGGGGTCGAGCCCCGCGCGCCGGAAGTCGAGCGCGAGGGAGAGGTTCGCGAGCGGACGGCGCGCGGTCGGCGCGAACGGCGGCGGATTCAGCGGCCCGCGCAGTGCCGCGTCGCCTATCGCCGGAACGAGGCGGCGGATCGACGGGTTCTCGACGATCGCGGGCCGGTCGTCGAAGACGAAGGGCGCATGGAGCGCGCGCCCGTAGACCGCCACCGTGACGGTAAGGATGAGGCCGAGCGTCGCGATCCCGGCCGCCAGCCGCGCGGCGCCGATCCCGGAGCGCACGACCGTCGATCGCGAGTCGCTCTCCACGCGCCCCCTCTGCCCGCATTGCTCACCGCTTGTCCACTGCACTCCGACCGCGGCCCGGGCCGTCTACGCGTAGGTCCGGACGCTCTCGACAGCGGACGCGAGCGGGCGCTGGAAGAGCAGGTTGAACTCGAGCATCGGTCCGACGATGCAGCGGGTGCACGGCGTGGCGCGATCCCACGCCGTCCGCCAGTCGGCCGCGAGCAGGTCGACCGGCGTCGTCTTGCCCTTGGTGTACGCGCACGGATACGCGCGCCCACGCGGATCGACGTAGAGGAAGCCGTGGCCGGCGGCGCAGCGCTCCCCCAGCGCGTCCACCGCCGACACCGCGAAGTCGTCCCAGCCGGCGAGGTACTCGAGGAACGCCGACGAGCTCACGATCGGCCGGCCCCGCCGCTTCTCGTCGCGCAGGCGCCGCCAGAAGGCGCGGAACTCCTCGTTCGCGACCGACGCCGGCATCCGGCCGCGCACGATCTCGGTGTCGGTGCACTGCGGTTGGAAGTGGACGCGGAACCCCGCCGCCTCGGCGCGCCGCAGGATCCCGTCGGCCTGATCGAGGCTGTGCTCGGTGACGACGCAGATCGCGATCACCGGCTTCCCGATCCGCACGAGCTCGCCGATGGCGGCCAGCACCCCCGCCCACGACCCTTCGCCGCGCGCGCCTTCGTGCGCCGCCTCGTCGCCGTCGAGGCTCGTGTAGACGAGATCCGCGAGGTGCAGGCGCTCCGGGTGGCGCGCGTAGAGGGTGAGGTTCGAGTTGACGCTCACCCAGAAGCCGCGGTCCTTCGCCAGGCCGACGATCTCGCCGAGGTCCTTCCGCAGCATCGGCTCGCCGCCCGCGAGGCCGAGGCGGCGGATGCCCATCGCCCGCAAGCGGTCGAACAGGAGCGCCACCCGCGGCAGGTCGAGGTGGCTCGGGTCGAGGAAGGGGCAGTTGCAGTAGCCGCAGCGCAGGTTGCAGCGGTTGGTCACCGCCCAGGTGGCCGAGAACGGCCGCGGCGCGCCGTCCGCCATGTACGCGAGCAGGCTCGTGCCGTACGCGTACCCGAGCGCGAGCTTCTCACCCAGCCGCACGGGCGGTTCCGAGGACGGCGAGCCAGACGACCGCGAAGTACGCCTTGGTGAGGAGCCAGCCGGTCCCCGCGTCGGCGATCGCGGCGTAGATCGCGAGCGGCGCGACCGCGGTGCAGGCGGCGGCGGGCCCGAGGAAGCCGTGGAGCGTCGCGAAGAGCACGACCGTCAGGGCCGCGAGCACGTTCCGCGGGAGGGTCGGCGAGCGCACGGCCGTCGTCGCGATGCCGTTGGCGGCGTCGGGCGCGCGGTCGTCGAGCGCCTGGAAGAGATGGCAGATGCCGGTCATGACGCCGACCAGGACCATGAGCGCGAACGACGCGTCGACGATCGCCGCGTAGAGCGACCCCCACGTCCAGACCACGACGACGTCGGCGACGGGAACCCCTTTGAGCCGGGTCGAGTAGACGAGGTTCACGGTCATGACGGCGGCGACGGCCAGCGTCGGCCCGGCGCCGAGCGTCGCGGCGGCGATCGCGAGCGTCGCGAGCTTCAAGCCGCACGTCGCGACGACTCCGGCGCGGCGGTGCGCGACCCAGGCGCGAATCAGCGCCTGGTCCTTCTTCGGATTGTTCCGGTCCGCAGGCGCGTCGTAGAGGTCGTTGAACGCGTACATCACGAGGATCGCGAAGACGGACACGAGCGCCTGCGCGAGGCCCCGGACCGCGAGCGCATCGCCGTGCCAGACGATCAACGACAGATTGATCGCGAGGAGCGCGCCCTCGCCGCGCCGGACGCGATGCAGCGTCGACGCCGCGACCGCCCAGCCGAGCGCGCGGAGCGCGTCGCCGCGTGCGGCACACGCGCGCGGTCGTTCGGCGGCGGCGAAGTCGGTGGGGGCGGCGCCGCGCGGCGACGAGACGGGACCGCACCGTGCCGCCTGACGGACGGGCATCGCGGATCGGTGTACCACGAGGCGCCGACCGCCCGCGACCCGGCGCGACTGGCGGGATCGTCCTGCCCGCCGCGCCGTCGCGCGCGCGCACGGCGGCGGGCGAGCGTGGGGTGAGCGGGCGCCAGGTGCCGGCACGCGTGATGCGCGGCGCCGGCCGCCGCGGCCCGGAAAACCGTCGGAGCCGCGAGCCGCGGGGCACGCCCGCCGCCTTGACGCCTTCCGCGCCCGATGGTTCACCCACGCTCGACCACATGCGCCCGACCCGCCTTCCGCCACGGACGCCGCGACGTCTCCGCCTCGCGCTCGCGACGCTGAGCCTGTGCGTCGCCGGCTGCCTCACGCGCGAGCCCGCCTTCGAGAAGACGCGGCTCGCCCGCCTGCCCCCGGCCTACAAGGCCGGCACCCTCCTCGTCTCCGACGACGGCCGCGCGTTCGCCTTCGTCGAAGAAACCCCGGCGGGCGAGCGCCTCGTCACGGGCGGCGGCGCGGGCGCGCCGCACACGCGCTACCCCCGCGTCGCCTTCGCACCCCGGACGCATCGCCTCTTCTCGTGGACCGTCGACCAGGTCGATGGCGTCCCGCGCGTCGCGATCGTCGCCGACGGGCGCGCGATCCCGACCGACGCCGTCGCCGCCGGGGCCTTCGCCTTCGCGGACGACGGCCGGCGCTGGGCGGCGATCTCCGTCGCGGGCACCACGAGCGGCGAGGTCGGCGACTTCGCGCTCTTCCTCGACGGCCAGGAGGCCGGACGCTGGCGCGACGTCGGCATGCCGGCCTTTGGCCCCGACGGACGCGCGGCGTGGCTCGGCGCCGACGCCGAGGGCGTGCGGCTCTTCGTCGACGGCCGGCCGGTCCGCGCATTCGCGCCGCCGACGGCGCCCTGCGCGCGCGCCGCGTGGGCGCGGGCGCCGCGTCCCGACCTCCCGGTCCGCCACGCGCTTCGCTGGCTCGCCGACGGCGCGCTGCTGGTGCTGACGCGCGACGCCGACGGCTGGACCCTCTCCCGCGACGAGACGCGCCTCGCCGTCTACGACATCAACCGCGCCGAGCTCGTCGACGAAGCGTGTCGGTTCGGCACGGCGATCGCCCCCGCCTCCCTGCGCACGGCCGCGGACGCGCCCGTCGCCGTCTGGTGGGAGCGCGCCGCGGGCGACGCGGAGCGCGCGCGCCTCTGGCGGGTCGCGAAGGACGGCCGGCCGCTCGACGACGTCACCTGCAGCGAGCCCTGGACCTCCCAGCCGCCCGAGATCAGCGCCGACGGCTTGCACACGGCGTACGCGTGCCGGCTGCGCGACGACGCGAACCTCACCTCCGCGTTCGTCGTCCACGACGGCAGGCGCTACGGTCCGTACCAGGAGATCTGGGGCTTCGCGCTCTCGCGCGACGGGCGCCACGTCACCTACGGGGCGACCCTCGGCGGCGAGCCGGCGCCGCGCCCGTGGGCGATCTACGTCGACGGCGCGGCGCGCGCCGCCGGCTTCACCGCCACCTGGCGGCCGCGCGTCTCCGACGACGGAGCGACGGTGGCGTGGGAGGCGCAGCGGGTCGACGGCGGCCGGGGCGCGCTCGGCATCGGCGCGCGCCAGGTCGGCGCCTTCGACGAGGTGCTCTGGGGCCCGGAGTTCGAGACCGCGAACGACGGACGCCCGCACGTCGCCTGGGTGATCCGCCGCGGGCAATCGCTCACGCGCCTCGGCGTCACCCTGCCGGGGCGGCCGCGGTAGCGGCGCCGTCAGCCGATCAGCTGCATGTGCCCTTCGGCCTGGAGCGCCTGCATGAACCGCTCCTCGTAGGCGAGCGACGGGTCGGCGCGAACGGCGCGGTCGAGCGCCACCGCGTCGTCGCCGACGAGGATGCGCCACGCCCCCGCGCGCACGCCGTCGAGGATGATCGCCGCCGCGCGGGCGGCGCTCGTCGGCGCGTGATCGCGGAAGACGATCGCCATCTGCTGCATGGCGGCGCGGAGCTCGTCGTCGCTCATGGCGTCGACGGGCAGACCGCGCAGGCGCAGCACGCCGCGCACGCGCCCGACGTCCGCCGCCGACATCGACGCGAAGTCGCCGTTGCGGAGCACCCGGTTGGTGTTCATCACGATCGACGTCCCGACATGGCCCGGCATCACCACCGCCACCCGCACGTGCGGCGCGTGCAGCCGGAGATCCGTGATCAGCGCCTCGGAGAATCCTTTCACCGCGAACTTCGCGGCGCTGTACGCCGTGTGCGCCGTGCGCGGGCCGAGGCAGGCCCAGAAGCCGTTCACGCTGCTCATGTTGACGATCACGGCCTCATCGCTCGCGAGCAGCATGGGCAGGAACGCGCGGGTGCAGAAGTACACGCCGCCCCAGCAGACGCCGAAGGTCTTGTCCCATTCGGCGCGGTCGTCGGCGATCAGGCTGCCGCCGCCGCCGATGCCGGCGTTGTTGAAGAGGAGCTGGATGCGGTCGGTCGCGTGCACCGCCCGCACGGCGTCGCGGAACGCGAGCACCTCCTGCTCGACGGAGACGTCGCAGAGGGCGAGGCTGACACGCGTCCCGGCCGGCGCCTCGGCCTCACAGAGCGCCTTGGTCTCGGTCATCGTGGCGAGCGAGACGTCGCAGAGCGCCACATGGCAGCCCGTGGCGGCGAGCTGCCGCGCGAGCTCGCGTCCCATGCCCGTCCCGCCCCCGGTGACGACGGCGAGCTTGCCCCGGACGTCGCGCATGGCCGGCGCCGACGCCGGCTACCTGCCGCCCCTGGTGCGGCGGATGCCGTCGTAGTGGTCGGCCTTCTGCATGTACTCCGGGTCGTTGAACGGCGCGTCGCCGAAGTCGCCGACCTCGTACGCGCTGGTGGTGTGCGCGTTCGGCACGACGTCGCTCTCCTGCGGCGTCGCGCCGCCCAGCGTCGAGAGCATCACCGAGAAGAGCGAGTACGGGCCCGGGGCCCGCATGTCGTGGAAGATGAGCCCGTAGTACACGAGCGGCACCCAGTGCCGCCCGGCATCGAGGTCGGCGTCCGCGTACGCGTAGCCGATCATCTTCGCGTCGGCGGTCGTCACGAGCGTTCCTTCGACCCGGAACCTGCCCGCGTCCTCGACCGCGACCTCCGCCTCGATCTGGAGATTCCCGTCGACGATCGCGTCGCGGTACTGGCCGGTGAGATGCGCGATCTCCACGGTGTAGACGAAGCTCGTCGTCGCGTTCAGCGTGTCGCCCTTCGACGTCTCGGCCTGCACCACGACCTGATACTGGCCGCGGAAGGCGTTCGGCGTGTCGGGATCGGGCGTGTAGGCGGCGGTCCAGAAATCGTCGCCCGCCTGCGCGTCCCCGCGGGTGCCGTCGTCGTGGAAGGCAAGCGGCGACACCAGCACGCCGTCCATCGTCTGGAGCACGCCGCGCATCGCGCGGGCTCCCGTGCGGAACTGCCGCAGCGTCTCGCGGCCCGGCCGGCCGTTCTCGTCGTAGGCCTCCGCCATGCGGAGCTCGACGATCTCGGCGTAGATGACGACGTCCCCCGGCGCCGCGAAGCTCGTGATCGCGGGATACGCGAGCAGCCGCGGCTCGGGATGCTTCGCGTCGCCCTCGAAATCCACCTGCGGCGCACGCGAGCGCGCGATCGGGTCGAGGCCGTCCTCGAGCGGACGCGAGGTGCGCGGAAAGCGCGCCGCCTTGCGATACCGCGCCGCGGCCGCCGCGGCCTGCTCGGCCGTGAGCGTGCTGTCGTCGACGGGCGCGAGATAGGTCTCGGTCCGGACGATCTCGCGCGCCGGCCGCGGTGACGGCTCGCCCTCGGCCGCCGGCGCCGGCGTGGCGGTCGGACCCGCGAGTGGCGGCGGCGCCGGCGGGCGGGGGCCGAGGAACACGACGAGCGCACCGGCAACCGCGAACAGCGCCACGGCGATGGCGAGAGGACGGCGAGACATGGTTCGAGCGAGGTGTCGCAGCCATACCACGGCCCCGAGGCGACCGACAATCCGGGATCGGCCGTCACCCGCGCGATCGGCGAAGCGGACGCGGCCCGCCGCGGCGGCGGCGTCCGCGCGGCGCTCAGCCGAGGAAGAACCGCACCGAGCGCTCGGCGAGGGCGATCACGGGCGCCCAGTAGAGGCCGAGCGCGATCGTCGGGATCGTCAGAAAATACAGGAGGAACGCGTTGTGCGCGTCGAGAGCGACGACGCCCTCGTCGCCGCGCGGCTGGTCGAGGAACATCGTCCGCACCAGGCGCGCGTAGTAGTAGAGCGCGACGAGCGTGTTCGCGAAGCCGACCAGCGCCAGCAGGTAGAACCGTTGCTCGACGACCGCCGCGAAGAGATAGAACTTGCCGACGAAGCCCGCGAGCGGCGGGATGCCGGCGAGCGAGAAGAGGAAGATCGCCATCGCGACCGCGGGCACCGCGCCGCCGCGCCACGCGAGACCGCGATAGCCGTCCATGTCCTCGCGTCCGGTCGCGTTGGCGACCACCATGACCACCACGAACGCGCCGAGGTTCATCAGGTAGTACGTCACCAGGTAGAAGAGCACGGCCCGCAGCCCGGTGTCGTTCAGGACGACGAAGCCCATGAGCAGGTAGCCGGCGTGGGCGATGCTCGAGTAGGCGAGGAGACGCTTCACGTTCCGCTGACCGAGCGCCGCCAGGTTCCCGAGCGTCATCGTCGCCATGCAGACGACCAGCATGAGCCCCGGCCAGTCGACGCCGGCGAGGGGGGCCCACGCCCCGCCCTCGCCCGACTCCGAGAGCCCCGGGTAGAAGAGCCGGATCAGGATCGCGAAGCCCGCCGCCTTCGAGCCGACCGAGAGGAACGCCGTCACCGGGATCGGCGCGCCCTCGTACACATCGGGCGCCCACATGTGGAACGGGACCGCCGCGATCTTGAAGCCGAAGCCCGCGAGCACGAGCACGACGGCGACGAACACCGTCAGCGGATCGGCGGCGCCGTGCGTGAGCGCGTCGTGGATCTTCAGGTATTCGAGGCTTCCGGCGAGCCCGTAGAGCCAGCTCATGCCGTAGATCATGACCGCCGAGGCCACGCCGCCGTAGACGAGATACTTGAGCGCCGCCTCGCCCGACCGGCGGTCGTGGCGACGGTAGCCCGTGAGCACGTACGAGGTGAGGCTCACGAGCTCGAGCGACAGATACGCCATCAGGAGGTTCGCGGCCGACGCCATGTAGAAGAGGCCGACCGTCGACGCGAGCACGAGCGCGTAGTACTCGCCCTCGTCGCCGTCCTGCACCTCGGCCGACCCGAGGGACATCCAGATCGTCACGAACGCGGCGAGCGCGAAGACGAGCTTGAAGAAGACGGCGAAGCCGTCGACCACCAGCATCCGCGACCAGAGCCAGCCCTCGGCGCCGTGCAGGAGGCCCTGCACGATCCAGCGCTCGCTGAAGGGCATCCGGAGGCCGATCGCCGCGACCAGCGCGGCGGCGCATGCCAGCAGCGCGACCGCCCCGAGCTGCTCCTTCGCGGACACGACGAGGTCGGCCGCGACGATCCCGATCGCGGCCGCGATCAGGATGAGCTCGGGGGCGCTGTACGCGACGCTCGCGGCGTTGCCGAGATCCATCGTCGCCTCAGCGCGGCGCCACACCGGCCGCCGCGCCCGCCCGGACGAGCTCGTTCAGGTGCCCGAGCGAGGCGCCGATCAGGTCCAGCACGGCGTGCGGATACACGCCGAGCGCGAGCACGATCGCGGCGAGCGGCAGGAGCGTCGCGAGCTCGCGCGCATCGACGTCGGGGAGCGCCGCGTAGCGCTCGTCGAGCCGTCCGAGCCAGACCCGTTGCAGCGTCCAGAGGAGATACCCCGCGGTCAGGACGATTGCGCTCGCGGCGACGATCGTGAGCCCCGGATGGCGCTGCCAGGCGCCGAGCAGCACCAGCACCTCGGAGATGAACGCCGAGAGCCCCGGCAGGCCCATCGCGGCGAAGAAGGCCAGCGCCGCCACACCCGTGTAGACCGGCATCACGCCCGCCAGGCCCCCGAAGCCGGCGATCTCGCGATGGTGCGCCCGGTCGTAGATCACGCCGACCAGCAGGAACAGCAGCGCCGTGATGGTCCCGTGGTTGAACATCTGCAGCACCGCCCCGTTGATGCCCTGGGGCGTGAACGCCGCCATGCCGAGCATCACGTAGCCCATGTGGCTGATCGACGAGTAGGCGACCAGCTTCTTGAGGTCGGTCTGCGCGAGCGCGCAGAGCGCGCCGTAGACGATGTTGAAGGTGCCGAGCGCGGCGAGCGACCAGAACGCGAGATCGAGCGTCGCCGCCGGGAGAATGCCGTAGTTGATCCGCAGGAGGCCGTACGTGCCCATCTTGAGGAGCACGCCGGCGAGGATCACGGAGATCGCCGTCGGCGCCTCGACGTGGGCGTCGGGGAGCCAGGTGTGGAACGGAAACGCCGGGATCTTGATCGCGAACGCCACGAAGAGCGCGAGCCAGAGGAGCTGCTGCGTGCGCGGATCGAAGACCGCGCCCCGCCCGGCGAGCTCCGGGATCGCGAAGGTGTGCGGCGCTGCGCCGAAGTACAGCACCAGCATCGCCACCAGCATCAGCACGCTGCCCGCGAAGGTGTAGAGGAAGAACTTGATCGCGGCGTACTCGCGCCGGGGCCCGCCCCAGACGCCGATGAGGAAGTACATCGGCAGCAGCATCACCTCCCAGAAGACGTAGAAGAGGAAGAAGTCGAGCGCGACGAAGACCCCCAGCATGCCGGTCTCCAGCATGAGGAAGAGCGCGAAGTATCCCTTCACGCCCTTGTCGATGCCGAAGCTCGCGAGCACGCAGAGCGGACACAGCAGCGCCGTCAACAGCACCATCGTGATCGAGACTCCGTCGACGCCGACGAAGTAGTCGATCGCGTAGGACGCGATCCAGGGCGTCCGATCGACATACTGATAGGCCGTCGTGGCGCGGTCGAACGCCGCGAAGAGGCGCACACCGAGCGCGAACGTCGGCAGCGTGGACAGGAGCGCGACCCGCTTGATCAGCCCCGGGCGCCGCGACGGCAGGCACAGCACCACCGCGGCGCCGAGGAGCGGGAGAAACGTCATCCACGTGAGGACGTGATCCATGCCGGAGGGCTCCTAGAAGATCCGCGCGATCAGCACGAGCGCGACCGCGCCGACCACGACGTAGAGGTACGCGTTGACGTTGCCGGTCTGCAGGCGGCGCAGGCGTCCGCCGAGCGCCCAGGTCGCGTCGGCGAGGGCGTTGACGAACCCGTCGACGACCCGCGCGTCGAACCGACTCTCCAGCCGGGCGATCGCCCGCATGACCAACGCGCTCCCGTCCACGACGCCGTCGAGGACGCGGGCGTCGAACCACGCGCCCGCCCGGGCGAGCCAGCGCACCCCGCGGCCGATGGTCGCCCAGTACACCTCGTCGAGCCAGTACTTGTGGACGAGGAGCCGGTACGGCGCGCCGCCCGCGATCCCCGCGACCGCATCCGCCGACAGCGCGCGCGCCTGGTAGATCAGGTACGCGACGCCGGCCCCGCCCGCCGCCATGGCGACCGACACGGCCATGAGCGCCCATTCGAGGCGGACGTCGTGCGCGGCCTCCGCCGCGTGGGCCGCGTCGATGTGCTCGCTCGCGAACACCGCGTCGAGCCACGCGGCGAAGGGATTTGCGCCGCCCAGGCCGTCGGGAACGCCGAGGAAACCGACGAGCAGCGCGCCCGCCGCCAGGATCACGAGCGGCCCCGTCATCGCGGCCGGCGACTCGCGCACGGGCTCCCCGTGGTGCGGGTCTGCCCGCGACTCGCCGAAGAAAACCAGCAGGACCTGCCGGCAGACGTAGCACGCGGTGAGCGCGGCGCCGGCGACACCGACGCCCCAGAGGAGCGTGCCTCCGTACGGGCTCGACCAGGCGTGCCAGAGGATCTCGTCCTTGGAGAAGAACCCGGCCGTGAGCGGGGTTCCGCCGAGCGCGAGCGCCGCCATGAGGAAGGTCCAGAAGGTGACCGGGAGCTTCGCGTGGAGATCGCCCATGCCCCGCATGTCCTGCTCGTGGTGGAGCGCGTGGATCACCGAGCCCGCGCCGAGGAAGAGGCAGGCCTTGAAGAACGCGTGCGTCACGAGATGGAAGACGCCCGCCGTCCACGCCCCGACGCCGAGCGCGAGGAACATGTAGCCGAGCTGGCTCACCGTCGAGTAGGCGAGCACGCGCTTGATGTCGTCCTGCACGAGGGCGATGGTCGCGGCGCCGAGGGCGGTCGCGGCGCCGATCCCGGCGACGACCGCGAGCGTCGCCGGCGCCATCGCGTACAGGAAATGGAGGCGCGCGATCATGTAGACGCCCGCCGTCACCATGGTCGCGGCGTGGATCAGCGCCGAGACCGGCGTCGGGCCCTGCATCGCGTCCGGCAGCCAGACGTGGAGCGGGAACTGCGCCGACTTGCCGGTCGCACCGACGAAGAGAAGCAGCGTGACGAGCGTCGCGACCGGTACGCCCCAGAGAACGGCGCCGTCGAGGCTCGCCGCGTGGCGCTGGATCTCCCGGAAGGCCACGGTGCCGTGCCCCGCCGCATCGAGCGCCCAGAAGAGCGCGAAGACGCCGAGCACGAAGCCGGCGTCGCCGACCCGGTTCACGATGAAGGCCTTGTTGCCGGCCGTCGTGTTCACCGGCTCGCGCCACCAGAACCCGATCAACGCCCACGAGCAGAAACCGACGCCTTCCCAGCCGACGAACATCAGCAGCAGGTTGTCGGCGAGCACCAGGACGAGCATCGCGAACGTGAAGAGGTTCAGGTACGCGAAGAAGCGCCAGTAGGCGTCGTCGCCGCGCATGTAGGCGGTGGCGTAGACGTGGATGAGCCCGCCGATCCCGGTCACGACCAGGAGCAGCGTCGTGGAGAGCGGATCGGCGAGGAGCGCGACGTCGACCCGCAGCGCACCGACGTCGAGCCAGCGCCACACGACGTCCAGCAGCACGCGCCGGGAGGGATCCAGCGCGAGCAGCCGCGCGAAGACCGCCAGCGACACCGCGAACGCCGCCGCCACCGGCGCGACCGCGATCGCGGCGACGGCTCCCTCCCCCACCCGCCGCTGGATCGCCTTCCCGGCGAGGCCGTTCACGAGCGCCCCGAGCAGCGGCAGCAGCGGAATCCAACGCAGCGACGTAACGGCGACCGGATCCATCAATGCCTGAGCGCGTGCGTCGCATCGACGTCGATGCTCTCGAAGTTGCGGTAGATGCCGAGCACGATCGCGAGGCCGACCGCGGCTTCGGCCGCCGCCAGCATGACGACGAAGATCGCGAAGATCTGGCCGTCGGTCGGCGCGCCCGAGTAGCGGGCGAAG
>WBZR01002752.1_pt1 | contig 17418 bp, 12 predicted proteins | sample 5204231 | NCBI WGS metagenome assembly WBZR01 (sample SAMN12412403, study PRJNA552823) | activated sludge metagenome | isolation source: activated sludge from anammox sidestream of wastewater treatment plant... | place: USA: Virginia | collected 2017-08 | reverse complement strand
TGAGTGCCGCGAGGCCCAAGCAGCAGGTTGCGCACGCGATCTGAAGGCCAGGAACTGGTGTCCTGTCCGTTGACGGCGACGATCTGGTCGCCGTAACGCAGCCCGGCGCGCGACGCGGGGCTGTCTTTGAACGGCTCCAGAATGTAGGTCACGCGATTGCGGGTGCCGATCTGCGAACCGATGCCGAAATACTGGCTGTGTTGTTTCTCGTTGAATTCCTGGAAGGCTTTGCGATCCATGTAATCCGAATGCGGATCGAGTGTCTTGAGCATGCCCTGGATCGCGGCTTTGGTGAGAGTCTCCTGGTCGAGTTCGGTAACGTAATTCTGGCGGATAATGTTACTCGCCTTTTCGTAATCGCTGGACAGTTTCGATTGCGCCTGGGAATCCTGCGCCGAAACAATCGGTAACATCACAGTCCCGCAGAGCGCGATCAGCGCCAGGAAAACCAAAGTCAAAAATTTCTGTGACTCTTTTTTCACTGCTTACTCCTCTTCACACCATGGTTGGCATACCCGTTACGAACTTTACGCCCCAAATTCGAGGCGCGCTTTTAAAAAGAAGAACGGATGATTGCCTCATAGTAGCCACGTATCACCGTTAGTCAAGTCGGAGGTTGAGGCGCGGCGGTTTTCCTGGAGATTTTTAGCGGACTGCGGGCCGGCCAGCCTGACTGAATGACTTTTGTCCAAAATAATTTATTGACACTGCTGGTGAGCGTTATTAAAGTCTCACCGGCAACCAGGAGATCAGTTATTTTACCTCTATCCGGCTTGAGACTTTCCGACCCTGACCCATTTCGTTGTCCATAAAGCGGCCGAGCGCGCCCTCGATTTCAAAGACGTTCGCTCCGCGTCTATCTCCTGATTGGGTTCACGTCCTGACTTGAAACTGCCGGTTGATATTTCTTTGTCAGTAATCATCAGGTTGATTGCCGTAGCTGGCGATTGCCGGTCAATAGCTGTCGAGTTGATGCAAGGAGAAAATTGTGAAAGATAAGAATCCCACACACGTCCCTAACACATTTACCAAAACTGGTGACCCACAGACGGATCGTGGAGAAGATCGCCTTGCCGAATCTCCGCTCGCGTCTGATAAACCGGTCGGCAAATCACGAAACGTTAAAGCGCAAAGCCGGCGCAAATTCCTGGGTGATGTCGGCGGCCTCACCGCCGCGACTCTGGCTGCAGGCGTCGCCGGAATGCCAGGCCTGGAATCAGCCGCCCGCGCTGACGATCTGGATGTTGGTGGCCAGACCGGGCCGGCGCGCGTTGAAAAGGCGTACAACACGCGCGTGCAAGCCGCGCTCTTTCAAAAGATCGCTCCGCTGCCTGATCACCCAAACAACGGCGACGAAGATTTGTACGGCAACCGGATCGGCAATTACAGCAAGGGGCTGCCGCACAATCAGCTCGGCGAAGTTGACCGCAACGCCTATGACACCTTGTTGAAAGCCGTCACGAGCGGTGACCCAAGGGATTTCGACGCCATCGCCACAAGCGGGCCGCTCAAACTGACCAACCCGCAGTCCGGGCTGGCTTACGACATGCAGGGCGCCGATCCTGGCCACATTTATCAACAACCCGCTCCCGCTTTCGCCAGCGCCGAAGAGGCCGCCGAGATTGCGGAGAATTACTGGATGGCTCTGGCGCGTGATGTTTTCTTTCTCGATTACGAAAACCACCCGATCACCATCGCCGCTGCGGAAGACTTATCGAATTTCTCGGACTTTCGCGGCCCGAAATTTCCGCGCGCGAATTTGCGCCGCAGCCCGCTCGGTTCGCGGCAACCTGACGCTGAACCGCAGGATGAAGCCACAGCGCAGGCGCAAGTCGAAACACAGTCCGTGAATTCATCGCAGGCGGTAGTCGAACCTCAGGCCGGCTCCGTGCCTCGCCGAACAAGCCAGATGGGGCGTGTTACTCCATCCACTCTCTTCCGAACCAACGCCGCCGGAGACCTGGTCGGCCCCTACATTTCCCAGTTCCTATGGAAAGAGATTCGCTATGGCGCGCAGACCATCAGCCAGAAGATAAGAACAGTGCAGCCCGGTGTGGATTACCTGACCAATTACAGCGATTGGCTGGTGACGCAGAATGGGAACGCGCAGTTCGCTTACCCCTTCGACCCCACGCCGCGCTACATTCGCAACCTGCGCGACCTGACCGAGTGGGTGCATATTGACGTGCTCTTCCAGGCGTATTTCAACGCCATGCTGATTCTGCTGGGAATTGGCGCGCCGTATGATGATAACAACCCGTACAAGAGATCGCACAATCAGGATGGTTTTGCGACCTTTGGCCCGCCGCACATCGCCGCGCTGCTTTGCGGCGTGCCTACGGCTGCGCTGAAGGCGGTTTGGTATCAGAAGTGGATGGTACATCGCCGGCTGCGTCCTGAAGAGTTCGCCGGGCGCATTCACAACCATCTCACTCGCGCCGCCACTTACCCGATCCATCCCGACATTCTCAATTCGGGGGCAGTGGTAGAGATACATCGTAAATACGATTCCTTCCTGTTGCCGCAGGCTTTCCCGGAGGGCTGCCCGACGCACCCGTCATACGGCGCAGGGCATGCCACAGTGGCTGGAGCCTGCGTTACGATTCTCAAAGCCTGGTTCGACGAAAGTTGGATCATTCCGGACCCGGTCGTCCCGTCGTCTGACGGCCTGACGCTCGCGCCTTACAGAGGCTCCAGCCTGACCGTCGGCGGCGAACTTGATAAGCTGGCTACCAATGTGGCCTTCGGACGCAACGCAGCGGGCGTGCATTGGCGGGCGGACGGATGGGAATCGCTCAAGTTCGGCGAGGCGATGGCGATTAGCATCCTGCAGGATTTCAAGGGCTGCTACAACGAACGCTTCGACGGCTTCAGGCTGACGAAGTTCGACGGCACGCGGGTCGTCGTCGGATAACTTTCAAAGGCGAAGGCGAAAAGAAGAGGCGAAGGCGGAATAGGCGTTCCGCCTTCGCCTCTTCTTTTCGCAACCCCCAATCAACGTTGAAGGTTAATGAGAGACTGATTTAGACTGCAATCGCAAGGCGGCGATTGCGGCGGCCCAATCAAAACAAGTGAGACAAGCGAGGTAAAAGCGATGTCGAGCATAATGCCTGAAACCCCTTTCGACTTGAGCGAGATCGTCAGGAATCTGGTAACGGAGGACGATGAGCCTGTGGACAATATCCTTTCCGAGAAACAGCAGCGCCTGCTGGTCGAATCTCTCTACGAGAGTTGGACTCCTCCGCCAGATGAAGACGCGCCTGAAAAGCCGCGCCTTTTTTGGGCATCGGCTAACGTCGGCATCTTCCGCTCCGTTCATCTGCCCGGAATTGCGCCGGATGTTTTCCTGAGCCTGGATGTCACAACGCCCGCTGACCTGCGCGCGACCGATCAGCGTTCGTATTTTATGTGGGAACACGGCAAGGCGCCGGAAGTCGTCATCGAGATTGTCTCCGACCGCCGGGGCAATGAACTGGGGAGCAAACTCAAAGACTATGCGCGGATGGGTGTGACTTATTACGCCGTCTTCGATCCGTTTCACGCGCTGCGCGAAGAGATGGACGGCGAGATTCTGATCGTCCACGAACTGATCTTCGGTAAACGCTACCGGCGGCGCGAAGATTACCAACTGCCGGAGGTCGGTTTGAGTTTGACCTTGTGGGAGGGGCGCTTTGAAGACAGCGACAACCTCTGGCTGCGCTGGCGCAATGAACAGGGCGATCTGATCCTGACCGGTCGCGAACGCGCCACTCAGGCCGAAGACCGCGCCACTCAGGCTGAAGACCGCGCCGCGCAGGCCGAAGACCGCGCCTCTCAGGCCGAAGACCGCGCCGACCGATTGGCCGCCAAACTGCGCGAATTGGGAATCGAGCCTGAATAAATCTGAGCGTTTCGTTCCGCACAGAACATCACGCCGAGAGAACTTTTCCCGTCATTAATTTTTGGGTTTCTTTTGAGGCGTGTCTATGGAAAAATGCGTTCCTCATACCGATCCATCTGTTGCCCCCATTTGGCTGAAAATCTCCGAAAAACCGGCAGGCCCTGAAAACCTGATCAAACCGGTGTCATCTTGAGCATGCAGAATAAACACGTTCGATTGATCGCAACGCTGCTGACCTTTTCGTTGTTGAGCCAGTCAACTCTTATTGTCCCGGCTCGGACGTTTCAGGATTCCGCGCAAAAATCGCTGCCGACATCTGCGCCGACTGCGGTCGGCATGTCGCCGGCACAACTCGCCCATCTGGACGAAATCATCGAGACCGAAATTGGGAAGAAGCAATTGCCCGGCGCGGTCGTCATCGTCGGGCGCCAGGGCAAGATCGTCTGGCGCCGCGCATACGGCAATCGCGCGCTTGAGCCGCAGCCGGAACCGATGACCATTGACACGATCTTCGATCTTGCTTCGCTGACGAAAGTCGTGGCCACCGCGACTTCGATGATGATTCTGGTCGAACGCGGGCTGGTGCGGCTCGGCGATCCCGTCTCGCGCTACATCCCCGAATTCGCCGAGATGGGCAAGAAGAACATCACCGTCGAACAACTGCTCACGCATCGCTCCGGTCTGATTCCCGACAACGACATCAAAGATTACGAGCAGGGGCCTGAAGCCGCGATGCAAAACATCTGGAAACTCGCGCCGCTGGCTGAAGCCGGATCGAAGTTCATCTACTCCGATGTCAACTACATCGTGCTCGCCGAACTGGTGAAGCGCGTGAGCGGCAAACCGGTTGACGAATTCGCGGCGGAAAACGTCTTCCGCCCGCTCGGAATGAAAGACACCGGCTTCAAACCCGCCGCCGCTTTGAAACCGCGCATCGCCCCGACCGAAAAACGCGGCGGAGGCGCGAAAGTCGAAAGCACGGGCGAAAAAGCGTCGGGCGAAGAACACTGGATGCGCGGCGAAGTCCACGATCCGCGATCTTATTTGCTCGGCGGCGTGGCCGGTCACGCGGGATTGTTTTCGACGGCTGACGATCTGGCGATCTATTGCCAGATGATTTTGAATCACGGCGAATTTCAGGGCGCGCGGATTTTGAGTCCGATGGGCGTAGCGCGAATGACCGAAGCGCGACCGACGGGCGGAAACGCGATTGATGGCGCGGCGCGCGGCATCGGCTGGGACATCTTCACGGGGTTTTCGGCCAATCGCGGCGATCTGTTCCCGGTCGGCAGCTTCGGCCACACTGGGTTCACCGGCACTGGCCTCTGGATTGATCCGGCGAGTCAAACTTTCGTCGTCTTCCTGAGCAATCGCGTTCATCCGAAACTCGATCCGAAGCAGCCTGCTGATGTGTCGTCGCTGCGCGGGCGCGTGGCCTCGGTTGTCGCGGCTTCGATCACCGCGCCACCGTTCGCGAAGAGTGGGGGAGTAGGGAGTGGGGAATGGGGAGTGGGGAATCGAGAGGAGGCGCTCGCCGCGAAATACGCTTCCCACTCCCCACTACCTACTCCCCACTCCCTGAATGGCATTGATGTTTTGAAGCGCGACAACTTCGCGTTGCTCAAAGGCAAACGCATCGGCCTGATCACCAACCACACCGGCCGCGACCGCGACGGAAACAGCACGATTGATTTGCTGCACAAAGCTCCCGACGTGAAACTCGTTGCGCTCTTTTCGCCAGAACACGGCATCCGGGGCGCGCTCGATCAGGAGAACATTTCAAACACGACCGACGAGAAGACGGGGCTGCCGGTCTTCAGCCTCTACGGCGACACGCGCAAGCCGACGGACGAGATGCTCAAAGACATTGATGCGCTGGTCTTCGACATTCAGGACGTGGGCGCGAGGTTTTACACCTACACCTCGACGATGGGTCTGGCGTTGGAGGCTGCGGCGAAGAACAAAAAGTCTTTCATCGTGCTCGACCGCGTCAATCCGATCAACGGCGAAGCTGTCGAAGGGCCGCTGGCCGACCTAGACAAACTCTCGTTCATCGCGCATCACCCGATACCGGTTCGTCACGGAATGACCATCGGCGAACTGGCGCAACTCTTCAACCGGGAGCGCGGGATCAACGCAGACCTGCAAGTCGTGCGCGTCGAAGACTGGAAACGCGCGCAATGGTTCGATTCGACAGGGCTGACCTGGGTCAATCCATCGCCGAACATGCGCAGCCTGACCGAAGCGACGCTCTATCCCGGCGTTTGCCTGCTCGAACCGACCAACGTTTCGGTCGGTCGCGGAACCGACACGCCGTTTGAAGTGATCGGCGCGCCGTGGATTGACGGGCGCAAGCTGGCCGAGGCTTTGAACAGCGCCAAACTGCAAGGAGTGCGCTTCGTGCCCGTGCGTTTCACTCCGAAATCGAGCGTTCACAAAGACGCCGAATGCGGCGGCGTCAACATCGTCGTCACCGACCGCAATGCGTTCGAGCCTGTCATCACCGGACTCGAAATGGCCGCCCAGTTGAAAAAACTATTCCCGAAAGATTTCTCGATAGAGAGGTTCAACCGTCTTCTGGTCAACCAGAAAACCTTCGACGCTTTCCGTCAGGGCGCAGACGCTCGCGCGATGCGCCAGGTATGGCAAACGGAGCTTGATGGTTTTCGGGCGATCAGAAGGAAATATCTGTTGTATTGACGGGAATAGGGAGTAGGGAATAGGGAGTGGGGAAAAGAGACTGTTTCCCACTCCCCATTCCCTACTCCCTACTCCCCGCTCCCACCCGGTTATGAAACGAGCTGTAGCCATCATCTGTTTTTACGTGGTCTTGCTGTTGATCGCGATTCTGCCTTTGCAACAGATCGCCGCGCCTTCACCGAAGCTGCCCACGCCACTCGCCGTTAAGACTCCTGTCGCTGAAAGAGTAACTACGCGGCCTGAAACGCGCGCGTTGTGGGTGGTGCGGACGACAATGACCTCGCCCGAATCGGTTCGTGATCTGGTGCGGCGCGCGAAAGAGAATGGCTTCACCGATCTGATCGTGCAGGTGCGCGGGCGCGGCGACGCGTACTACGATTCGCACATCGAACCTCGCGCGGATGACCTGGCCGGTCAGCCCGCCGATTTCGATCCGCTGGCGATGACGATTGATGAAGCGCATCGCTTCGGGATCAAAGTCCACGCCTGGATCAACATCTATCTGGTCGCTGGCGTCGAATCGCTGCCGAGGTCGAGAGAGCACCTGATCTACAAACATCCCGAATGGGTGATGGTTCCGCGCGATGTCGCGGCCGAGCTTTACGCTGTGGCGCCCAACTCGCCCGAATACCTCGACCGGATCATCGAACACACACGCGGCAATCGCGACCAACTAGAAGGACTGTTCGTCTCGCCCGCCCATCCCGGAGTCAAAGAGAACCTGCTCAATATCTGGATGGAGGTCGCCACGCGTTACAATGTTGACGGGCTGCATTTCGATTACGTTCGATACCCGAACCCGCAATACGATTACAGCCGCAATTCGATTGACCGTTTCCGCAAAGAGATGGAAAGCAATCTGTCGGACGATGAGCGCGAGACGCTGGCGGATGAATTTCAGAACGACCCGCTGGTTTACGCGACGAAGTTCGCGCCGCGCTACGCCCAGTTCCAGCGCAACCAGGTGACCGATCTGGTCGAGCGAATTTACAAAGGCGTCAAAAAAATCAAACCGAACGCGGTCATTTCGGCGGCGGTCTTCGCCAACGAAGAGGACGCCGCGCGCTCGCGTTTTCAGGATTGGAAAGAGTGGTTGCGAATGGGCTGCCTGGACGTGGTTTGCCCGATGGCCTACACGCCCGACACCGAGACATTCCGCAAACAGTTGCTGAGCGCGATGAGCAAAGCGTCAGGCCGCCAGGTCTGGGGTGGCATCGGGGCTTACAAACAGACCGCCGATGGCGCGATTGAAAAGATTCAGGTGGCGCGCGACGTGGGCGCGCAAGGCTTCATTTTGTTTTCCTACGACAGTTCGATTAAAGTTTCAGACCTCAACCCGCAGGGAGATTATTTGGAAAAAGTGCGCAACGGTCTGAAGGACGCTTCGGGAGCGTTGATGTCAAAATAATAAACGCGCCGGTCGTCCAGTGAATTTAATGTCTCACTCATCGTCGCGGAAATGAGAGGCTGCTTGCTTTACCAGCAACAGCCATGCGTGCGGAATCGAAATCTACCGTGATGGGCTATAATCCCAGCCGTCCCCCTCGACAAAATAACAGATCAACATTTTCAAGCAGGAAATCTCATGAGTTTTTCTGGAAGAATCGTATTTCTAACACTCTTCATCTCGACCGCCGTTTTCGCGCAAAGCGCGGCGCTGAAATCGCCGAGCGAGATTGCGCGCGAACAATCGAAAGCCGTCGTCATCATCGAAGCTCTGGACGAGCGCGGCAACGTCCTCGGGCAGGGCAGCGGATTCATCGTCACACCGAATGGCGCGGTCGTCAGCAACCTGCACGTGGTGCAGGGCGCGGCCAGTTTGCGCGTCAAGCTGCCGGGCGGGGACGCTTACAAAACCGCCGACCTGGTTGACGCGGATGACGCCAAAGACATCGCCATCATCAAGATCAAGGGCTTCAAACTGCCGGCGGTCACGCTCGGCGATTCCGACAAGGCCGAAGTCGGCGAAGCCATCGTCGCCATCAGCAGCCCCGAAGGTCTGGTCAATTCGATCTCGACCGGCGTGATCAGCGGCGTTCGCCGGTTCGACACTCACCGCGTCTTCCAGATCACAGCGCCAATCAGCAACGGCAGCAGCGGCGGCGCGCTTTTCAACTCCAGCGGCGAAGTCATCGGCATCATCACCTACCTTTTCAAAAGCGGCCAGAACATCAATTTCGCCGTGCCGATCAATTACGCGCGCGGGATGATCGGCGATCAGGCGACGAAGACTCTGGCCGACCTGCAACCGCTGGACAAACCGAAAGAAAGCGCGAAGACCGCTCCGAGCCTCGCTTCTCCGCTCGACGACGATCAGGTTGACGGTCAGTTGAGCGGGGCGGTGCGCGGCAAACTGGGCCGCAATTCGATGGAGCCGATGTTCACGCGGCCCGATGAAGCGCTGAAACTCTTCTACCGTTTGGTCGAAGGACTCAACCTCATCACCACGCGCGAAGTCGCCGATCTGACTTCAACCGCCGCCGTGATTAAAACCAAAGACGGCGATGACGCCGAAGAGTACACGATCAAATATCTCAGCTCTCAATGGGGCCTGACGATGACTTTCAGTAAACCAGAACGCCTGCTGACCAGCGTCGAGATGCTGGTCGCCTGGTCGGTGACCGATCTGGAGAACTTTTTAGGCGACAAGTACAAGAAACGCACAGTTGGCAAAGAGAAGATTCTCGATTACGGCAAACTGCCGACAGGCAATAAGGCGATTGCGTTGCTGGACGGGAACGGAAATGTGAGGTCCGTGAAATTCACTAAGGCGAAGTAACTTTGTCGTCAAGGCTCTCAATTTCAAGCCCAGGGAGTCCTGAATTTATTTGGCGGTTGCCCTGTCAACAACGCTCTTTCAAAGACGACTTCTTCCTCAGCAAATCTGTAACTCTCGACGGGCGGTTCGTCGCCCGGCGGCAGGCCGAGGATTTCCCGGCTCAGCCATTTGAAGTCCTCGGCGGCGGAACAGAGTGGGCTGGATTCGACTACCGACATTCCCTGCGCCGCCGCTTCAATGATTCTCGTGCTGGTTCGGATATGCGTTTGGAACAGGTCATCGCCGAAAATGTGCAGAATCTCGCGCCTGAATTCCCGGTCGAATCGCCGGCGCTCGTCGTAATTGTTCAACACCACCTTGATTGAGGGCATCGGTCTGGCAAGCCGGTTGTAAATCCCAGCCATCCAGTCAATCACGGCTACCATTCCCTTCAATCCGTACATCCCGCAGGAGACGACGAGAACGACCTGATCGGCGGCGTCAATCCCGATTTGCGTTGACCGGCACAACCCCGCCGGAGTATCCACGATGACATAGTCATATTGCGTCAACGCCGAGCCAAGCTGCTTTCGCAGCAAATTGGGATAGAGCGGAAGCCGGTCTACCGCCTCGCGCTGCTCCTTCTGGAATTTGTTGTGAATGAGATCAATTGTTGGACGCACCGGAATGATGTACTCGTTGATGTTCACCTTCGGAACGACGAGCAACCGGTCGGCGGTTTTCGGCGTGTTTATCTGTTCGTAGACCAGCCCATGTCCCAGGTTTCCCTGCGGGTCGAGATCAACGCACAACACTCGTTTGTTATGATGCAGGCCAAAACAGACGGCCAGATTTTGCGCGGTGGTCGTTTTGCCGGTTCCCCCCTTCTGGTTGACAAAGGCGAGGACCTGGGCGGGTTCTTTCTTCGACTGTGTGAGCAAGGTTTCTTGTCGAAGTCGCTTCGCTCCAAACGGGACACATGTCTGTTCTTGCATAATTTTGGCTCTTTGTATTTCGGCTCCAGGGGAAATTTGGGAACTGCTTCAGATTGGGTAATGCAGGAACGGTGGGGAGTATAGACTCCGACTGCGGCAATTTCAATCGGAGCAAAATCATTACGCCGAGTCTGGTGATTACGCCAGGCTCGGCGTATATTTTTGCTGGCTGGTCAAACCAACAGAGTTAAACAACAACATCACTCAAAGCTGACGGCTCAGCTTTGAATATCGTCAACCGGAGGTTCGGACGTGAGGCGGAAGATTCAACTCGTTATTCTCGCACTCGCCATTTGCCCTGCCAGTCTGGGTTTCTATTTGTCGGCGGCTTCAGCGGACAATTCAACGTCGTCAATTGATTTTGACCGCGAGGTCCGTCCGATACTGTCGGACAACTGTTTCGCTTGTCACGGGCCGGACGAAAATCAACGCAAAGCGAAACTGCGTCTGGACACCAAAGAGGGCGCGTTCGCCAAACCGGGCGTGATCACTCCGGGCGACGCGTCGAAATCGCGGCTCTTTCAACGCATCTCGGCGAAGGACGAGAACCGCGTGATGCCGCCCGTCTCGACAGGTCACAAGCTGACCGAAAAGCAGATCGAGACTATCAAACGCTGGATTGACGAAGGCGCGCGGTGGGAGGCGCACTGGGCTTTCGTCGCGCCGAAGCGGCCTGAAATTCCAAAGGTCACGAACGCGAATTGGGTTCGCACGCCCATAGACAATTTCATCCTCGCGCGTTTGGAAAAAGAGGGTCTGAAGCCACAGCCCGAAGCGGACAAGACGACGTTGTTGCGCCGTGTTTATCTCGATCTGACCGGATTGCCTCCGACGCTGGCCGATGTTGACGCCTTCCTCGCCGACAAATCGCCGGACGCTTACGAGAAGATTGTTGACAAGCTCCTGGCCTCGCCGCATTACGGTGAGCGAATGGCGATGGCCTGGCTCGATCTGGCGCGTTACGCCGACACGCACGGTTATCACATAGACAGCCACCGCGACATGTGGCCCTGGCGCGACTGGCTGATTCGCGCGTTCAACGAAAACAAACGCTACGATCAGTTCACGATTGAACAATTGGCGGGCGACCTGCTGCCCAACGCCACGCAGGATCAGAAGATCGCCACCGGATTTAATCGCAACCACATGATCAATTTCGAGGGCGGCGCAATCCCTGAAGAGTATCTGAACGAATACGTCATTGATCGAGTCGAGACGACCGCCACGACGTGGATGGGATTGACGATGGGTTGCGCGCGCTGTCACTCGCACAAATTCGATCCCATCTCGCAAAAAGAGTTCTATCAATTTTACGCTTTCTTCAACAGCGTGCCGGAGAAAGGTCTGGACGGGAAGACAGGCAACGCGGCGCCTTACCTGCCGCTGCCGACTGACGAGCAGAAAGCGAAGCAGCGGGAATTGACCCGCAGCATTCAGGATTTGACCGACGCGTTGTCGGACAAGAACGTCGCGCCGCTCGAGGCTGAGTGGGAGAAGACGCTGGCCGGCAAAATGGCCATCGCGCCCGTCCACGACATCACGGCGCATTACGAATTGGATGGCAGCCTGGCCGATTCGTCGGGACGTTACCGTCACGGGCGAACATTGAACGGCGATCCGGCGTTCGGCGCGGGGATGGTCAGCCGCTCGGTTTCGCTCGATGGCCAGACGATGTTGAGCTTCGGCGATGTCGGCGCATTCGACACCGGCGAGCTGTTCACGTTCGCGCTCTGGATGCGGCCTGGTGTGGGCAAGGTGGGGAACTACGTTTTTCAAAAGATCGAAGATGAAAAGACGCGGCGCGGTTACGAATTGATTTTCGAGAAGACGCACTTGATTGACATCCAGCGATGGGCCGCGCCTCTGACTATCCGGCTGATTTCAAACTGGCCCGACAACGCAATCGTCGTTCGCACGAAAGAGTCGTTCAACAACAACGAGTGGAAGCATCTGGCGTTCACTTACGACGGATCGGGCAAGGCCGCCGGGTTGAAAGTCTATCTGAACGGTGAACCCGCCGAGGTCGAAATCGTAAAGGACGCGCTCAGAGGCTCGATCAAAACTGGCGCGGAGTTGATCATCGGCAATAAACAGACCGGCAGAGCATTCAGCGGCGGACTCGATGATCTGCGCCTCTATTCCTGCGCGCTCAGCCAGCGCGAGATCGAGCATTTGGGATTGCGCTACCCGATTCAAACGATTCTTTCCGGCGTTAGCGGCAAGCGCACGAAAGAAGAAGAAGACCGGCTGCGCGAGTATTTCCTGACCGAGGTCGCGCCTGAAAAGATGCGGCGCCAGCACGCCGAATTGAAAGATGTCAAAAATCGGAAACAGGCTCTGGACAAGGCAATCTCCAGTGCGATGGTCATGATGGAGCTTGGCAAACCGCGCGACACATTCATCCTCGCGCGCGGCGATTACCGCAACAAGACCGAGAAGGTCGCGCCGGGCGTTCCCGCCGTGCTGCCGCCGTTACCCAAGGACGAAAAGATCAACCGGCTGACGCTGGCCAAATGGCTGGTTGATCCGCATCATCCGTTGACCTCGCGCGTCGCGGTCAATCGTTTTTGGCAAATGTATTTCGGTCACGGCATTGTCAAAACAGTTGAAGATTTCGGCGTGCAGGGTGAGCCGCCTGTCCATCCCGAACTGCTTGACTGGCTGGCGACGGAATTCATTCGCACGGGCTGGGACGTGAAAGCGATGCAAAAGCTGATCGTGACTTCGGCGGCGTATCGTCAATCGTCACGAGTCACGCCTGAATTGCGCGAGAAAGACCCGGAAAACCGCTTGCTGGCGCGCGGCCCGCGCCATCGTTTGCCGGCTGAAACCATCCGCGACAACGCGCTGGCCGTCAGCGGATTGCTAAACGACGAAATTGGCGGACGCAGCGTCCTGCCGTATCAACCGCCGGGTTTGTGGGAAGAGATGGCCTTCGGCGATGGCTTCTCGATGCAGGAATATGTGCAGAGTCACGGCAAGGATTTGTACCGCCGTTCGATGTACACGTTCTGGAAACGCACCGTGCCGCCCGCCGCGTTTTCCACGTTCGACGCGCCCGACCGCGAAAAATGCGTGGCGCGCCGCGCAGTGACCAACACGCCGCTTCAGGCGCTGGTCACGCTCAACGATCCGACTTACGTCGAAGCGGCGCGAGCGATGGCGCAAAGAACTTTGAAGGAAGGCGGCAAGGACGCGCAAAGCCGCATCGTTTTCGCGTTTCGACTGGCGCTGGCGCGCAAACCATCGGCGCATGAATCGCAAGTTCTGCGTGGTTTGCTGTCACAGCAATTGGCTGATTATCGCAGAGAGAAGAAGGCGGCGGGCGAGTTGTTGCGCGTCGGCGAATCGCCGGTGGACGATAAGGTTGATCGGGCGGAACTGGCCGCGTGGACTATGGTGGCGAGCGCGATCTTAAATCTGGATGAGACGATCACAAAGGAGTGATCCCGAAGCGGCGGCTAAATGAATATGAGGGGAAAAGAGATGAACCTGAAACGAGAATTCGATCTGCATCTGACCCGGCGGCAACTGTTCGGACTCGGCGCGAAAGGCATCGGCGGCGCCGCGCTGGCTGCATTGTTCAATCGGGATGGCTTCGCCTTCGCTGACAACGAAGCGAATCGTGATCCGAAGACCGGCGGCCTTGTCGGATTGCCGCATCACGCGCCGAAGGTGAAGCGCGTGATCTTTCTGCATCAATCGGGCGGCCCGTCGCAGATCGAGACCTTCGATTACAAACCGTCGCTCGAAAAACTGCACGGCGCGGAATTGCCCGATTCGATCCGTCACGGCCAGCGCATCACCGGAATGACTTCGGGCCAGAGCGCATTCCCCTGCGTCAAGTCGCTCTTCAAATTTAAACAGCACGGGCAATCGGGAACGTGGGTGAGCGAGTTGCTGCCCCATACCGCAAAGATCGTTGACGACATCGCGGTCATCAAGACGATGTTTACCGACGCGATCAATCACGACCCCGCGATCACCTTCATTCAGACCGGATTCCAGCAACCTGGCCGCCCCAGCGCGGGATCGTGGGTCAGCTACGGCCTGGGCAGCGAAAATCAAAACCTGCCTGCATTCATCGTGCTGCTTTCGACCGCGCACGCGCTCAACACCGACCAGCCGCTTTTTTCACGCCTCTGGTCGAGCGGCTTCCTGCCGTCAAATTATCAGGGCGTGCGGTTGCGCGGCGGCGCGACGCCGGTGCTTTACCTGGACGATCCGCCGGGCGTCAGCAAAACGACGCGGCGTCAGATGCTCGACGCGGTCGTGAAACTGAACAAGTTGAAGTTTGAAAGCTACGGTGACCCGGAGATCGAGACGCGCATCTCGCAATACGAAATGGCTTATAGAATGCAAACATCAGTGCCCGACCTGATGGATTTATCGAAGGAGCCAGAGAGCGTCTTTGAAATGTACGGCCCGGAATCGCGCAAGCCCGGCACATACGCGGCAAATTGTTTGCTCGCACGCAGACTGGCCGAACGCGGCGTGCGCTTCATCCAGCTTTACCATCGCGGCTGGGATCAGCATAACGATCTGCCGCGCGATCTGGCGCTGCAATGTCGCGGCACGGATCAACCGACGGCGGCGCTGGTTCAGGATTTGAAACAACGCGGATTGCTCGACGACACATTGATCATCTGGGGCGGGGAATTCGGGCGCACGGTCTATTGTCAGGGCAAGCTGACCGAGGCCAATTACGGTCGCGATCATCACCCGCGCAACTTTGCGATGTGGGTCGCAGGTGGCGGCGTGAAGAAGGGCGTGGCGATTGGCGAGACCGATGATTACAGCTACAACATCGTCTCAGACCCGGTCAGCGTTTTCGATTTGCAGGCGACGATGCTGCATCTGCTCGGAGTTGATCACAAACGGCTGACGTACAAGTTTCAGGGAAGGTATTTCCGATTGACGGATGTGCATGGCGAATTAGTCGAAAAGATTCTTGCTTGACGCGCCATGCCAGAGAACGCGCGCTCTATCGTTGTCAGCCTGGAATCTGATCTTCATTTTTGTGGGGCTGCGCTGACGCGCTCACGCAACTCTTCGGCGGTTTTGATGAATTCGGGATGGCGCCTGAGCAGTTGCTGTTGCAGTTCATCTTCTTCCTGCCGGAGTTGTTTCAGATAACCTTCGACCTGCTGCTGATGGTTCAGGTAGAAACTGAGGGCGCTGTAAATTTTCGCCAGTGACAGAGACGGGAAGCTGTCGCGGTGAATAGATTCTGGCGACAGCCCTTCCTTGAAACACAGAATCACGGCGGCGAAAGAGATATCAGACTGCGTGATGTAATAGCCTCCATCCCGCTTCTCGATGGCTGGCGGGATGGCGCGTAGCTTGAGTTTGATTTTACGCATACCCATATTTTCATTCCTCCGACCGGCTCCTCATATCAGAAAACGTGCGCGTGGCAGGCCTGAACTTTTTAAGGCATAGACTGTTCCATCACTCGCAAAAACTCTTCCGGGGTGACAATTTTCAGAAAACGGAATCGCTTTTGAAACTCTTTGCCTTCTTCTTGGTTCCAGTCCATCAGATCAAGCAGGTCGTTATCCCGGCTGATGAGGTAATCCGCCGAAACTTCTATCGCCAGATTCAGATAGGGTTCGTCGTGAGGGTCTCTGGGGTAAGTGAAATGCTTTCCAATGTTGCGCACATAAATCCCTCTGTATGACAAAAGCTCCGTGAGCGCGGCGACGATTTCATCCGTGATGTGTTCGTACCGTTGGCGAATGTATGGGCGGGATAACACGTCCTTGACCTCGGCCAGTGTGTCGCGGCTGACGGCGATTGAGATTTTGCCTTGCTCAAAATACGCCAGACACTTCCGGGCCGCCCCTTTCGGATTGATCGTACTTTGAACCAGCGCCACCGTATCGAAGATGACGAGGTATTTATTCATCAATTTGCTTGGCAGAGCGTTCCGCCCTCACCTCATCGAGCGCCTGTTCTATGTCGTGTTGTAATTCTTCGTCGGTTCTTCCGCTTGCTTCAAAGGCTGCGCCGACCTCGGCAAAAAGCTCGCTGATGGTTGGCATCTCGGCCACACGCCGTAACGCATCTATCGCATATTGTTCAACGTTGACCCCCTCCACGGCGGCCTTCTTCGTCAGCAAAATCTCAAGTTCTGCAGGTAATGTGATTGTCGCGCTCATAAGAATTTCTCCTCGATTGTAAGTTTGGGAAGACATTCATAACCACATCATCCAGATTGGCTCAGGGTTTTCATTGATGAACGTGACGAAAGGAGCAAAAACGCCTTCGGCGCGCGCCTGCTCGACGAAAACAGTCGCTTCGGCAGCGGTGGTGGCATGGCCAACAAGACGGTCGCCATCGAGCACAACCCATTGACCGCGATAATCGTTCTGATGCTGCCTGAGCCACTCATTCTCACGCGAGTTGTCAACTCTTCCGCGCGACGAGCGGCGCACTTTCGGCGCAGGCTTGTCGGCAGGTTCAATCGTCACGCGCACCCGGCTGCGTTCGGCAAGCCAGGGGAGCGGCGCGAGCGGTTTCAGCATTCCGGCTTCATAAACGGCTTCGATGGTAATACTCATAGCTTGCCTCCCGTATCGGCATTATAGCCTCTGGCGTGGGAAGTCGAAATACACTTGCTTTCAAACTCATCCTCTCGCAATATCCTCGCCATCATCAAACATTCCATTGACCGTTCAGAGGAAACCTGATGCGATTCCCTTGTGTGTATATGAGCAAGATACTGGTAACACTCGCGGCCTTGCTGGCGCTTAGCGCCGCCGGCGGTTCCGGACAAAATGGAGCGCCCGCCAGCGTGAAAGCATTCGTCGGCGCGCGTCTGATTGACGGCGCCGGGAAGCCTGCCATCGAAGACGCCATACTGATCGTGCGCGATGGCAAAGTGGAAGCGGCGGGACCGGCTTCGACGACGCGGCCTCCCGCCGGCGCCCTGATCATCAATTTACGCGATAAGTTCATCATCCCCGGTTTGATCTCGACGCACGTTCACGTCTCCGACGTTCAAGGCGTGCGCCCTCCGGCCTACACCGATGAAAACACGTTGCGGCAACTCGGCGTCTTCGCGCGCTACGGTGTCACGACGG
>WBZR01002751.1_pt1 | contig 17421 bp, 14 predicted proteins | sample 5204231 | NCBI WGS metagenome assembly WBZR01 (sample SAMN12412403, study PRJNA552823) | activated sludge metagenome | isolation source: activated sludge from anammox sidestream of wastewater treatment plant... | place: USA: Virginia | collected 2017-08 | reverse complement strand
TCAGCCGGGCAACTGGAAGAACCAGTTTGCGGTGAGGACGACGGCGACGCCTGCGATCAGCGTGAGGTAGGGCAGGATGCCGGCCTTGCGGATTTTGAGCTCCTCTTGCGTGAGGTTCAGGTCCTCGAGCATGTGCGCGGGGAACACGCCCTTGTCCTGCACGTAGTGGCGGAACAGGAACACGGGGATGATGAGGCTCGCCGCGATCATGCCCGCCCAGAGCGCAACCGGGTTCCACACCTTGGCGCCCGCGCCGAGGAACGTGGCGTTGACGAACGCGAACATCGTGCCGAGCGCCAGCAGGATCGTCGGAGCCTTCCAGGGACGCACGATGTGGGCGTTGTCGATCCGGTGGATCCAGCCCGAGTTCAGGTTCAGGAAGTTGAAGATGATGTAGCAGCAGTTCGAGACCGCGAGGATGAAGAAGTAGCTCGTCGCATCCGCAGCCGCGATCGCAAGCAGGCCGAGGTTGAAGATGAGGTCCGACCACATCGCAGCCGTCGGCGCGCCATGCGAGTTCACACGCGACAGATAGCGCGGGAGCCAGCCGTCCACCGAGCCCTGGTAGAGCGTGCGAGACGAGCCGGCCATCGCCGTCATGATGGCGAGCATCAGCGCGAAGATCATCATCATGACCATCGCCGACGTCAGGAACCCGCCGCCGCCGACCATCTGCCCCATCGCCGCAGCCACGCCCGAGCCGTCGACGATCGCGTCATCGAGCATGCCGTTGAGGCCGAGAACGCCCTGGAACGTGAACGGAACCAGAGTGTAGAGCACGAGGCAGAGAAGGCCCGAGAAGAAGATCGCCCGGAAGGTATCGGTCTTCGGGTTCTTGAACTCGCTCGTGTAGCAGATCGCCGTCTCGAACGCGTAGGTCGACCAGGCCGCGATGAACATGCCGCCCAGCACCAGCGTCCAGCCGCCGACGTTCCATTCGCCGTTGACCGGAACGTAGGCTTCCTTGAGAGGAACCAGCGGCGAGTAGTTGTCCCAGTTGATCTGCCCCGTCAGGATCGGCGCGATGCCCACGATCAGCATCGGGATGATGACCAGCATGCCGATGTACTTCTGCACGTGCGCCGTGCCGAGAATGCCGCGGTGCTGAATGGCGAACGTCACCAGCATGAGCACCACGCCGATGAAGAACGTCCAGTTGAGCGAGAACGACACCGGGCCGATCGCGCCCGTTGCCAGCGTCCAGTTGCGGAACGCCGGCGTCAGGGCCGCCACGCCGTCCTGCGCCAGAAGTGCCGCCATGGCCTGGTCCGCCGTCGCGCCGGCGTTCGCCGCCAGCCATTCGGCAACACGCGGGCTGTCGGCCGCAATCGAGCTCGCGTTCGCTTTCACCCAGGCCACCACCTCGGCCGATTCCGCCCCCGGGATCGGTCCCAGGGCGTTCAGGATGTAGGCGGCCGCAATCGAGCAGCCGAGCGAAAGCACCGGCGTCCACGCCAGCCAGTTGCACCATACCGAGAGCGGAGCGATCAGCTTCGAGTAGCGGACCCAGGCCGACGCGCCATAAACCGAGGCGCCGCCAGACTTGTTCGGGAACAGACCCGCAATCTCCGCGTACGTGAACGACTGGATGAAGCCCATGCACATGCTGACGATCCAGACCAGAAACGCCACCTGGCCCGTCGTGCCGGCGATGCCGCCGATCGAGAACAGCACGAGCGCCGGAACGCCGCTCGCAACCCAGAACGCACCCGTCCAGCTGATCGTCCGGTGAAGCGTCGGTGGATGACCCCCCGATACGTGACCCGTTGCTATGTTCATGGTTCCCTTCCCTAGAGGCTTTGCTTTTTGTTCTTGCCCGATGGCGCACATTGCGCGCTACGGCGCTATTGAGATACGCGGTTATTCTATTGGGTCGAATTGAGAAACATATTTATTAGAAGACGCCCCTTGCGGGGAAAAATGCCAAGTCAATACGCGGCAAAAAATATTGGAAAGTCCCCTCCCAACCCAATCCACATCAACCGCCGATGCAGAAAACCACACGATGGCGTGGTTTTCTGCAAGGCGCCGACGAAATAATCGTCAAAAACTCACTGGATCCTGATTGCAAAGATCTTGCGGATCTTCGCCTCGGTCTTCCAGGTTCCGGAAAACCCAGCCGCAATATGCAGGCTGTCTCCGGCCGAGAACGTCTGGGACGCTCCGCCGCCGTCCGGCGTCAGCGTCATCTTGCCCTCGAACATATGAATGAGCTCATCCGCCTTATACGTCACGTGATAGGTCCCGGGAGTGCACTCCCAGAAGCCCGTGAGAAACTTGCCGTCGTCGGTCTTGTTCTCGATCCACGTCTTCATGGACGGAGATCCCTCGATCGGCTTCCACCCATCGAGATCCGCAGTGATCGGCTCGGATTTCGGAGCGCTGTAAGGTCCAAACTTCGTAATCGACATAGCGTCATGTCCTGATGTTGCGGGCTACGGGGCTTCTTCCAGCGACTTGTAGCGAACACAGGCCTTGGGATCGAAGCGCGCATCCCTTTGGTGGGAGTCTTTCAGGGGCGGCGGTGATGCGCCGCCCCTTCGTTCTTCTGACGTTCCAGACGTCCCGTTAGGCCGGTAAGCCTACAGGCGCCATACCAGGTCCGGATTCTCGCCCGGATTGTACGGCGTGCCCCAGGCGCGCTGCTCGCGCTTGTAAGGCTTCTGGTGCTGAGGATCGGCGTCCTCGATCTCGCGCGCCAACCGATGACCATCGAACGTGGCGTCGGCGATGATGCGGGGCGATTCTGCGTCTCCGATGACGAACACATCCGAGATGCCGTTCTTCGCCCATTCCTCCTTACGAGCCTTGAGCTCGCGATAGAGGGTGTCATCGGACACACGCCCCGTCACAAGGATCACGGTATCGCACTCGTGCCAGGTATGGCTGTCGTTCTCCTTGCGGGGAAGATGGCCAGCTCCCTTGAACTCGCGCTTGTAACCCTCGCCCCAGATGTTGAAGAGCTGAACGCGGCCCTTCTCCACTTTCGAGCAGCCGGTCTCGCCGATCACCGTGATGCCGAGGCCGTGGATGAGGCGCTGCATGTTGGCCCCCTCCAGGGTGTACTCCATGTAGGCGCCGAGGCCGCAGGTCGTGGCCACCGTCACCTCATGGCCGGCACGGGCGAACTTCTCCGCCAGGCTCGGCGCCATGTAGTACGCGTCATAGTTGATGATCATGACCCGTTTGCCGATCGGCTTCTTGCCTTCGAAAACCTGCTCCGGCGTCAGGACGTGGGGCAGGTTGGCGTCGGCTCCCGGAATGACGTCATGGGTCTTGTAGTTCACGCCCGTGCCGCTCCAGCGCGCGCCCGTGGCGATGATGACGCGCGATGCGCCGTAGGACAGGATTTCGTCCGTCGTCATGGGCTTGCGGCCCAGCACCAGCTGGCACTTCTTGTTCTTCTTAAGAAGCTTCGTGAGCTGGGTTTCGCGATAGTCGCGATGGAAGCTCCACTCCGCGAGGCCGGGCAACGTCGCGACCTCGTTGACGTAGCCGCCAACCTTCTCGCGGCTGTCGACCAGATGCACGGTGTAGCCACGCTCCATCAGAACGCGCGCGCATTCGGAACCCGCAGGGCCCGCGCCGACGATCAGGACGTCATGGTCCGATTTCGCAGGCTCGAACTTCTCCGGATGCCAGCCGCGGCGATACTCCTCGCCGGCGGTCGCGTTCTGAGTGCAGATGAACGGCACGCCGCCCATCTCCCAACGCGAGATGCACACGTTGCAACCGATGCAGGTGCGAATGTCGTCGACGCGCCCCTCATCGATCTTGCGCGGCAGCCACGGATCGGCGATCGAAGGCCGCGCCGCGCCGATGATGTCGACGATGCCGCCCGACACGACTTGCAGCATCTTCTCCGGATCGTAGTAGCGTCCGACGCCAACAACCGGCTTGCTGGTTGCCTGCTTGATGTGACGGATCCAGTCGTTCTCGTGACCGATCTGATAGAAGCGCGACGGACCCGCATCCTCGCCCCACTCGGCGATGTCACCGATGTTGACGTCCCAGAGGTCGAGATAAGGCGAAGCCAGCTCGATGAACTTCAGTCCGTCCTCGCCGAGCTCGACGCCCTTGCCGCCGTACAGCGTGTCAACGGCGCAGCGCGTCACCAGGGCGACGTCGTCCTTCACCGCTTTGCGGATCTGCTCGAGGGTCTCGACCCAGAACCGGGCGCGGTTCTCGAAGCTGCCGCCGTACTCGTCGGTGCGCCTGTTGTAGTACGGGTTCAGCCACTGCATCGGCCCGTAGGCATGTGCGCCGTAGACGTTGACGAGATCGAACCCGGTATCGCGGGCGCGCAACGCCGCATCGACGTACTGCTGCTGAAGACGGCGAAGCTCGTCCTTGTCCGCCGCGTGGTTATACGTGAAGCCAGGGCAGCCCGGCACGGTGCCGAATTCCGAAGCGTACTGGCTGGGGCCGCGCGAGATGGTGCGCGACTCGAGACCCGGTGCGTGCGGTCCGCCGTAGAACAGCTCGCATCCCGCCAGCGACCCATGGCTATGGACGTGATCCACCATGGCGCGCAGGTTGCGCATATCGCCCTGATCCCAAATGCGGGCGGTAATTCTCAGCGTATCGTCGCATTCCGGGTGGATCGAGCACTGCTCAGTGTTGACGGCGCCCCAGCCGCCCTCGGCCTTGATGCCCCGGTTGGCCATGTTCATGCCAGGATGATTTGTACCCGAACCGTTACAGTGCGGAACCTGGTAGAACCGGTTACGTATAGTTTTGGGACCTATTTTCAGGGGTGTAAATAGAATATCAAACCTTGGATCCCTAGCCATTCCCGCGTCCCTCCGAATAGACGACTCTATCATTCATTTTTGCGGACTTCTCATCCTGCTTAAAAAGCATACCGAAATAGGATTGAGCGTCCATAACTCAAAGCGACTACCACTTTTTGAGTAGCCGCCTTGAAGCATCAAGCGTACGGGTAGGCACAAAAAAAGACAAGGGATCCGTCCCTTGTCTTTTTCCTTGAATCGCAGACAACGCCGGAGCTGCTTCGGCGCATTTTATCCGAGCAGATACAGAACAGATGCTCCGGGCTATTGGGAGCAACCCATCCGTCTATCGTTCATTCCGGCAGGATCCCGCGTAAGAGACGCGAGAGTATCACCCGTCCAGCGGCTGAGCGGCCAATTGGTTGCGGAGTTCCTCCCCGATTTCGAAAATGTCCCCGACAATGCCATACTTCGCAATGGTAAAGATCGAGGCGCCGGGATCGGTGTTGACCGCAACAATGGTCGGCACATGCTTCATGCCCGCCATATGCTGGATCGAACCGGAAATACCCAGAGCGAGATAGAGCTTGCAGGCGCTGACCACCTTTCCGGACTGGCCGACCTGACGCGACTTCGGCAGCCATCCGGAATCCGCGATCGGGCGCGAGCAGCAGAGCGTGGCTCCCATCATGTCGGCCAGCTCGCGGAATTGCTCGACATTGTCCTCTTCCGCGATCCCGCGTCCGATCGACAGAATGAACTCGGCCGTGGTGATGTCCACGTCACCCGCCCCGCCGGCCTCGACATAGTCGAGGTTTTTGCTGCGCGATGCTTTCGCCGTAAGATCGAGCGCGCTCACCGCCGGAGACCCAGCGCCCTCGGGGGGCTTGAACACGCTGCCGCGAACCGTCAGCACGACGCACGTCTTGCCGGGGAACTCGACTTCGACGTTGACTTTCTGATTGTATCCGGCACGCGTCGCCACCAGGGCGTCACCGTCCCACTCCAGCTTGAAGACATCCGTCGAGAAGCCGAAATTCTTCTGCCTCGCCAGAGTGGCCGCATAGCCAAGCGAGTCCACGGAGTGCGCCAGCAGCACCACGGCCGGCTTTTTCTCCTCGATCAGCTGCGCCACCGCCGCCTCGAAAATATCGGCGTCGAACTCCTCGCTGGCCGTTTTGACCGTAATGACCTCATCGACGCCGGCAACGGATACCGCCGAAGCCAGGGCATCCGCCTTGGCGCCGATCAACGCCACCACCACCTTGTCGTCCGCCTGCCGCAAGCCCTGGGCTGCGGTGATCAATTCCAGGGAAATCGGACGCAGCTCGCCGCGCCGATGCTCCGCGACAACCAAAATCGTTCTCATGTTTTTACGCTCCCCTGCCGTCGCGAATGATCTGCATAAGCTTGGCTGCCTGTGCCGCCGGCGTGCCTTCAATCATCTCCGCCTGGCCCGCGGCCGGCACATACATGCGCCGCACGCGGGAAAGCGTGCAGCCGGCTCCCACGTCGGCCGGTGTCAGCCCCAGATCGGCGAGCGCGGGGGTTTCGATCGGCTTGCCCGCCGCCTGCTTGATGCCGCGCAGCGATGCGTAGCGCGGCTTGTTGATACCGAGCTGAATGGTCAGAACCGACGGGCAGGCCACCTCGACGTTCTGCTGCAGACCGCCCTCAAGCTCGCGCGCGACCTTCGCCGTGCTGCTTCCCGGCGTGTAGGTCAGGCCCGCGACGACTGCGGCATGCGGCCATTCCAGGAAAGCCGCCGTCGAGATTCCGGTCGACGCGTTCGCCTCGTCGGAGGACTGCACGCCCGCAAACACCAGGCTCACGCCTTCCTTCTTGGCAACGGCTGCCAGGATCTGGCCAATCGTGATGGAATCCGACCCTTCCATCGCATCATCCCAGACCCGGATCGCACGGTCGGCGCCCTTGGCGAGGCACTTGCGCAAGCTCTCGTCGACACGGTCCGGCCCAACGGACACGACGATGACTTCCACCGCCCCGTCAGCCGCTTCTTTGATCTTCATCGCCTCTTCGAGAGAGTAATCGTCCCATTCGTTGAGGTCGTAGAGGAGGAAATCCTCTTCGACGTCGAGTCCGTCGTCACGTATTTCGAAATCCTCGTCCAGAGCGGCAACTTGCTTTACCGCCACTAGTATTTTCATGGGGAACTCCTCTCCTAGACAGGCTTGATTGTTTAGCACGCATGACGCGGTGCCGGCGGCATGAACCTGGCGGCAAGCCACCTGAAAACGGAAAACCTCACGGACGGATCGGGGTCGTCATTGAGACTCCATCTGTCCGCGTCGTTCAACGTTTTGTTTCCCGCAAGCAGAATCCGATGCAGCGGATAGGGATCCTCCAGCAGAGACAGCAGCGTCCGCCGCGAGGCTCGCGGATTGAGAATGACGCCGCGGCGCACGTCCGCCTCCGGCGAAGCCGCCAACTGGCGCAAGAGCCGCTGCGGCGTTCGCGGATTGGCGGCAACGCCGCTCAGGACATCCACCTCCCGATCGTCGGCAAGAGCCTTGAGGAGAGCGGGCGCCACCCGCGTCTGATAAGCCACTGCGGCGCGCACCCAGGCGCTCGGATCCTGCGCCATGATCTCGAGCAGCTCGCGCGGACAGCGCGGATTGCGAGCGACCGCCCGGCGCACCTCGGCATTCTCATCGCGCGCCAGGACGGACAGCCGCCGCTGCGGCAGAGCCGGATTGCGCGCCACCCACTGGCGCACCCAATGATCCTCGTCCCCTCCCATGCGGTCGAGAAGGGTGGCCGAGAGATCCTTGCGTGCCGCGACAGCTCGCCGGACGATCTCGGAGCCGTCGCTCATCAAGGTCTTGAGGCAGCGAGGCGGCAGGAGCGGATTTCCCGCGACCGCGCGCCGGACAGACACATCCGCATGCCCGGCCAACGCCGTCAGAACATCCGGTGATACGTGCGCACGTGCCGCGACATGGCAGAGAACGAGCGGATCATGGTCGGCCGCCGCCTTCGCCAGCACCTCGGGCGGACAGTTCGCGTGGGCGACGACGGCTGCACGCACGAACACGTCGCCCCGTTCGTAGATCCGCGCCAGCTCGTCCGGCGACGTGGCCGCGTGCGTCGCCATCTCGCTGTCGAACGTCTCCGGGAAACGCCGGGCAACGATGGCAAGCACAGCCTCCGTTGCAGCCGGATGCTTGCACACGTCGCGCAGCACCGCATGCTCATGCTCGCGCTCGGCGAGCTTCTCCAGCACATCGGACGGAGTATGGCGATGGCGTGCGAGAAGCGCCGTCAAGCCCGCGCCTCCATTGAGCTTGTAATGCTCGACCAGCGTCTGAGATTGCGTCGCGGAGTTCTTTCCGACGCGCGCATGAACGGCCTCATCGTCGAGATCCGACAGCAAATGCAGCACGCGCGCCGGCGTGTGCTCCCAACGCGCCAGCGCCAGCGCCGTGCGCCGCTCGCCACACAACACCACCTCTATCCGCTCCCGATCCCTGCCTTCGGAAATCGCATAGACAGCTGCCGTTGCGTAGACGTCGCGGCTCGCCAACGCGTGCTCGACCAGCGCGCCGGCGCTCTCCGGCACCATCTCACGCGACCGCAGCGTCGCCGGCGTCCGTGTCTCCATCGTCAACACAATCATTGATCAACTCGATCAGCTCGCGCACCACGAACTGGCCTTCGAACCCGCTCGTCTTGAGGGCGTCCTCGAACATCGTGAGATCCTTGGGGCAGGACACCACGAACACCTGCAGACCCTCGATCGCGCCCGCCTCCTTCATGCGGTTCTGCGACGGCTTCTCCAGGCCGACGGGATCGGGAATCCAGATCCGGCCGCCGCCGGCCCCGCAGCAGAAGGAGTTGTCGCGGTTGCGCGGCATCTCCACCAGCTCGCAGCCCAGCATCGCCAGAACGTCGCGCGGCGCGTCGTAGCCCTTGTTGTAGCGGCCGAGATGGCAGGGATCGTGGAACGTCACGCGGAAGTCGAGCTTCTTCTTCAGCTTGAGCGTGCCGTCCTGGATCAGCCTTTTCACGAGCGTTGTGTAGTGCTCGATCGTGAACACGCCGTCGAAGTGCGGATACTCGTTGCGGATGGTGTTGAACGAATGCGGGTCCGTGGTGACGATGGACTTGAACTCGCACGCCGCAAGCGCGTTGATGTTCGACGTCGCCAGGAACTCGTAGAGCCCTTCCTCGCCGACGCGGCGCACGTCGTTTCCGGCGTTCATCTCGCCCTCGAACAGAAGTCCGAAATTGACGCCGGCACGATGCAGCAGGCGGGCGAACGATTGCGAGACCTTCTGGTTGCGCGGATCGAACGAGGCATAGTCACCGACGAACCAGACGATATCCACCGGCTCCTTGCGCGCGTCCTTGATCTGGAACGGCAGAGCCTTGGTCCAGGCCGCGCGCTTGCGCTTCGATTCTCCGAACGAGTTGCCGCTCTTATGGATGGTCTGCAGCGTCTTCTGTAGAATGGGCTCCATTTCGCCCTCCTCGACGAGCCTGCGACGCATCTGCACGATCATCGGCACATGCTCCACCGCCACGGGGCATATTTCGACGCACGCCAGACACGTCCTGCAGGACCAAAGCGTCTCCATCATCACTTTGTTGCGACCCTTGCCGTGCACGTCCAATTCGGCTTCCGGGGGCAGATCCTTCGAGTTCAGCGCGTTGTTGGCAAACTCCCGCAGCGTGAGAATGAAGTCGCGCGGCGACAGCGGGGCACCGACCGCGTTGGCCGGGCAAGCCTCATGGCAACGGCCGCACTTCGTGCAGGCGTCGAGGTTCAGGATCTGCTTCCAGGTGAAGTCGGTGATGTACTTGAACCCGGGGCTCTCCTGGTCCTCCGGGATCTTCGGCAGCACGCGGCCGGCATCCCGATTCCGGAACATCAGCGAGGCTGCCGCCGTAAAGATATGCTTGACCTTCGTGAAGGGCACGAGCGCGACGAAGGCGAGCGCCAGCATGCCGTGGAACCACCAGATGGCCGGACGCAGCGACCCCGCCGCCTCCGCCGTCAGGCCGAGGCCCTGCATGACATAGGCCAGCATTGTACCGACCGGCGACCACCAGCGGAAATCCCAGACCGTGGGACGGTCGGCAAGCCAGACAAGCCGCACCGCCTCCAGGAAGAACCCGGTGATGCCGATGATGATGAGGGTCCAGAGGAACGCCCAGTCCTCGTGCCGGTAGGAGCTCCGGTCGTAATCCGGATCCTCGGGCGTGCGGTCGGGACGGGCGTAGTTGAGCTTCGGCGGCTTGAGCCAGCCGCGACGGTACATCATGTAGATGAGGCCGACGATCAGCGCCACGCCGGCGAGATCCATGACCAGAGAGAACCACAGATAGAAATCGCCATACCAGAAGCGCAGCCCGAACAGCGGCTCCACGATGTCGTATTCGAGCGTGATGGTCGACGTGCCGATGAACAGCAGAATGAAGCCGAAAAAGATCGCGGCGTGCATGCGGCCGGCCGCGGGATCGCGACGTTTCAACGTGCGATGGGTCAACATGGTCGTCACCATGTCCATGAAGCGTGCCCAAAGCATGCCCCATGCGGCGTCCGGCTGGCCGCGCCGATACTTACGGATCTGCGTGTAGACGCCGTAGATGAAAACGCCGATGGCCGCGTAACCGATGGCGTAGAAGATATAGACGGCCGCCGGCGGGAAATCCTCGAACAGTATGCGTGTGATGTCTTTGGGATCCACGGCAGCACCCGATCTCATGTAAGGGAACGGCTTCGCACGATCACAAGAGCCGGGCCATGCGGGCCCATGCCGGTGAACGTCCGCGTCACTTTTACTATTCTAAGCTTCACCGTTCGGGGATTCTCTCGCAATCCCCACGACGAGCTACCTCCAAAGGAGTACTTGATCCCAGACGACGCAGGATAGCATCCTGATCGCCAGCCGACGAGGATCAGTCGAGGATCAGTGGAGGCAAATCATTCACGGACGGAGAGCGCCTTGGCCGTCCGGCGCCACGGCGCCCGCCCGGTCCCGGTCCCGGTCCCGCCCGCCTTCGGCACTGCGGACCGCGAGCGCGAGATAAAGGGGCGTCAATGCGAAGAGCGCCAGGAACCAGCCCTGCCAGACCTCCCAGCTTGAGAGAATCTCGGCCATGAACACGGCAAAAGTCGCAAGCGCGTAGGGTTGCGTGCGCACCGGCATGCGGGCGAGCGCCCGCAGGGCGGCGAGGCCGGCCGCGAGAAACAATCCCGCGCCGATCAGCCCGAGCTCGAACCACGTCTGCAGATAGACGTTGTGGGCGTGGCGCGGCACCGAGGTTCCCTCACCGCTGGCCGGCGACGGAGCCGGGGCGAGCTTGCCCCGGTCGCTCAGAACCAGCCCCGACCGCACGCCCGAGCCGATGATCGGCGCATCGGCCACGCGGTTCGCCACGTTGTTCCAGATCACGATCCGCGCCTGCGCCGTCTCCTGCAGCCAGGGCGCCTCATGGAGCGCGAGCGGGTCGTAGGCGATCCGCGCCGCCGGCACCGCGCCGAGCACGCCCGCCGTCCACGCCAGCATCGCCAAGCAGATGGCGAGGCGAGGCGTGAGGAACGCAAGCCCGAAGCCGACGAGCCCCGCAACGAGCGCGAGCTTCGACGTTTCATGGTTCGAGATGCCCGTCGCCACGGCCGTGCCCGCAATGAGGAGGACCACAAGGACCCGGCGCATCCAGCCGTCCCAGCAGGAGAGGACGCAGAGAACGGCCGGCCACAGAAGCATGTTGGCGACCGCGACCGATCGGTTCAAATCCCAATCCGGCAGCCGGACGCCGCCTCCGGCATCGAGCCAGTAGTGCCGGCTCAGCCCCGTCGGCACCGAGCCGAACGTATCGATGATCGTGCGCCGGATGAGCTGATCGGAAAAGAGCTCGGTGAGAAGGACGCCGCCGCCGACCAGAACCGCGACAACGAACCAGAAGGCGGCATGGCGGATGCGCCGGCGGGGCTGCACGCCGAGCCACCGATGGATCGCGAGCCATGCGAGGAGAGCGAGCACGGCCGACGCGGTGCTGGCGAGTGTCGCGCGTGCATCCGCCGCCCAGGCGGCGCTCAGCATCCCGAACATCAACAGCGCCGCGACGGGGAGAACGTCCGGAAGAGGTTGTGCGAGCGTGCGCAACGGCACGCGCTCGATGCGGGCGAGCACGAGCACCATGCCGCAAAGCGCGAGCAAAGCCAGAACCGTGCCACGCGCACCGATGATGATGGCGGCGGCGGCGACGCAGAAGAAGGTGGCCACGATGCGGTCGGCGAGCCCCACGGATGAGCGGTCGAAGCCCATTGCGCCTTCAAAACCCACCTGCGCACCCTTCCGAGCGACCGAACCCCAAGGGGTTCAACTCATGCCTCGCGCAGGTCGATGACGCCCTCGGCTCGCTGGGGCTCAGCAATGCGCCACCTCTCAAATAAATCCGGACACCTCGCGTCCCGGAAACGGCCAACAAATAAAGAAAACATCGGCGCAGGGAAGTCGCTGCCGATTTCGCACTTTGTAGAGGAGCGCGACATGGGAGACAAGCCGGGCCCCGCGTCCGTGCGTCATCCCGTGCATCATGGCGTGAGCGCCTCCTGCTGCAGGAAATCTCTCCACGAAACCGTGGCCGGGCGGAGGTGATCGCGCGCCGCCGGCCCCGTGCGCGCGATGAGATCGAGAATCGACACATAGGGCATGAAGTCCGCGCCGGGCTGCGGCCAGGGCGTGCGGCTGTAGGCCATGTAGGCAACCTCGATCCCGGCTTCGGCGAAGGCGGCGTGATCGAGGTAGCTCCGAGCCCCGTGACCCGTGACGTAGCGGGTGCCGCCAGCCTGGCGGACGAGATCGCGCACGCGCCGCCACGACGTGCCGTCAACGCCGAGCGCGCTCGACCGCGCGACGAGGCGCTCGCGCCCCACGCCGAGGTAGCGCGCAGGCGCCTCGATGCTGGCGATCAGAAGCTCGACGAGCGACGTCTGCCGATAGACGGCATCGAAAATGGCAAGGGCATCGTCACGGAAAGGGGCGCCGATGAGCGATTGGCGAAGAAGCGCCCGGTGGCTGTCCTTCCAGGCGCTGCCTGCCGCTTCAAGGGCGGAGATCGTCTGAAAGCTCCCTTTTCCGGCGAGCGGGATCGTCATCCAGGCCCGCGCCGGCCCCAAGAGCACCTGGATGCGGTTCGTGAAGCTGCCCTTCGAGAACTGCGCGTCGTCGAGATAGATATAGGTGTCGGCGAGCATCAGTTGCTCGAAGAATCCCGGCCAGGGAAACAGCATCGGCTGCGTGATGACGACCGTCGTCATCTCACGCCGCTCCCGCCGATCCCGGGGGCGCAACCAGTCGGTCTTTCTGGCGCTCCTTGCGGCATGAAACGGCGAGGCTCAGGCCGGGCGTTACGGGCGCGTGCAAATCAGATACCCCCCGGGCGAGCTGGCCAGCACGAGCTTGCCGTTGAGCACGGCGTCCGGCGTGAAGCGGTCCGTCTCGAGCAGGTAAGCCTTGAGCGCGGCGTAGGGCTCGTCGCCCGGATGCCAGATCTTGGAGCGCCGTGTCGGCGTCTGCGACGGGTCCCCGCGGCCGAGCAGCGTGTCGGCCACGACGAGATACTGGCCCTCCGTAACCAGGGGACCATAGGCCCGAAGCTCGGCGAGCACGTGATCGCGGCTGTGGTCGCTGTCGAGAACGGCCATGACGGACGCCCCGGCCGGGATCTCCGCGGCAACCTTCGCCAGCGTCTCCGCCGCAGTCGAGGGGCCTTCGATCAGCGTGATCCGCGGCGCGAGCGAATGGTTTTCGATGGTGCTCCTGTTATGGGCGCGGATGTCGATGTCGACGCCGATCACCTTCCCTTTGCCGATCACCTGCAATAGCGACGCCATGAAGATCATCGAGCCGCCGCGCGCCACGCCGGTCTCGATGATGACATCCGGCTTCGTCGCCCAGATCGCCTCCTGCGTCGCCAGAATGTCGGCGGGCATCTGGATGATCGGCACGCCCATCCAGGACCACAGGTAGGAATAGTCGTACGTGTCGAGGCGGACGAGCGTGCTCAACGCCTGCCGGAACACCTCCTCGTCCTGGCCGAGCGCGAGCGACATCCTGCGCTTGTGCGCCTCGAACTCCAGGCGGTCGTCCTTGGTGGTCTCGGCGCTCATGTCGGGGCTCCTAGGCCGAGCGGCTGAGACGGGCCTCGCGGCCCTCCTCGCCCCGCGCGATCGCGATCAGCACTTCCGACACGCGGCGGATATCGTCCTCGCTCATGTCGTGATAGCTCGGCAGGTTGATCGCCCGCCCGGGAATGTCCCAGGCGTTCACGTTGTCGCGCCGCGCCTCGAACTTCGGGAGGCTCGAGAGCGGGTGGAAGAACACGCGTGCATCGATATCGGCCGCCGCAAAGCCCTGCTGCAAAGCCTCCCGCGTGATGCCCGTCAAGGGATGGAACACCGCCGTCGGCATCCACGCGCCGTTGACGGTGCCCTCGGGCTCGCAATTCATCTGGATGCCGGGAAGCACGCAGAGCCGGATGCGGTAGGATGCGAGAATCTCGCGCTTGCGCGCCACGAGCTCCCCGATGCGCTGGAGCTGCGCACAGCCGATCGCCGCCTGGATATTCGACATCTTGTACTTGAAGCCGATCTCATCGGCCCAGAACTGTTTCGTCTGGCCGCGCGCCCGGCCGTGATTGCTGAGCGTCAGAACGCGCTCGTAGAGATCGGGATCGCGGGTGACGAGCATGCCGCCTTCGCCGGTCGTCAGCGTCTTCGTTCCGTGAAACGAGAAGATCCCGAACACTCCCATGGAGCCCGCCCGGCGATCGCCCCACATGGATCCGATCGCTTCCGCCGCGTCCTCGATCACCGGCACGCCGGCTCGCCGCCCGATCTCAAGCAGCGCCTCCATCTCCGCGAGATTGCCGTAGAGATGCGTGACGATGATGGCCCGCGTCCGGGCCGTGAGATGCCGCTCGACCGCCGCCGGATCGATGCACCAGGTTTCGGCGAGCACATCGACGAAGACGGGCGTCGCGCCGAGATGCACGATCGGCGCCGCGGTGGCGACCCAGTTGGAATCGGCGAGGATCACCTCGTCCCCGGGACCGATGCCGAGCGCGGCGAGCCCCAGATGCAGCGCACCCGTGCCGCTCGAGGTGGCGATGGCGAAGTCGCTGCCGATGTAGGAGGCGAACTCCCGCTCGAAACGCACGATATAGTCGTAGCAGGCCGCGCCCCAACCGTTCGCGGCCGCATCCGCGGCATAGCGTGTCTCGAGCTCGGTGATCGACGGCTTGGTATAGAGGATTCTGCCGGTCATGCCTCCGCGTCCTTCGTGGCCAGCCTTCAACGCACGAAGAGAGCACGCCAACCGTCCGCACCCTAGGCCGCGAAGCTGGCGCGAAGCTTGGCGGCGCCGGCCAATCGCTCCCTCAACACGCCGCCCTCAGACCACAGGGTGCCTCTCAGACGACGATGTGCTGGGCCAGGTCGGTGTCCGTGAAAATGAGATTGGGCTTGTAGCCGAGCGACACGAGCTGGTCGCGGCGCGACGGGTCGGCGATGAACACGGCCGTGGCCTCCGCCTCGTCCGCCCTGTGCGCCTTCGGCTCGTCGATAATCTCGATCTCCCCGGGGAGTCCGAAATCGGACAGCATGTCTCCGATCGCGGCCCGATCGGAGACGCCGCACAGCATCAGCCGCTTGAGACCGGCCGTCGCGGTGAGATGCCAGGCGAGCGTCTGCAGCGCCACCATCACCGGCAGCGAGTTGCGCAGCTTGACGACCTCGGGATGCTCGCCGAGCCCGCCGACGGCCATACGCGTATAGAGCTCGTAGACCTTGACGTAGTCTTTGCGCGCCGCCCAGAAGCGGATGGCGACCGCCATGCGGTTGAGCATGAAGATCCGGCACTTCTCGTCGTAGGCGAGCCGGGCCTCGCGCGTATTGGGGATGCTGCCGCGCTTGAGGCCGAGATAGAGAAAATACTCGAGCCCGCCCCGGTACTTGTCCCAGTCGGTCATGACCTGATCGTTGCCGGCCTGCTGGCGGGTGGGCGCGATCTTGGACAGCATGACCGAGCGGTAGAAGGGCTGCTTGAGAAAGGTGACGGCCCCCTGGTCGAGAAAATGCGCGAGATAGGAGAAGGCCCAGAAGCAGAACTCGCGAGGCACCCAGGCGGAGCGCAGCGCGGCCCGGCGATAGATGCCCGTCTCCGGAAAGACATGGCGCTCGAAAATGAACTGGAACGTGTCCGCGAAGCTGGCGCGGGCAAACTTCCGGTCCGCCTCGAGCGTGTAGAACTGGCTGACGTCGCGGTCCGCCACCTCGTCGTAGAGATACCAAGGGGCATGACAGGCGGACACGTCGGGATTGTCGTCGAGATAGCGGATCGCCTGCCTCAGCCCCTCGGGCACCAGGAAGTCGTCGTCCGCATGGTAGAGGACGTAGGCGCCGACGGCATGGTGGAAGGCGCACACCGTATTGGCCAGCGAGCCGCCGTTCGTCGTCCGTCGATAGTAGTGGAGCGGCAACCCCCGTTGGGCGAACTCCGCAGCAACCTCGGCCGTGTCGTCCTCCGAGGCATTGTCCGAGATCACGATCTCATAGGGGAAATCGAAGCGGTAGTGTGTCTCGAAGCGGCTCAACGCGCTCCGGAGATAGGGCGCGCGGTTATAAGTCGGAATGCAGATGCTGAGCTTGATGCCGCTCACGGGGGACGGTCTCCGGCGCGGGTGGCGCGTGAGGGCGCCACAACGCCCTGAAAGAATGGATGAAACGCCACACTCCTGGACCGAGGACCCATCGCATCGAGGCGACCGATGGTCCTGAGGCTCCGAGCCTTTATCGATCAGGGATCTTGAGCGAGGCTTGTGGCACCCGCTATGAGGATCGGATCCGGGACCCCCGTCGCCGGCCCGGCGGGCGGACACCCCGGAAAAGGCGAAGCGGAGGCGAGAGCGGACCCCGACCCATGAAGCGCGCGCTCGATATCGTCTTGGCGATGGCCCTTCTGCCGTTTGCGGCGCCGGTCGTGCTTGTCTGCATGGGCGCCATCCGGGCCACGTCGCCGGGCCCGGCCCTGTTCCGCCAGACACGCGTCGGCTGGGGCGAGCAGACATTCACCTGCTACAAGCTGCGGACGATGCGGACGGGGACGCGCGACGTGCCGAGCCACGAGGCCCCGGCGGATAGGGTGACGCCGGTCGGCGCCTGGCTCAGGCGTCTCAAGCTCGACGAGCTGCCCCAGCTCTGGAACATCCTGCGCGGCGACATGAGTTTCGTCGGTCCGCGGCCCTGCCTGCCCTCGCAGACCCGCCTGATCGCGGCACGCCGCGCGCACGGCCTCTACGCCCTCCGTCCCGGCATCACCGGCGTCTCGCAGGTGCGAGGCGTCGACATGGCGGACCCCGAGCGGCTCGCGGCTCTGGACGCGACCTACCTTGCGGATCGCTCTCTTCTCACCGATCTCCGGCTCATCGGGGCGACCGCGTTCGGGGCGGGCCGCAGAGACAGCGTGGGACAGTCCCCGGCGCCGCGCGGCTAGCTGGGCCGCCTCGCGACGAAGGAGAAGCCGTCCGGGACCCTAGCTATTTCCGCCCTGCGCCCTATGTTGGGGTGATCCTGACCCTAGGACGACCGCCGTGACCCATCGGCCGTACGGCCGGCAGCGAAGCCGGAAGACCTGGTCTGCCCTTCTGGCCGCCCTCC
>WBZR01002747.1_pt1 | contig 17433 bp, 10 predicted proteins | sample 5204231 | NCBI WGS metagenome assembly WBZR01 (sample SAMN12412403, study PRJNA552823) | activated sludge metagenome | isolation source: activated sludge from anammox sidestream of wastewater treatment plant... | place: USA: Virginia | collected 2017-08 | reverse complement strand
TCGATCGCGGCCACGGCAGCCGGTGACAACGATCGGGCTGCGCTCACGACCAGGGTCACCCGCGTGGCGCCGAGCATTGGCTCGGCGAGCGGGATCGCGGCGAGGCGCCCGTCCGCGACTTCAGCCCGCACCGAATCAAGCGGAAGAAACGTGACGCAATCGATAGCGACCGCCAGACGCCAGGCGAAGGCGAGGACATTCGTCTCGACGACGGCGCGCAGGTCGAGCCGCTGCGTCGCGCGCACGCGATCGATCAGCTGGCGGATGCCGAACGACCGGCTCGGCAGCACTACCGGCCACGGCGCGACGTCTGCGAGGGAGCATTTGCGTCTGCGTGCCAGCGGATGCGAAGGGCGAACGATCGCGCATAGCGGCTGGTTCATGTACGCGAGTTCGATCAGGTCGCGGCGCGGCGAGCCTCCAAAGACGATACCGAAATCGACTTCGTGCTCGGCAACCGAGTCGGCAACGCGGCGCGAGCCGTAGGCCGAGACAGTGAGGCCGAGTCCGGGGTGTGCGGCGAGGAATTGTCCGGCGAAGAGCGGCATCAGCCCGGTGAGCAGGCCCTCGACGCAGGCGATATCGACGTGCCCGCGATGCAGCCCCTCGTATTCGTGGAACTGCGCGCGCAGCCCATCGAGGCGCCCTCGTGTCTCGTCGGCGAATTCCAGGAGGAGACGACCGGCTGCAGTGGGCACCATGCCGCGCGCGCGGCGCTCGAAGAGCTGCACGCCAAGCTCCTCCTCGAGCGCCGTCATCTGGCGACTGACCGCACTCTGCGCGACGAACAGCCGCTCGGCCGCGCGACGCAGCGAGCCCTGGCGCACGACTTCCCGAAAGTACCTTAGACTCGCCGTCTCGATCAATCTGCCACCTCCCCGTTCAACGACGCAATGGTACCGATCGGGGCTCCCGAAGGAAGTGCCGTTTCGAGGCGGCGCCCGAGCCAACGTGCGCGCCCGTGTCGGAGACGGAAGGAATTCACGAGGCCCACATGCAGGACGAAGCCATCCGCTCCCCGTACGACGGGTCCGTAGTCGGACACATGCCGATATCCGACGAAGCCGGGATCGAAGCCGCGATCACGCGAGCGCAGCGCGCATTCACCACGCTCAAGAGGTTGCCGCGCTTTGCGCGCGGCGACGTGCTCGACCGCGCCTCCGTAATGCTGCGCAATCGGCGCGACGAGTTCGTGAAACTGATCGCCGCGGAGGCCGGCAAGCCACTGTACGACGCGCGTGGCGAGGTATCACGCGCCATCTTCAATCTGGCCAACGCCGCCGCGGAGGCGCGCCGCTTCGGCGGCGTGGAAGTTCCTCTCGACATGGACGCCGGCGTCTTCGAATATCAGACGACCGGCGCGGGCGGGCAGGCGTTGTCGCTCGATGCACTCGACGTCGACGCACTCGCGTCGATGCGGCGGCGCGTCGGACTCGCGCGCCGCTATCCAATCGGTCTCGTACTCGCGATTGCGCCGTTCAATTTCCCGCTGAATCTGGTGCTTCACAAGGTAGCGCCGGCGCTTGCTGTCGGCAACACCGTCGTGCTCAAACCCGCACCGCAGACGCCGCTCACTGCGCGTCTGCTCCAGGAAGTACTTCATGAAGCAGGCCTGCCAGAGGGTGCGTTCGAGGTATGTCACTGCCCGGTGCCGCTGGCCGAGAAGATGGTTCGCGACGAGCGCTTCGCGATGGTGAGCTTCACCGGCAGCGCGCAGGTTGGATGGCATATCAAGAACATCGCGGGACGCAAGAAAGTTGCGCTCGAACTCGGCGGCAACGGCGCTGTGATCGTCGCCGAAGACGCCGACCTCGACCATGCGGCGGCGCGTTGCGTCCGCGGCGGAGTCGTCTATGGCGGCCAATACTGCATCGGTGTCCAGCGTATCCTGGTGCACCGGAGTGTCGAGAGTGCCTTCATCGGGAAACTGCTTGCGAAAGTCCGGGCATGCCGCGTCGGCAACCCGCTGGAGGAAGGAGTCGACGTCGGACCCGTGATCGACGAGACCGCAGCCACGCGGATCCAGGCGTGGGTCGACGAAGCAGTCTCGCTCGGCGCACACGTGCTCGTCGGGGGTCGCCGCGAACGCACGATCGTACAGCCGACGGTGCTGACGAACACGCGCCCGGGAATGAAGGTCGAGGACGACGAGATATTCGGGCCAGTGCTTACCGTGAACGCCTACGATGATTTCGACGAGGCGGTAGCGCGCGCGGCCGACTCGCGATACGGGCTCCAGGGAGGTATCTTCACGCACGACTTGCGCCGCGCCTTCCGTGCGATCGACGAATGGGAGGTTGGAGGGCTGATGATCAACGACGTGCCGATCTACCGGATCGATAACATGCCCTTCGGCGGATGGAAGGAGTCAGGATTCGGGCGCGAGGGAACGCGATACGCGATGAAGGAGATGAGCGAGATCCGGCATCTGGTGATCAACTACGGGTGATTTCGCTCGCCATCGATGCGCCTCCGTTGCCTCGGGTACCGTGCGGACGTCATGGCCATAGGGATCGCCAGGGCCGGGTTCGTGGCCCGGTGATCGACCCGTGCGGGCGCGCCCCATGCGTCACCCGGACTCGTCGCGGCCGCGTCGGCATCTTCGATCGGTCGGCCGAAGCGGACGCGGCCGCAGGTGAGTCGATCGCCGCCGCCGGCGGACGGGCCCGGTCCTTCGTGGTCGACATCGCCGACGCCGCGCAGGTTGCCGATGCGCTCGCGAAGTTCGAGGCGGCGGCCGGGTGGGACCGCTGAACCTGCATCACGCGGTGCCGACGGGAATGGTCGCGCGCGAGATGGCGCGCCCGCACTACAGCACCGGCGCCAGCACCCGCCGCAGTTCGTCCTCGTCGCGTGCGGCGCGCGCGGCGTAGTCCTTCAACTGGTCTTCACCAATGCGCCCGACCGAGAAGTAGTCGGCCAGCGGATGCGAGAAATAGAACCCGCTCACGCTGGAGGCCGGCATCATCGCGAAGTGCTCGGTGAGCTCCATGCCGATCTCCTCGGCGCGCAGCGTGTCGAACAATGCACGCTTGACCGTATGCTCGGGGCAGGCCGGATAGCCGGGCGCCGGCCGGATGCCGCGGTACTTCTCGGCGATCAGCTCGTCGTTGGACAGCGCTTCGTCCTGCGCATAGCCCCACAGGTCGCGACGCACGCGCGCGTGCAGGCATTCGGCGAAGGCCTCGGCCATGCGGTCGGCGATCGCCTTGAGCATGATCGCCGAGTAGTCGTCGAGCAGCTTCGTGAACTCGGCGAGCTTCTTCTCGATGCCCAGGCCGGCGGTGACCGCGAACAGGCCGATGTAGTCGGCGATGCCCGAAGGCTTGCCGTCGACGATCTTCGGCGCGATGAAGTCGGCCAGGCACTTGTTGCCCACGCCGTCGCGCTTGGCGGTCTGCTGGCGCAGGTTGCGCCAGGTGAAAGCCACCTCGGTGCGCGTCTCGTCGGTGTAGACCTCGATGTCGTCGTCGTTGACCGTGTTGGCCGGCAGGAAGCCGGCCACGCCGTTGGCGGTGAGCCAGCGGCCTTCGATCACGCGCTTGAGCATCGATCTTCCGTCGGAAAACACGCGTCGCGCCGACTCGCCGACCACGTCGTCGTTGAGCAGCGCCGGGTACGCGCCGTGCAGGTCCCAGGTCTGGAAGAACGGGCCCCAGTCGATGAACGCGGCGATTTCGGCGAGGTCGAAGTTGCGGAACTCGCGCCGGCCGATGAACTTCGGCTTCGGCGGCCGGTACGGGCCGCCGTCGGGGCCGGCGTGCAGCCAGTCGAACGGTGGGCGGTTGGCGCGCGCTTGCGCAATGGGCACCAGGTTCGGCGCTTTCTTGGAGGCGTGCTGCGCGCGCACCCGCTCGTAGTCGACGGCGAGCCCGGCGAGGAATTCGCCGCGCTGCTCGGCCGACATCAGGCTCTGCACGACCGGCACCGAGCGCGACGCGTCGGGCACGTAGACTACCGGCCCCGAATAGTTCGGCGCCACCTTCACCGCGGTGTGAACGCGCGAGGTGGTCGCGCCGCCGATCAGCAGCGGGATCTTCCGGTCGCGGAAATACGCGTCGCGCTCCATCTCCTTCGCGACGTAGGCCATTTCCTCCAGCGACGGCGTGATCAGCCCCGACAGGCCGACCATGTCGGCGTTCTCTTCCTTCGCGCGCGCGAGGATCTCGGAACAGGGCACCATCACGCCCATGTTCACCACCTCGAAGTTGTTGCACTGGAGCACGACGGTGACGATGTTCTTGCCGATGTCGTGCACGTCGCCCTTCACGGTGGCCACGACCACGCGCCCACGCGAGGAGACATCGGCACCGGAGGCCTCGAGCTGGCGCTTCTCCTCCTCGATGAAGGGCACCAGGTGCGCGACCGCCTGCTTCATCACGCGTGCCGACTTCACCACCTGCGGCAGGAACATCTTGCCCGCGCCGAACAGGTCGCCGACGACGTTCATGCCGTCCATCAGCGGCCCCTCGATCACCTCGATCGGGCGGCCGCCGCGCGCGGCGATCTTGGCGCGCACTTCCTCGGTGTCCTCGACTACCCAGTTGGTGATGCCGTTGACCAGCGCGTGCGCGAGCCGCTGCTCCACCGGCTGGTTGCGCCACTCGAGGTTCTCTTCCTTCTTCGCACCGCCGGCCTTCAGCGTCGCGGCGAACTCGATCATCCGCTCGGTGGCGCTCTTGCCTTCGTCGGGGCGGCCGGGGGGCAGGTCCGGCTTGCGGTCGAGCACCACGTCTTCGACGCGCTCGCGCAGCGCGGGGTCGAGTTCGTCGTAGACGCCCACCATGCCGGCGTTGACGATGCCCATCGTCAGCCCCGCGCGGATCGCGTGGTACAGGAACACCGTGTGGATCGCCTCGCGCGCCGGGTCGTTGCCGCGGAAGCTGAACGAGACGTTCGAGACGCCGCCCGAGACCTTCGCGTACGGCAGGTTCGCACGGATCCAGCGTGTGGCCTCGATGAAGTCGACCGCGTAGTGGTCGTGCTCCTCGATGCCGGTGGCGATCGCGAAGATGTTCGGGTCGAAGACGATGTCCTCGGGCGGAAAGCCCACGCGATCGACCAGCAGCCGGTAGGCGCGCTCGCAGATCCGCGTCTTGCGCTCGAAGGTGTCGGCCTGCCCCTGCTCGTCGAAGGCCATCACGACCACCGCCGCGCCGTAGCGCCGGCACAGCGTGGCCTGGCGCAGGAACTCCTCCTCGCCTTCCTTCAGCGAGATCGAGTTGACGATCGGCTTGCCCTGCACGCACTTCAGGCCCGCCTCGATCACCGCCCACTTCGAGCTGTCGATCATCACCGGCACGCGCGCGATGTCGGGCTCGGAGGCGAGCAGGTTCAGGAAGCGGGTCATCGCCGCCGCCGAATCGAGCATTGCCTCGTCCATGTTCACGTCGATGAGCTGCGCGCCGTTCTCCACCTGCTGGCGCGCCACCGCGAGCGCCTCGTCGAACTGCCCGGCGAGGATCAGCCGCGCGAAGGCCTTCGAGCCGGTGACGTTGGTGCGCTCGCCCACGTTCACGAAGAGCGAGTCGTCGTCGACGGTGAACGCCTCCAGGCCCGACAGGCGCAACGCGCACGGGCGCACCGGCACGCGCCGTGGCGCGATGTCCTGCACGGCCTGCGCGATCGCGGCGATGTGCTCGGGTGTGGTGCCGCAGCAGCCGCCCGCCACGTTGACGAAGCCGGCCTGCGCGAATTCCTGCAGCAATCGCGAGGTGACCTCGGGCGTCTCGTCGAAGCCGGTGTCGGACATCGGGTTCGGCAAGCCCGCATTGGGGTAGACGCAGATGAAGGTGTCGGCCTTCGTCGACAGCTCCTCGACGTACGGGCGCATCAGCGCCGCGCCCAGCGCGCAGTTCAGGCCCACGGTGAGCGGGCGCGCGTGGCGCAGCGAGTTCCAGAACGCCTCGACCGTCTGGCCGGAGAGGATGCGGCCCGACGCGTCGGTCACGGTGCCCGAGATCATCAACGGCAGCCGCGCCAGGCCGACGGCCTCGCGCTCGGCCATGATCGCGTCGATCGCGAACACCGCGGCCTTGGCGTTGAGCGTGTCGAAGATCGTCTCGACGAGCAGCAGGTCGGCGCCGCCTTCGACCAGCGCGCGCACCTGCTCGTCGTAGGCCGCGCGCAACTCGTCGAAGGTGACGTTGCGCGCGCCCGGGTCGTTGACGTCGGGCGAGATCGACGCGGTGCGCGGCTGCGGGCCGACCGCGCCGGCCACGAAGCGCGGGCGATCCGGCGTGGAATACCGGTCGCAGGCTTCACGCGCCAGCCGCGCCGACGCGAGGTTCATCTCGCGCGCCAGGTGCGACAGCCGGTAGTCGGCCTGCGCGATCGCGCTGGCGCCGAAAGTGTTCGTCTCGACGATGTCGGCACCGGCCGCGAGGAATTGTTCGTGGATCTCGCGCACGATCTGCGGCTGCGACAACGACAGCAATTCGTTGTTGCCCTTCACGTCGCGCGCCAGGTCGGCGAAGCGTTCGCCGCGATAGCCCGCCTCGTCGAGCCGATGCCGCTGGATCATTGTGCCCATCGCACCGTCCAGGATCAGGATGCGGCGTTCGAGCAGGTCGCGCAGGCGGGCTTCGGTCGGGCTCATGGCAGGTGGGATCGAGTGGGATCCGTGGGACGCGAGTGGGACGACCAGTATAGCCGGGGCCGACCGCCGCCGTGTGCACAAATGCCTGCCGGTGCGCGCCAGCGGCGCCGGGCTCCCGATTGCACCCGATCCGATCCTGCGAAATCGATCGAACACTTCGAGCTAATCCCATGAATTCAAAAAGCCAAATGAATTAGGCAAATTAGCAACGATCGGCTTGTTCCCAGGTTGCCGCGGCTTGGCCGGAAAGATGCATGGCGGCTATATTTCGGCTACCCCCCCTTGGTTGTCTGCATCCGGTGCCTCCCGAATGCTGTCGGCGATCCTGCTTTGCATGGCGACCACGCTGGTCGCGCTCATCTGCCTGAAGCGGCACGCACCCCGCCTGGGCCTGGTCGAGCGCCCGCACGGTCACCGCACCCACGACCTGCCCACGCCGGTGGTCGGCGGCCTCGGCATCGCAACCGGCCTGTTGGTCACCTGGCTGGCGCCCAACACGGTCGAGCCGGGCACGGCCAGCATGCTGGGCGCGCTCGGGCTGGTGTGGCTTGGCGTGCGCGACGACCGGGACCCGCTGCCCGCACGCACGAAGTTCCTGGCCCAGGCGGCCATCGTCACGGGCGCCGTGGCGTACGAAGGCAGCCTGCTCTACACGCTCGGAGAGCTCTGGCCGGGCATCGAGCTGCGCCTGGCCGTGCTGGCGCTGCCGTTCACCGTCTTCGCGGTGCTGGGCCTGATCAACGCAGTCAACATGCTCGACGGGCTCGACGGGCTGGCCGGCAAGGTCATGCTGACCGCGTTCGGCTGGCTCGCCGCGTCCATGTGGACGGTCGGCGGCTCGAACCGCCTCGCCGCCAACCTGGCGGTCATCGGCGCCCTCTCGGTGTTCCTGCTGTTCAATGCCCGCTTTCCGGGCCGCCCGCGCGCGCTGGTGTTCATGGGTGATGCCGGCAGCATGCTGCTCGGCTACCTGGTCGCGATCGCGGCGATCGAGGCCACGCAGCGCAGCGCCGGCATCCCGCCGGTCACCGCGCTGTGGATCTGCGCGTTGCCGATCCTCGACACGCTGTCGGTGGTGGCACAGCGCATCCGCGAGGGGCGACCGCCGATGGCCGCGGGCCGCGATCACCTGCACCACCTGCTGCGCGCGCACGGCCTGTCGGTGGGCAAGGTGACGCTCACCGAGACGGTGATCGCCGCGGCGCTGGGTCTCGTGGGCGTGGCAGGATGGCGAAAAGGCGTCCCCGACTGGATCATGTTCGCCTCGTTCGTCGCGGTCGGCCTGGCCTTTCATCGGGGTTGTCGCATCGCCTGGCTCGACCTGCGTGCCCGCGAGGCAGCGGTCGCCGTGCTGGTGTCGGCCGCCATCCAGCCGCAGCTTGTACCATCGCAGGCCGACGCGCCGCGCATCGCGCCGCTCCCCGCGCCGGCACACCCCGAATCACAGCCATGATGCCGGCCGCCGATCGGCCCGCCGACGAGGTTTGCCGTCTTGAGATTCCTGGTCGTCTGCACCGCCAACGTCTGCCGCAGCCCGATGGCCGAAGCGGCGATGCACCATGCGCTGACAGCGCGCGGCCTGCGACCCGACGTCGGATCGGCGGGAATCGACGCACTGACCGGCGAACCGGCGCACCCGCTGTCGATGCAGGCCGTTGCGCAGGCTGGAATCGGCGACCTGTCGTTGCATCGCAGTCGGCCGCTGTCGCCGCTGATGGTGCGCAACGCCGACCTGGTGCTGTGCATGGCGTCGCTGCACCGCAGTTCGGTCGTCGCGCGCGCGCCCGAAGCGGCAGGACGGGTGCGGTTGCTCGGCCATTGGCAGAGCGTGGAGATCGTCGACCCGGTGGGCGGGCCCGCGCATGAGCACCGGCAATGCCTGCAATTGATCACGGAGTGCGTCGATCAGTGGCTCGACCGGCTGTCGCGACAGGGACTGCTGCGGTGAGTGCGCGCAGCGTCGCCGCCGCGGTGTTCGTCACCACCCTCGCCGGCTGCGCCTGGGCACCCGGCCTGTGGCTCGGCCGCAGCGCACCCGAGCGCAGCGCGACGCAGCGCGAAGCCGACACGGTCACGCCGGTGGCAATCGACTGGGGCCTGATCCACGAGATGGACGCCACGGCACGCACACCGGTGCCACAGGTACCCACTGCCGAGGCCGGGGCCTACCGCATCGGCCCGGGCGACGCGATCCGCGTCAACGTCTGGAATCACCCTGACCTGAACCAGCCGCCGAACCTCGCGGTGACGCCGTCCTCGCTCACCAGCGGCAGCGCGTCAGTGGCCAGCAACGTGGTGCCGTATCGCGTGGTCGACCGTGACGGCGCGATCTACTTCCCGCTGGCCGGCCGGGTGCCGGCCACGGGGCGCACGGTGCCCGAGCTGCGCAGCCAGATCGCGCGGCAACTGTCGCGCTTCGTGAAGAATCCGCAGGTGGAAGTGGAGATCGCCGCCTTCCGCAGCCAGCGCGTGTTCATGGTGGGCGAGGTGAAGACCCCGGGCAACCTCGTCATCACCGACCTGCCGATGCCGATCGCCGACGCGATCGGCCAGGCGGGCGGCGTCACGCCCAACGCCGACCTGTCGGCGGTCACCGTCGCGCGCGGCGACAAGACCTGGAACGTCGATCTCGAACGGCTCTATTACGAAGGCGACCTGTCGCTGAACATGCAGCTGCGCCACGGCGACGTCGTCACCGTGCCCGATCGCCGGCAACGCAAGATCTTCGTGCTCGGCGAGGTGATGCAGCCCCGGTCGTACCTGCTGCAGCGCGGGCGCACCTCGCTGGCCGAGGCGCTGTCGGACGCCGGCGGGCCGAACCCGCTGTCGGCGCACGCCGGCCAGCTCTACGTGCTGCGCGCGGGCGCCGACGACAAGCCGGTGATCTATCACCTCGATGCACGCTCGCCCGAAGCGCTGATCCTCGCCGACCGCTTCGTGCTGCGCCCGCGCGACGTCGTCTACGTCGACCCGACGCAACTGGCGCGCGCCGGCCGCGTGATGGCCCAGTTGATGCCGTGGCTGCAGGGCGCGAACCAGACGCGCCAGACGGTCGAGTAAGCCGCCGGTCGCGCCCGCCCCATGACCAGCACCCCGCGCAGCCCCGGCTCCCCGGACGACGACGACAGCGCGCCGACGCTGCCGCCGTCGTCGTCATCGTCGCGCGGATTGTCGTCGCCTGCGTCATCGTCGCCCGCGTCATCGTCGCCCGCGTCATCGTCGCCCGCGTCATCGTCGCCCGCGTCATCGTCGCGCTCGCTGCCGCGATCGTCCGCGCGCTCGTCGCCGGGTTCGTCGCCGGGTTCGTCGTCGTCGCGTTCGTCCTCATCGACGCATCCATCGCCATCGTCGTCACGCATGGCCTCGCGCTCGACCCTCGACGACGACGACACGATCTCGATCGCCGACATCCTGGAGAACCTCCTCGACCACCGGTGGCTGTTCGTCTTCGTCACCGCGCTCGCCACGCTGGCGGCCATCGCTTACGCGCTGCTGGCCACGCCGGTCTACACCGTCGACTCGCTGATCCAGGTGGAAGACAAGAAGAGCGGCGCGCTCGGCGGGTTGTCGGCGGTGGCGCAGGCGCTCGACGTCAGCGGCTCGCCGGTGGAAGGCGAGATCGAAATCCTGCGCTCGCGCAGCAACGTGACGCGCGCGGTCGAGGCGCTGCGCCTGCAAAGCGACGCCGAGGTCGAGAACCGGCTGCCACTGCTCGGCAACTGGCTTGCGCGCAGGCTCGAGCGCGACGAACACGGCCTGGCGATTGCGCCGCGACTGCCACTGGTCGACCCGGCGAACTGGGCCTGGGGTGGCGAGCGGCTGCTGCTGGCCGAATTCGACGTGCCGCCCGAGCGGCTCGGTCTCGAACACACGCTGGCAACGGGCGACGACGGGGCGTGGCGGCTGCTCGACCCCGACGGCGAACTGGTGCTGCAGGGACGCATCGGCGCGCGCAGCGAGAACGCCGGGCTCGGCTACGCGCTGCGCATCGCCGAACTGGTCGCGCGACCAGGCACGCGGTTCACGCTGCGCCGCTATTCGGTGGCCGCGCGCGTCGAGCAGATCCGTGACGGTCTGCGCGTGAGCGAAACCAAGCGCCAGTCGGGCATCATGCGCATCGAGTATCCGGGCACCGACGCGCTGGCCGCAGCGCGGCTGGTGAACGCGATCGCCGACGCCTACGTGCAGCAGAACGCGCAGCGCCGTGCGGCCGAGGCCGAGAAGAGCCTGCAGTTCCTCGAAGAGCAGCTGCCGCAGTTGCGCCGGCAGGTGGAGGCCTCCGAAGCCGAGTTGAACACCTTCCGCAACCGGCAGCAGACGATCGACATTCCCGGCGAGATCACTGGCCTGCTGTCGCAGGCGGTCGAGCTGGAGAAGAGTCGGCTCGAACTCGAGTTGAAGCTCAGGGAAGGCGCCGCGCGCTACGAGCCGGCGCATCCGGTGATGCGCGCGCTGCGCGAGCAGGCGGCGAGCATCGGCACGCAGCAAAAGCGCATCAGCGAGCGTATCCGCGCCCTGCCGCAGGTGCAGCAGGACTACCTGCGCCTGGCGCGCGACGTCGAGGTCAACTCGCAGCTGTACGTGAGCCTGCTGAACAACGCGCAGCAATTGCGCGTGGCGCGCGCCGGCACGATCGCCAACGTCTCGATCGTCGATCGCGCGGTGGCGCCCGAGACACCGACGAGGCCGCGCCGCGCGCTGGTGGCCGCCGTCGGCCTGCTCGGCGGACTCGCCGGCGGCTTCCTGCTCGTGCAGTTGCTCGCCGCGCTGCGCGGACCGGTGCGCGACCCGCAGGAACTGGAGAACGCCACCGGCGTGCACGTCTCGGCCACGATCCCGGTTTCACCCGAGCAGATGCAGGTCGACCGGCGCCGCGCGCATCCGCCCCACCTGCTGGCGCGCACGCGGCCGACCGCGCCTGCGATCGAGGCGCTGCGCACGCTGCGCCTGAACCTGCAACTGGCGCTCGCCGACACCGAAGGCGGGCGCACGATTCTGCTCACCTCGGCGGTGCCCGCGCAGGGCAAGAGCTTCGTTGCAGCGAACCTCGCCTGGCTGATGGCCAGCGCCGGCCAGCGCGTGCTGCTGATCGACGCCGACATCCGGCGCTCGTCGATGAGCCGCTACCTGCCGGCAGCCACCGGGGGCGGACTGTCGGACATCCTGCGCGGGCAGCTCGACCCGGCTGCGTTCGTCAAGCCCGACCTGGCGCCAAACCTCTCGTTGCTGCCGTCCGGTCCCGGCGTGGACAACCCCGGCGACCTGCTCACCGAGGAGCGGCTGCACGCCGTGTTCGAATGGGCGAGCGCGCACCACGACGCGATCATCGTCGACGCCCCGCCGATCCTGCCGGTGTCCGACGCCGTGGTGCTCGGGCGCTTTGCCGACGTGACCGGCTTCGTCGTGCGTCACAAGCGCGCCGCGCTCGCCGACGTGGTGGACGCGGTGCAGCAGTACCGCCTGAGCGGCGCAGAGGTGACCGGCTTCGTCTTCAACTGCTTCCGGCCGTCGCGCATCCGCTACGGGTATGGCGCGCGGTACGGGTATTACCGCGGGAAGTACGGGTACGGCGGGGAGCGGGGGTAAGGCGCCTGCCCGCCGATCGGTCGCCTGCCCGCCGATCGGTCCCCTGGCCGCCGATCGGTCGCCTGGCCGCGTCGCGTACTCGTGAACGGGCCGTGCTGCCAATCAGTCCGTCAAACGCGACGAACTCCGGAGAACCGCGACCGCCAGTAGTGTGCCCGGACTCCGTCCAGGCGCACCGTGCCGCCGGTGGATGGCGCGTGCACGAAGCGGCCGCCGCCGACGTAGATGCCGGCGTGCGAAAAACGCCCGCGCGTGTCGAAGAGCACCAGATCGCCGCTGCGCACCGCCGCCAGGCGCACCGATGCGCCCACCCCGGCGAGCGCAAACACCGTCCGCGGTAACGCGACACCCGCGGCATTGCGGTAAACGTAGACGATCAGGCCACTGCAGTCGAAGCCGCCCCGAGGCGTGTTGCCGCCGTAGCGGTACGGCGTATCGACCAGGCTCAGGGCGAGGAACGCCGCCTCGCGCGCGAGATCGTCGGGAACGCGGCCGTCCGGGCCCGCTGCGCCGGCGCCGTTGCCGGCATCGGCGCCATCCATGCCGATGCCCGCGTTGCCGTCGATGGAATCGACGTGGCCGGGCGCTCGCGACGGCAGCGACGAGCACGCCGACAGCAGCGACGAGCACGCCGACAGCAGCGATGCGCCAGTCAGGCCGAGCAGCCTGCGGCGGGCTTCGAGGCTGCCGCGATGATCTTCGCCCGACGCTACGCGGCGCGGCGCGGCCTTCGGGCGAAACGTGGCGCATGGCGTTTGCGCGCCGGCCATGGCGGCGCCCGTTTCCACTCTGACCACGACGCCACCCGGATGATTCATGCCCGCCCTTTCAGCGCACGACGACACGACGTCCGCGCCACGCTGCAAGGATCAGCGTGGCCAGCGCAAGGATCAGCGTGGCCAGCGCAAGGCCGATCGCATCGGCCACCACATCGTGCCAGTCGGCCTGCCGGTAGACGGTGAATCCCTGCAGCACCTCGATCCATACCCCATAGGCGAGCAGTCCCGCAAGCACGCGCGCACGCTGCGCGGACCACGACAGCAGACCGAGCAGACCGAGCGCGACGAACGCGACGACGTGGTCGGCCTTGTCCCAGCCCGTGCCCAGCGGCAAGGGTTCGCGCGCCGGCCACAGCGATGCCACCAGCACCGCAACGAGCGCGGCGCCGAACAGCAGGCGAATGGTGCGCAACGACATCATCGGCGATCGAACTCTCCAGCAGACGATACTATCAACCACGACACCGGACGACCCCATGCCGATCTCCGAAGACGACCTGCGGGCACTCACCGAGGCCAAACGGCTGCTCGAAAACCCGGGCCTCGCGGCGAAACTCACGCATTACGTCGGCGCGCCGATCGAGAAGGGCTTCGAGCTGCTGCCGACGCGCTGGCGCGACAAGGTCGTCGACGTCACCCGCGACGCGCTCGACGCGGCCCTCGATGTCGCGATCGCGTCGCTGCGCCAGCAATCGTCGCGGTCGGCACAACCGCGCCTGCACAAGCTGGCGGCCACCGCGAGCGGCGCGGCCGGTGGCGCCTTCGGCCTGGCCGCGCTGGCGATCGAGTTGCCGGTGTCGACGACGATCATCTGCCGCTCGATCGCCGACATCGCGCGTTCGCAGGGCGAAGACCTGTCGCTGCCGGAAGCACGGCTGGCCTGCCTCGAAGTGTTCGCCTTCGGCGGCACTGCACCCTCGGACGATGCGTCGGAAACCGCCTACTTCGCCGTACGCGCCGCGCTCTCGCGCGCCGTCTCCGAGGCTGCCGAGTACCTGACGACCCGCAAGGTCACCGACAGTGGCGCCCCCGCACTGGTGCGGCTCGTATCGCTGATCGCCACCCGCTTCAAGGTGCAGGTGTCACAGAAAGCCGCCGCAATGGCCATCCCGCTCGTCGGCGCAGCCGGCGGCGCAACCATCAACTACCTGTTCCTCGAACACTTCCAGGCCATGAGCCGCGGGCACTTCACCATCAGGCGGCTCGAGCGCAAGTACGGCACGGAGCCGGTCAGGGCGGCCTACGAGCGCCGATGACGGTGCGCGCCGCGTTGCCTGCGCCTGCGCCTGCGCCTGCGCCTGCGCCTGCGCCTGCGCCTGCCGCCTGCCGCCTGCCGCCTGCCGCCTGCGCCTGCGCCTGCGGCCAGGGTCAGGGCCGTGCCGATACAAAATGATGCGTTTTCATGCGTGGAACGCATTCCACGAGGAAAAACGCATCGTTCGGTAGCGCACGTGACGACTCGATTGCTGCTGGCGCTGGTTTGGAGCCTGAGCCTCGGTACGCTTGCGCCCGCGCCCGCCTGCGCCCGCCTGCGCCCGCCTGCGCCCGCCTGCGCCCGCCTGCACCCGCCTGCGCCCGCCTGCGCCCGCCTGCGCCCGCCCGCCCGTCGTAGGTTGTTGGCACTACGCCCGCTGTAGGCCGCACGTTCAGGTGCGACCGCTGGCGCTCGCGCGCATGATCCACGCATGGCAGACCTCGAGCTCCTGCATCTCGTCGCGCGCGCCGCTGCCGGCGCCCGGCCTTTCGAGCACCGCCTCGCTTGCGCCGATATGTGGACGCGGCTCGGGCGAACGTTCGAGTTGGTCGCCTGCGTGCTGATGCCGAATCATGTCCACGTGCTCGCGCAAGTCGAGCGCGACGCCGCGACCAGGGTTTTCGCGCGTGTGCTCTCTGCGTTCCGCCGGCGCATGCGGGCGTTAGGTACGGAACCCATCGAGTTCGACTGGGAGCCGCTTCCCCGCCCGGAGAAAGTGCAACGGGACAAGCGACACATCGCGCGGACGGTTCGCTACATCCATCTGAATCCGAGTCGCGACAACCTCTGCAACAATCCGCTCGAATGGGAATGGAGCACGCATCGCGACTGGATCGGCGCCGTTGCGCGCCCGTGCGTCGATCGCCCACAATGGGCGCGCGCGATGGGATGCCCGCCCAGGAAGTGTGCCGAATGGCTGCATCAATACGTCTCATCCGACGCGTCGGTGCACGATGTCGGTCCGCTGGCCGACCCGCGCCCGTTTCTCACGGACGAGCCGAAGGACGCCTCGATCGACGCGCTCGCGACGGCCGTTGCGCTCATGCTGCGCAGCGCAGCCGTGACCCCTGCCGAGTTCGGCCCCGCCGAGCGCCGATTGTTCCTGCTGTCGGCAGCGCGCTGGACCCGCTATCGCGCACCGGAGCTCGCGCGACACGTGCGCCGTCACCGAACGAACGCCTGGAGGACGATACGCGCTGCCATCGCAGAGCGCGCGAGGGCAGCTGCGGGCGACGGCGCGGTGGTGGCGCTGAAACCATCGCAACTGCTGGCCGAACGTTCGCAACGGCTGGCTGAACGTTCACAACGGCCGACTGAACGATCACAGACGCCGGCCGAATACCCCCTCGTGCTGAATGACGATGAACTGCGCGCCATGGCGCTGATACTGGCTGACCGCCGTCTGTCGAGTTCGCATTTGCGGGGGGCCGTGCCGGTGCGCGCACCGATGAGCCCGCAGCGGCCCGGGTAGCGAATGCACCGGCACAGCAGTTCTCGACCGACGAACCCCCGTGATCCACTCGCCGATACTGCGCTACGAAGCGTTGCCGATGGATCTGGCCGATACCTTGCTCGTGGTGCTCGCGGAAACGCCCGACTGCCGAGTCAGACGAGACGCATGATCAACGTCACGTGTTCGAGCGCCCTGGTGCGCCCCGCATCCGTGCTGACGGCATGCCGGAGCGCGCGGCTGATTGCTGCCGACCCGGAGCATGCGGGCTGACTGCCGACCCGGAGCGCGCTACCAGATGATGCGCCTTGCATCGTGGAACGCTTTCCACGCGCGAAAACGCATCATTCCGTTGCCGCGCTTCTCGACGCTTACCTGCGCAGCTGCCGCCTGCACGGCCGCCATCTGCCGGCTGGCCTGGTGGGGCATGAGGCTGCGCGCAGGTGCCCGCAGCTGGGCGAGCCAGTATGCGCGTGAGCGCAGGAGGTTCGGCGAGCAAGCAAGCGGCTTGAATTGCAGCGCCGCCGGGTGACGCCGGGTGACGCCGGGTGACGCCGGGTGACGCCGGGTGACGCCGGGTGACGCCGGGTGACGCCGGGTGACGCCGGGTGACGCCGGGTGACGCATGGCGCCATCGCTGGGTGGACCGGTCCCCAAAGTGCGGACACTACGAAGCGCTGCGGTGAGCGTTGTCCACGGACGGCCGGTTCGGTCGCTTGCGACGAACCGGAACCGGCCGGCGGTGGTCAACGCGGCTCAGTGCGCCGGGCTGGATGCCTGGTGCCTGCGTCTGCAGTTGCCAGTATCTCTCGAGTCCTACCGGGTGGAGGTTTCGCATGGAAGGGCGCCTGCGCCCTGCGTTGTAATGGCGGATGAACTCGTGGACCGCCTGGCGCGCCTGCGCGCGCGTACGGCAGTGCTCGCCGTGCAGACACCGGATGTTGTCGGTGGCGTTGAGCGATCCAGCACATGCGAGACGTTGCCGAAGGTGTTTACGCCACAGACCCATCACGTTGCCGGTCTGGCAGCTGATCTTCCGCCGCTGATTTGCACCGTGTCGGCGTGAAGGACTGCGTGTAGCGCCCGGCAACTGAGCCTTCGTGTGGCTCCGACTCGGTTGGCTCCGACTCGGTTGGCTCCGACTCGGTTGGCTCCGACTCGGTTGGCTCCGACTCGGTTGGCTCCGACTCGGTTGGCTACGACTCGGTTGGCTACGACTCGGGTGGTTCGCGCTCGGGCAGCACTGACTCGGGTGGCACGGCGATCGGCGAATGATCGCCGGTAGTCTCGCGACTCGTCGCGCTCTCCCTGCGCCGGCCGCGCCGGCCGCGCCGGCCCGGGGCCGCACTACCAAATGATGCGTTTTCTGTCGTGGTACGCGTGCCAGGCTCGAAAACGCATCATTCCGTAGCGAGGACGGTTCACATCACCGCCGCGGCCGCTCCGGAGCCACGTCCGCTCACCGCCGCGGCCGCTCCGGAGCCACGTCCGCTCACTGACGCGGCCGCTCCGGAGCCACCACCGTTCCCTGACGCGGCCGCTCCGGAGCCACCACCGCTCGCCGACGGAACCCGCGACGCAATCATCCGCCCAACTCCTCCTCGGTCGCCCCCCAATGGACCGTCGACTCGTCGATGACGATGTCGCCCTTCTTCAGCACTCGCCCCATGTTCCCGGAGGCCCCCAGCAACGGGCGCACGTCGGGGGGCGCTCGTGGGCGTCGATCGGCGTCGGCACGGTGACGATGTACACGTTGCAGGCGGAC
>WBZR01002746.1_pt1 | contig 17441 bp, 10 predicted proteins | sample 5204231 | NCBI WGS metagenome assembly WBZR01 (sample SAMN12412403, study PRJNA552823) | activated sludge metagenome | isolation source: activated sludge from anammox sidestream of wastewater treatment plant... | place: USA: Virginia | collected 2017-08 | reverse complement strand
CAACTTCGACTGGAGGAGCGGGCGCTTCCCGAACTTCACCACCCCCGATCCCTCCTACCACGGGCTCGTGTACGCGGACCTGGTCGGCGTGGGTCTGCCGCCGTTCGCGATCAAGGCGCGCGTGCACGTGCTGCGCGACATCGGTGCGGCCGCATCGCCCTTCAACAGCTGGCTGCACCTCCAGGGCGTCGAGACCCTCAGCCTGCGCATGCGGGAGCACACGCGCAACGCGCAGGCAGTGGCCGAGTTTCTCGCGAAGCACAACAAGGTGAGCTGGGTCATGTATCCTGGCCTCAAGAGCCACCCGGACTACGAGCGCGCGAAGAAGTACCTGCCGAAGGGCTGCGGGGCGATCATGGGCTTCGGCATCAAGGGCGGCGCGGCCGCCGGCCAGAAGTTCATCGAGAGCCTCCAGCTGTTCAGCCACCTCGCCAACGTGGGCGATGCGAAGAGTCTCGCGATCCACCCTGCCACGACCACCCACAGCCAGTTGAGCCCCGAGGAGCAGGTCGCAGCCGGGGCGACGCCCGACTTCGTGCGGCTGAGCGTCGGCATCGAGGACATCGACGACATCCTGTGGGACCTCGACCAGGCGCTGACAGCCGCCTAGCTCGGCGCCTCCCGGAAGCACGGCGGGCCGGGGCGAGGCGCAAGCGCGCTACGCCCCTGCCGCCCGCATCGCCATGCCGGTAAAGATCCCCTCGACGCTGCCTGCGCGCGCCACGCTGGAGGCGGAGAACGTGTTCGTGATGGGCGAGGAGCGCGCCGCGCGCCAGGACATCCGTCCGATGCGCGTGGCGATCCTCAACCTCATGCCCACCAAGATCGCCACCGAGACGCAGCTGCTGCGCCTGCTCGGCAACTCGGCGCTGCAGGTCGACGTGACGCTGCTGCACACCGCGAGCCACGAGCCGAAAAACACCGATGCCGAGCACCTGCTGCAGCACTACACGACCTTCGAGGAGGTGCGTGACGAGAAATTCGACGGCCTGATCATCACCGGAGCGCCGGTCGAGCAGCTCGAGTTCGAGGCGGTCGATTACTGGCCGGAGCTCACGCGCATCCTGGACTGGGCCGAGACGGCGGTGTGCTCGACCTTCAACATCTGCTGGGGCGCGCAGGCGGCGCTGTACCACCGCTACGGGGTGCCGAAGCACCCCCTGCCGCGCAAGCTGTTCGGCGTGTTCGAGCACCGCGTGCTCGTGCCCATGGAGCGGCTGCTACGCGGTTTCGACGACGTGTTCTTCGCGCCGCACTCGCGCCACACCGAGACGCGGCGCGCCGACCTGGAGCAGGTCCGGGACGTCACCATCCTCGCGGAGTCCGACGAGGCCGGCGTGTACATCGCGTGCTCGGCCGACCGCCGCCACTTCTTCGTGACCGGGCACTCCGAGTACGACCCGCTCACGCTCAAGACCGAGTACGAACGCGACCGCTCGCGCGGGCTGCCGATCGACGTGCCCAAGAACTACTTTGCCGGAGACGACCCTGCGCGGCCCCCGGAGGTGCGCTGGCGCGGCCACGCCAGTCTGCTGTATGCAAACTGGCTCAACTACTATGTGTACCAGGTCACGCCCTTCCGCGCGCAGGACATCCCGAGCGGGGCGATGCACGAGAACTTCTGAGCCAAAGCCCCGGCTCGCACCGAGTGCCGCCCTGCAAGGATCGCTCGAACTGAACCGTCCTCCGCAATGAGCGAGGCCGCGACCGCGCTCGGCCAGGGAGCAGAACGGTGATGCGAGCAGGAGAGCTCCACGAGCCGGCTCGCTCCGGGCGGCCGTCATGAAAGGCCTGCCCCGCATCCTCGTGGCGGGAACGGCGCTTGCCGCACTGCTCGCTGTCGCCTTGCTCGCGCTGCTCGCGCTCGCGCCGGCGCTCGATGCGTCTCCCTGGCGCGAGGCCATCGCTTCCCGCGCCTCCGCGGCGCTTGGCCGCCAGGTCATCCTCGAGGGTCCTCTCGAGGTGCGGCTCGCGCGAACGGCGGAGGTCCGCATCGGTGGCATCCGCGTGCTCGACCCGCCCGGGTTCGCGGCGCGCGAGTTTGCGGTCCTGCGCGACGCACACGCGCGGGTCGATGCGTTTGCGCTGCTGCGAGGGCGGCTCGTCTTGCGATCCGTGGAAGCATCCGCCGCGCGCGTGCGCTTGGAGCGCGCGGCGGACGGCCGCGCGAACTGGACGTTCGGCGAGCCGGCGACGAGCGTGGCGCCGCCGGATGCGGCGGGCGGGCGCATCGCCGTCGAGATCGCGCGGATCACGCTTCGCGGGCTCACGGTCGATTTTGAAGACGCGCTGTCCGGAACGCACCGCCGCCTCGACCTCGACGAACTGACGGGCGTCGGCGGCTGGACCGAGCCGATCGCGATCGCCGTGCGCGGAAGGACCGCACGCGGATCGCCCTACGATGCTGCTCTCGCGGGGGGGCCGGCTCGCCTGCTTGCCGCGAGCGACGCGAGCTGGCCGTTCGCCCTGGACGCCACCGCTGCCGGCGTGCGGCTGCACGCAGCCGGGTCGGTCACGGCGGGCGCACGCAGTGCCGAGTTCGAGATCGGCGCGGGCGCTGACAATTTCGAAGACATCGAGCAGTTGCTCGGCACAAAGCTTCCAAAGTTGGGGGCCGCCGCGATTTCCGGGCAGGTCGCGGTCCGATCCGGTGCGATCGAGCTGGCGGGTCTGCGCGGCGTGGTGGGCGACTCCGTGCTCGCGGGGCATGTCGGGATCGATACGAGCGGTGCGCGGGTGCGCGCGACGGGTGATCTCGCGATCGCCGAACTCGACCTTCGCCCCTTCATGGGCGACCCGGCGGCCGAACCGCGCCGCGCGCCGAGCTACGAGGACCTCGCCGACAATGCGACGCCGTTGCGCGGACTCGTGCCGTTCGATCTCGCACTCGCGCTGCGGGTGGGTCGGCTCGCTGGCGTCGCCTTCGAGGTGCGCGACGCGACGCTCGAGGTCACCGCCGACGAGTCCGGCGTGCGCGCCCCGATGGCCGCGACCGTGGCAGGCATCCCATTCACGGGGTATGCCCGGCTCGACACGGGCGGTGCGACGCCCGCATTCGCGCTCGAGGTCGGCGCGCGCGACACGCGGCTTGGCGAACGCGCCCTGGAGGTGGTCGGCCTGGAAGGAGTCGAGGGGGGGCTCGAGCGCGTGGCATTCCGGGCAGGCGGCCGTGGTGAGACAGTCGGCGCAGTCGTGCGGGATCTCTCGGCGCGGCTCGAGCTCGAGAAGGCGCGGCTCTCGTACGGCCACTTCGCGGGCGGGCGAGCGATCGGCCTCGCGCTCGACGCGCTCGTGCTCGAAGCGGCGCACGGCGAGCGCTTGCGCGGCTCCGCGCGAGGCATGCTGCTCGGGAAGCGCGTCTCGTTCACGCTCCGCGGCCGCGAGCTTTCACGGATCCTCCGCGATGGCGTGCTCCCGGTCGAGCTCGCCATCGCCGGCGCCGGCGTGAAGGCGCGCATCGAGGGCGGGGTCGAGCGGTCCGACGTCGGTCGTGGCGCCGGGCTCAAGTTCCACGTTGCCGCGACGGGCTCGGGCGATATCGCCGAGTGGCTCGGCTTCGCGCCGCAGTCGCGGCTCCCAGTGGTGCTCCGCGGCGAGGCCCGGCGCGAGCCGGGGGGATGGCATCTTCGCGACACCCGCATCGAGATCGGGCGGAGCGTCGTCATCGCGGACGCGCGTCGCGCCGTCGTGGGCGGGCGAACCCTGACCTTCGTCAAGATCACGAGTCCCTTGCTCGACCTTGCCGAACTCGCCACCCTGAAGCCGCCGGTCGGTCGGGCGTCGCAGGGGGCACGAGAGCTCGCGTTGGACGTCCCGCTCCTGCCGCAGAGCATCGAGCTTGCCGACGCGGACATCGACCTCGCAATCGAACGCATCGTCCTGCGCCGCACGGAGTTGACCGGCGTCGGCTTCGATGCCCGGATCCGCGACGGATACCTCCCGCCTGCCCCGTTCAGGGCGAGCGTCGCCGCGGTCCGGTTCGATGGGACGCTCGGGATCGACCTGCGGAGCGACGCGCCGGAAGTCGTGGTGGAGCTCTCTGCGGTCAAGGTCGATGTCGGCGCCCTGCTGCGCGCGCTCGCCGTGGCCGAGAACATCGACGCCCACGCCGACGTGCTGCACTTCAGGCTCGCGGGGCGCGGCGGCAGCCTTGACGAGCTGGCCGAACATTCGTCGTTCGCCGCGCGGATGGCCGGCGGCGACTTCGCCCTGCGCGGCCCCGCGGGCAAGACCTTCGCGCGCATCGAGGTCCGGGAGGGCGTCGTCGCGGCGGCGCCGGGACAGCCGGTCGACGCACGCCTCGAGGGCGCCATCGAGGGGACGGACGTCGCAGTCCAGCTCACCACCGGCGCGCTTGCAGACTTCGCGCGGGATGCGCGCCGCGTGCCTCTCGCCGTCGCTGCGCGTGCGGCAGGCGCGACGCTCCGCATCGAAGGCGAGGCCGGGCTGCCGTTGGGGCGCAGCGGGCAGCTCGCGATCGCCCTCGCCGGCGAGCGGCTCGATTCGTTGAGCGGCCTCGCGCGCGTCGAACTTCCACCCTGGGGACCCTGGTCGCTCGCGGGGCCGATCACGATGACTGCGACGGCCTATGAGGTGCCGCGGCTCGCGCTCAGCATCGGCACGAGCCAGCTGACCGGACGCGGCACGCTCGATCTCGGCGGGGCGCGGCCGCGGCTCGACGTGCGTGTCGAGGCGGCGCGCCTCCAGCTCGACGACTTTCCGTTTTCCCGGCAGGCGGACGCGGGCCCCGCCGCGTCGATGTCGGCCGAAAGCCTGCGCGGCTACGCATCGCGCGCGACGACACGGACGCAGCGCGTACTGGACGCCGCGTTCCTCCGCCGCTTCGATGCCTTCCTCGACGTGAAGGTGAAGGAGCTGTTCTCCGGCGCCGACCGGCTCGCCGACGGCACGCTGCGCGCGCAGCTCGTCGAGGGTGAGCTCTACCTCGGTCCGGCCGAGGTGAATGTCCTCGGTGGGACGGCGAAGCTTGCGGCCGCGTACGACCCGAGCGAAGGCGGGATCAAGCTCGCCCTGGGCGCGTACATCGAGCACTTCGACTACGCGATCCTCGCGCGCCGCCGCTGGCCGGACTCGGACGTCTCAGGGCTGATCAGCATGAACCTCGAGCTCACCAGCACGGCCCGGTCGTTGAACATGGTGCTGGCATCGGCAAGCGGACGCATCGACATCGCCGTAGCACCGCAGAACCTGGGCGCACGACAGGTCGACCTCTGGGTCGTCAACCTGTTCCGCACCCTCCTCCCGGTCCTGGATCACGCACCCGCGTCCGTGGTCAATTGCATCGTCGGCCGCTTCGACCTCGTGGACGGCAAGCTCACCGAGGACCTCATGGTCATCGACACGAGCCGCATCCGGGTCTGGGGCACGGGCGGGATCGACTTCCGCACGGAGAAGATCGACTTCCGCTTCCGGCCCCGCACCAAGCGCCTGCAGCCCTTGAGCCTCGAGACGCCGGTTCGCGTCACGGGCACGCTCACCGACTTCAGCGTCGGCGTATCCCCGGAGGATGTGTTCGCCGCGATCGCGCGGTTCTTCACCTCGGTGATCGTGGTGCCGCTGCAAACGCTCTTTCGTGGTCCGATCCCGGTCGACGGGTCGGACGTATGCACCGATCCGCTGCGGCTGATCGAGACCGGGCCGCGCTGAGCCGCCAGCAGCGGCCGAGTGCCATCGCGGCGCGGACTGCGATCCCCGGGAGGAGGACCCCGAGGGCGATCACGGGTAGCGTCCGTCGGATACCGGCGAGGCGGAAACTGGCTTATGCTTGCGCTGCCGCGCCCGCCGCTCGAGGAGGCATCCCGCATGTACGATCGAATCCTGGTCCCCGTCGATGGATCCGCTTTTTCCGAAGAAGTGGTGCCGCACGCGCTCGGCATGGTCCGAGCCACCGGCGCCGCGCTGTCGCTGTTGCAGGTGGTGGATCGGGAAGACGAACGGGCCGAGGCCACGCGCTACGTTGGAGCGCTTGCGACCGAACTGGGGGCCGAAGGGCGCGCGGTCCTCGCCCGCGGCGACCTCGCCGACACGATCCTCGCCGAGGCGCGGCGCGTGCCGCGCACGCTGATCGCGATGACCTCGCACGGCCGCAGCGGGCTGATGGAAGCGATGATGGGCAGCGTGGCGATGCGCATCGTGCGCACGAGCGGAGACCCGATCGTCCTCTATCGGCCGCGCGGCGCGGCGGTCGAGGAGCGACGGCAGGCAGTGAAGATCAGCAGCGTCGTGCTGCCGCTCGACGGCACGCCGACCTCGGAGGAGATGGCATCGCAGGCCGCCGGCATGGCGCAATGGCTCGGCGCCGACCTCAGCCTCGTCCAGGCGATCACGCTCGACGGCACGCCTGCCGGCATTCCGGCGGGCGACGTGATGGAATCCTCCTACGTCCGCAGCCGCGCCGAGGACTATCGCAAGCGCTACGGCGTGCGCGCCAACTGGGAAGTGCTGCACGGTGATCCGGCCGACGCGATCGCGCGCTACCTGAACGAGCGCCGGGACGTGCTGCTCGCGATGGCGACGCATGCGCGGCGTCCCCTCGAGGCGGCGATCCTCGGCAGCGTTACCGCGGGCTGCCTGCGGAAGTGCGGCGTGCCGATCGTCACCCGCCTGCCGTGAGCCGGCGGGCTCGACGCCTTGGCGCTGCGGCGATGAGTTGCATGCGCTGGCGTTTTGCAGGGCATGGATGACGGCACGAGCCAGGTCGAGAGCATCGTCGGCGCAGGCTGGTCGGGCGGCATCGACGCCGCGCTCGCGGACCGCGCGACCGCCGCGCTCGAGGCTGGCAGCGTGCTGCGGCTGCCGCTGCCATTCGTCCTCGAGCCCGGCGAGACGCGGATCGTGCGCGACCACGTGCTGGCGGGCCACCGCAAGAACGTGAGCCTCGGCCCACGGGCGCAGAACGTGAAGGGCGCAGTCGAGGACGCGGGGCTGCGCCGCGTCCTTGCCTCTGCATGCGGACGCTATCAGCGGCAGACCGCGGAGCTCGCGCAGCGGCTCTTTCCCGCCTATCTCGCTGCACTGGAGATCGGCCGCACCAGTTTCCGGCCGGCCGAGGTGGCCGGACGCGTCCAGCAGAGCCCGCGCAAGGACGACACGCGGCTGCACATCGACGCGTTCCCTGCCACGCCGGTGCACGGGCGGCGGGTGCTGCGCTTCTTCACCAACGTCAATCCGGATGGCGTGGCGCGCCACTGGCAGGTCGGCGAACCGTTCGAGCAGCTGGCTGCGACCTTCCTGCCGCGGGTGCCGCGGTACTCGATGGCCGTCGCGCTCGCGCTGGCGGCGCTGCGCGTGACGAAGTCGGTGCGCAGCGAATACGACCATTGCATGCGCCACATCCACGACATCATGAAGTGCGACACCGCGTACCAGCGCGCGGCGGCGCGCCAGGACGTGCACTTCGCCGCCGGCGAGACCTGGATCGTGTTCAGCGATCAGGTCGTGCACGCGGTGCTCTCCGGCCGCTGCATGTTCGAGCAGACGATCTACCTGCCGGTGACCGCGCAGCGCTTTCCCGTACGCTCGCCGCTGCGTGTGCTCGAGCGCCTGACCGGTCGCGCGCTGGCCTGAAGGCGCGTGACCCCGCAGGGAAGCGATTGATCGCGACCAGAGTGACGAATTAAGAAAGGCTTGATTCAGTAATCCCCGCGGAAGCGGGGATCCGGCAAGTCGTTGAATGAGCCCGAACTGGATTCCGCTTGCGCGGGAATGACGGGGTTCTTCAGAGCTTCCTTAATCTCTTCGCATGCTCGATGCCGAAGGGAGCCGGCGGGCAGCTCGACGGCGCCGTCATTTGATGCGCTCGATCCGGCCGCCGTCGAAGCGGAAAACGATGTCGGCACGCGCGGCCGCCTCGGCGCGATGGGTCGAGAAAACGATGGTGCACCCGGATTGGCGGCGGTAGGCCGCGAGACCGTCGAGCACCGCCATTTCCTTTGCCGGATCCAGCGACGAAGTAGCCTCGTCCAGCAGCAGCAATGGCGCATTGCGCACCAGCGCACGCGCAAGCGTCAGCCGCTGCCGCTGCCCGCCCGACAGCAACGCCCCGCCTTCGCCGATCGGCTCATCGCCGGCGAGGTGAGGCAGTTCGCCCCCGATGTCCAGCGCCGCAGCGCGCAGAGCCGCCGCGATCTCCTGGGGGCTCGCGTCCAGGCGTCCCAGCCTGACGTTCTCGACGATCGAGGCATTGAACAGCAGCGGAGTCTGGGTCACAAGGGCAAGGTGATGACGCCACGAATCGGCGGCAAATGTCTTGAGGTCACGCCCGTTGACGAGGACACAACCACTGTCCGGGTCCAGGAACCGCGTGAGCACGTAAAGAAAGGACGTCTTGCCCGAACCGGAGGGGCCGACCAGCGCGACGAAGCTGTTCCTCGGCAGCACCGCCGACACGCACTGGAGAACGTCAATGCCCGGCGAATACGCCACGCTGACACCCCGCACCTCGATGTCGCCGAGCGCGCCGTCGAATTTTTCCGTTCCGTCGCGCGTCTGCGCCTCCGTCCGCAGAAACCCCTGCACCCGCTCCAGCGCGCCTGCCGCGATCGCCAGCTCCCCGTAATAGTCTGCGATGGTGACGAACGGCGCGATCAGCCCTGCGACGATGGTGAGGAACGCGACCAGCGCGCCGACCGTCATCTCGCCGCGGAAGATCAGCAGGACGCCGAGCGCGAGGACGGCGATGCGGATGCCCTGAAACACGAGCTGCGTGCCGGCCGTCAGCGTTGCTTCGACGCGCGCGACCCGAATGCTCAACTGCATCATGCGGCCGAGGATTGCGGCGACGGCGTTCTCCGCCCAGTTGCGGAGGCCGAACGAAACGATGATCGCGTGATTGGCGAGATGCTCGCTCGCCGTTGCCGACAGGTCGCCCATGCAATCCTGCAACGATCGGCTGCTAGCGCGCAGCCGACGGCTCGTCGTCAGGTACATGACGCTGAAGATCGGCGCCCCGATGCCGAGCGCCAAAAATGCCAGCAGGCCATTGAGGTAGACCGCGTAGGCGCTCATGACGAGCAGCGTAGTCGTCTCGAAGATCAACGCGGGCAGCGTCCTTTCGATGACGCCATGCATGTGATCGACATCGTTGGTGATCCGCGACAGCAGATCGCCGCTCCGCTCCCGATCGAGGAAGCGCGGCGGCAGGGAGCAGTATTTCTCGACGCAGCGCTGGCGCAGCTCGACCAGCACCTGCGCCGCCATCGCGCCGGCGATGACGATCCGCCGGTAGGTCGCCAGACCGCCGCCGAGGACGACGACCGCGGGCAGAACGACCCATAACACCAAACCCCGGGCATCGCGCTGCGGAATGACGTCGTCGATCAGGTATTGCATCGCCCAGGGCACGACGAGTGCGCTCGCGGCCGCGAGGAGCAGGTACGCGAGCACCTCGATGCCGCGCCACACATGCGGTCGCAGCAGAGGCAACAACTGCAGCAGCGGGTGACGGAGCGCGCCCCGGCTCCGGACGGTCTCAGCCATCGCGACGATCCGTCCGGACCAGGCTGCGGTAGAGCGCAGCCAGCAAATCGTAGAGCACGTACTCCTGGGCGCGCTGCGCCGACCGCAACATGCGATTGACGGTCATGTGCAAATAGCTCTCCAGGACCTCACCGACCGATAGATCGTCCAGCGCACCGGGAGCGGCGATGGCGCGAGCGAGGGGGAGAAGCGCAGCGGATCGCCGCCGCAGCGCCATGGCGCCGGCATGAAGAACATGGCCAGCCGCGGGGTCGGCTCGCAGCAGTGCCAGAAGCTCGGCCGATTCACGGCGCAGCTTTGCGCCGATCTGCTTGCGCAACCGGCTGTCGACCTCCAGCTCGCGGGCAAACCGGTCGCGCAGTCTCGAAACCAGGTCGACGCGCGCGTCCATGGCGAGCGAGAAATCGGTGAGCAGGCGGTCGAGCGCCAACAATGCGAGTCGCCACCTCGCATCTTGGCCCCGGTCGCCGTGGTAGCGGGCCACGATTTCAGCGGCAGCCACGCTGTCCCGGTAGAACAGCTCTTCGGCAAGCTCCATGCCGGCGATCCCGCCGTAGCGCTCGATCTCCCGTTCGTAGGTGGCGAGCTCGACGCGGTGCAGATGACCCGATGCCAGCCACGAGGCAGCTTCGACATTCACGCCTGCGAGCATCCCCGCAAGGGCGGCCGGCGTTCCTTGCACGCGCCAGCGCAGGTGGTGCTCGGGATCGGCATAGCGGACGAAGAACCAGCGGCTCGCCACGCCGTCTTCGAGCGCCCGCTGGGAGAGGGGCAGCACCAGCCGGCGCAAGATATGGTCGCCGCTCGCCTCGCCGCAGTAGAGCTTCGCGTACAACCAGTCGCTGCCGGGAGGGAAACTGCGCCGGGCCCGCTCCAGCGGACGGCGCGTTCCCGAGCCTGCGCTGTCCGCCGATGGCGCGGGTGAAGCCCGACAAATGAACGGCACCACCAATTCGTGGCAGTAACGCCCGTCAGGACCGTGTGCAGGGAAACGATCGGGTGCCGACAGCCATTCGACCAGCACCAGGGTCCAGCGGCTCTCGACGAGCAGGCTGTCGACGCAATAGGCGTTATCCAGATCGAGCAGCAAATCATTGTCGCCATCGACGAGCACGACGTGTCGCGGAATTCGGCGGCGCCGGCGCCACGCGTGGAATCGGACCGTCCGCTCCGCCCCGCGCAGGGCGGCGATGGGCTTCAGTTCCTCGCCCGTCACTCGCCAGCGCGCTCGCGCCAGGATGAGACGACCGGCCGTGACGCGCGGCAGGAAGGGCGCATCCTCGAGCGGTCCCCAGTCCCACCCGAGAGAAGCGATGACGCCCTGTCCCTGCAAGGCGGCGAGAAACCGGTATACGCCGGGATTCTTCGGGTGAGCGATGTTGTGGGCATTGGACAGTCGCGGCACGATCTCCCGCGCCAGGCTCGCCGAGCGCAAGACGATCCTGCCGCCACGCAGGGCCACGCGCAGATCGCCGATCGGGATCTGCTGCGACGCCGGCGCGCCGGAGCGCCCCAGATAGGGGATCTCGTGGGTGCGCAGCAGCGGACGCGAGAGAACGTTGCCGACGCGATCCTCCGGCTGGCAGACGATCTCGGCAAAAATGGCGTCCGGTCGGAGCGCCTCTTCCTGTCGCAGGTGGCCGATCAGCGCCGCCATCAGTTCCTTGTCGGCGTGGCAGAAGCGGCCCAGCAACTGGGCGCCGGACGGCCCGACAACGGAATTCACGACGATCTGGTAGCTGCCGGTCTCGATCGCCTGCCGGTCGCCGACGAGCGAACACAGAATGGCCAGAGCATCGGGCAGCGGGCGCCGGTTGCGGGCCTCCAGGCGCTCGAGATCCGACGCATCCAGCGCCAGCACGGTTTCGCCCGAACTCCAGCACTCCTGGCATCTGCGCAGCAGGAAACCATGCCGATCCGTCCATGGTCGGCTGGCCGGCGCTCCAGTCGCCGGGAAATCCAGATCCGCGATCAGGCGCTCCGCTTCGGAAGCGAGGGATCGACCAGCACCGAAGCCGACGCCCAGTTCTTCGTCGAGCGCTTCCATGAGATCGACTTCCCTGCCCTCGTAGCGCGCCTCGAATGCCTTGGCGAACTCGGCCAGGCGGCCTTGGCGCGGTTCCGTGATTCGGTGCAGCAGATGAATCGCCTTGATCAGGTCGGCGATCACCGCGCCGCCGAGTGTCGCCTGCGGCGTCGGCCGGATCACGTCGACCTGGAAGAGATGCGCTTCATCCGGCTGCACGGGCAGTGCGCTCAGCTGCTCGGCGATCGCTCGGTACCTGTCGACCGCGCCGGTCGGCGTTCCGTCATCGGCCTCGCGCAGGGCCTCGCGGACCCGCCCGAGCACGCCGGCGATTCGGCCCAGCCCGCCGCCCCGGCCGGCTTTCCGCAACCAGTCGTCCATCGCCTCCTCGCCCGTGACGATCGGTGCCAGGTCGGAGACCAGGATGCGGCAGTCCGCCAAGGCGCCGACGAAACCGGTCGCGTCGGCTGCGGTCACGCCGGGCCCGATGAGCAACTCGGCCAGCTCGGCGATCGATGCGCGTTCATTGGCCGCGGCGAGAACCGTATCCAGCGCTGCGGATCGGTCGACCGCGACGAGGTGGTAGCGCCGCGTCTTGCCGTTAACCTGCCATTCCACGTAGCGGTACTGAGCGCCGGCCGGATACAGGCTGTTGTTTGGGCGATAGCGCAGGAGCGGGCGCATGGTTGCGTCCGACTCGACGGCCGCCGCCAACCCTGCCAGGTACTCGAGATCCAGTCGGGTTCTGCGCCGGTACGGTTCGCCCGGTGCCAGGGTCAGCTGGGTGCGATCGCCAACCCGGCCCAACGAATGCGTCGCGAACAGGCCGAAGGGCGTGGATCGCGTGGCCATGCGTGTCAGGTAGCGCGACAGGGAGACCGCGAGTCCATCGCTTTCCGCCGACGGCCCCGCAGCCAGCCACTGGTCGAGGCGCGACGCGAAGCCCGGTGACGCCAGGAAGATCGCCTCGCGCACGAGCGGCCGTGCCAACCAGTCCTGCAAGCGCTTTCGCAACAGAGCGCGATCGTGATCGAGCGCGGCCGCCAACCCCGCAGCATCGCCGTCTTCGATGGCGGCGGGCACGGCGAGTCCCTCGCTCCAGGCGAGCCACTCGTCGACGGGCAACATCGGCATGCGCCAGCCGAAGAACCCGCTCGGCGCAATGTGCGGTTTCGGCGTCTCAGCCAATCAGCACGATGCTCGCAGCGGAGAGATCAAGAGTATCCGATCCCAGTCCGGCTCTATGGGCAGCATGCCGGCCAGCAGCCCGAGCCCGATGCCGGCGGCGCCGTTCAGCAACTCGGGCGTTGTGATCCAGACGTCCTGCAGATTCTCGTCGCGAATGAGCGAGAGGAATCCGCCGATACCCTTGCCCGCCTGACAGGAAGAAAAGGTATGGTCGTACCAGCGCCGTGCCGCGTCCCGAAACAGACTCTGTCCCGTCGCCTGGTATAGTCGATTGAACTGGTGCGCGACCCCGCAGTTGCCGTGACAAAGGCCGGCATCGGCCCTCGGCGGCGCCTGCATCGCCCGTCTTGCCACCGCCAATCCGATTCGTATCGCTTGATCGCGCCAATCCGCGCGACCGGCAGCGGTCGCGGTCGTGAGCACGGCGAGCGAGACGCCGAGGTCGCCGTAGCACCACGCGAACTCGGTATTCTTTGCCGGACCGATCGTGGCGATCCAGTAGGGGAAAGCCGAGACCCCCTGTCCGATCCGTTCCTGCCGCAGCAACCATGCAAAACACGCGTCAACCAGTGCGGACGTGCGCTCCCGATCGATCCCCGCAGCCGCCGCGCGCGCGAGAAACGCCATGATCCCGGGAACGCCGTGAGCCACGCCCAGATCGAAGCGTCCATCCGGATATTGGGATCGATCGTCCTCGTCGAGTTCCTCGGGCGGAACTCGCCACGCCACGCCGCCCGATCCGTCCGGGTCGGCGCGTTCCGCCAATGTCCGAACGATGGCCTGCAGCCCGACCACGGCGGCGGGACGGGGCAGTCTGTCGAGAAGATAAACGCCGATGCCGACGAGACCCGAGATCAGATCGAGTTCGCGGGAATTTCCGCGCCCGAGATGATCGGCCAGGACGTCATCGATCGCGGCAAGCGCATCGCCGCCGTCGGATTTTGGCGCAGGGAGGAATCGCTGCACCACCCAGGCAACGCCTGGAAAACCGCTGAACAAGGAGCTGTCCAGCGCCCGCGCGGCAAGCGCATCGACCGCCCGCTGCAGCACCTTGTCGCGCAGGGCTGCTGCATCGATCGGGGAGTCCTCGTACCGCGCGAGCGCCGCGAGGAACAGGACCAGTCCGGCATCGCCGCCTGCCAGCCCGGCCGGATCCCCCGTCCGATGCAGGCCTGCGATCGACTCTGGCGAGTCGATATAACGAGCGACATCGATGGCGATCGCGCCGACGACCTCGCCGGCACGCGCCAGTTTCGTTCCGCCCAGGAGCGGGTGCCAAATTGGCGAAATACCGGATTCCCGTGGCAGCAATCAAATCATCACCGCCTACCGGACGCGACGGTCGGGTTTTCCGCCGGTTGCGGAAGGCGGTTACAGCCCTGGGCGCCGCAGCGCCCAGGGCTGTGCGAATCAGCAGCAGTGCGCGGTGACCTTGGATTGCGTCGAGGCCGGACAGTTGTCGGGCTTTGTCCTATCGTCTCGAGGCTTGGCTTCGGGGTTCGCGTCATTCAGGATTTCGGAATCGAGCCGAACGATGGTGTCGCGATTCAAGGTGAGCGAACCAAACCTGATGTCCTTTTCCGGCATGACAACCTCCTTGATTGAGATAGCGTCGCATCGGCCGAGCGAGGCAATCACCGAACGTCGCCCGGCATCTAATCGGGCAGTGAACTTCCGCTTGCGCCGGAATTCCACCGCTCGCTCCGCCGCAGGTCTTTCCGTTCCCTCGCGGCGATGCCGAAGAATATTAGCACCAAGAAAAAGAGAAGCACGCGGCAAAATTCGCAGAGAAACCCCTCGCGCACTGTAAAAGCGATCGACAGTGCGAGCGGCAGGTACGAGCCGTCCGCAGTGTTCCACCGACTGAGCCGGAAGTTTGCCGCGCCGGCCGACCATCCGCACGAGTTGCGTATACTCGTGCCCCGTGCCAGGCAGACTCCGAGGCAAGGTCGCGATCGTCACCGGCGCCGGCGGCGGCATCGGCCGGGCCGTTTGTCTTGCCTTTGCCGACGAAGGCGCGGCGTTGGTGTGCAGCGACATCAACCGAGAGAGCGCCGGCGAGACCGCCGCCCAGGTCAGGTCGCGGGGCGGACGGGCGGTGGCCATCGTGGGCGACCTCGCGCGGGAGCAGACCGCGAGCGAGCTGGTCGCCGCGGCGCGGGCGGAGTTCGGCGGCTTGACCATCGTCGTCAACAGCGCGGTCCGCGACGCGCGGTATCTGCCGGTGACCGAACTGCCGCTCGCCGAGTGGCAGGCGACCATCGACGCCAACCTCACCGGCCCCTTCCTGCTGTTGAAGCACGCGATCCCGGTCATGATCGCCGGTGGCGGCGGCAGCATCGTCCTGATCGCCTCGCAACTCGCGCGGGCTCCGAAGCCGGGCCGGGCCTGGTATGCCTCGCAGAAGGGCGCGTTGCTGAGCTTGGCGAAAGCGCTCGCCGTCGATCACGCCGCACAGAACATTCGCGCCAACACCTTGTCGCCCGGTCCGACCGCCGACCAGCGGTTCCTGGGCCAGTGGCCGAGCGAAGCCGAAGCGCACCGGAACGCCGCGACGCTGTTCGGGCGGCTCGGCACGCCCGCGGAGATGGCGGCGGGCGCGGTGTTCCTCGCGAGCGACGAATCCTCGTTCATGACCGGAACCGACCTGCTGATCGACGGCGGCTACACCACCGTCTGAAGCGGCGGTCCGATGACCGGCAGGCCGAATATTCAAAGCGCCGTCTTGGGCCCATAGCCGCCCGATGCGCTGACGGCCCGGACGTTCGCTTGCTGGTATCCTGGTGCGCCGCGCTCCGGAGTGCGAAGCTCGGGACTTGACCATCATCCATCCGCGCGGAAGCTCGCATGCACAGTGCATCGCCCTCGGCGGCTGAGGCGGCAGCGTCGCTCATCCACGGCTTCGATCTACGGCGCCTGCCGCAGGCGTTCTACGAGAATCCCTACCCGTACTACCGGGCGCTGCGCGAGAACACCCCCGTGCGCAGCATGCCCGATGGCTCGGTACTGCTGACGCGCTATGCCGACTGCATGACGGTGTACAAGGATCCGGTCGTCTTCAGCTCGGACAAGACCACCGAGTTTCGCCCGAAGTACGGCGATTCGCTGCTCTATCAGCACCACACCACGAGTCTGGTGTTCAACGATCCGCCCCTGCACACGCGCGTGCGCAGGCTGCTGCTCGGCGCACTTACGCCACGGGCCATCGAGGCGATGGAGCCGGGCTTGATCGCGCTCGTGGATGGCCTGCTCGACCGCATGGCGCGCCAGGAGAAGGTGGACCTGATCGAGGGCTTCGCCTCCGTCATTCCGATCGAGATCATCGGCAACCTGCTCGACGTGCCGCGCGCGGAGCGCGGCCCCCTGCGCGAATGGTCGCTCGCGATCCTCGGCGCGCTGGAGCCGGCGCTTACGCCCGAGCAGCTCGAGCGCGGCAACCGCGCCGTGGCTGAATTCCTCGCGTACCTCGAGACGCTCGTCGCGGACCGACGCACCCATCCGGGCAACCCGGTAACCGATGCGCTGACCCGGCTGATCCTGGGCGAGGGCGACGGCGAGCGGCTGACACACACCGAGCTGCTGCACAACTGCATCTTCCTGTTGAACGCCGGGCACGAGACCACGACCAACCTGATCGGCAACGCGCTGCAAGCGCTCATCGAGTGGCCGCAGGAGAAGGCGCGGTTGATCGCGCAGCCGGAGCTCGTTCGCACGGCGGTGGAGGAATTCCTGCGGTTCGAGAGCTCCAACCAGCTCGGCAATCGTATTGCCACCTGCGACACGCAGGTGGGAGGCGTGCCGCTTGCGGCCGGCACCCAGATCACCTTGTGCATCGGCGCCGCCAACCGCGACCCGGAGCAATTCCCCGATCCGGACCGGCTCGATCTCGCGCGCACCCCCAACCGCCACTTGGCATTCGGATCCGGGCCGCATCAATGTGCGGGGATGCACCTGGCGCGGCTCGAGGGCCGCGTCGCGATCGGGCGTTTCCTCGCGCGCTTTCCGCGCTATGCGCTTGCCGGTGAGCCGATCCGCGGCGGCCGCGCGCGGTTCCGCGGCTTTTTGCACATTCCCTGCACCCTTGGCGCATGATGCGCGCGCGATCGCGTAGCGCAATCGCCGTGGCGGCCGGCGCCCGTCACTTCGACTCCTGAGCGTACACGCCCTGCCAATCGGGCGGGGGCGGAGTCTTCTCGTAGGCGGCGCATCGCCCGAGGTAGCGCGACGCGGGGCCGTCGTCCGGATCCCCTTCGAGCGTCCGCTCGAACAGCTGCCGGGCCTCCGCGAAGCGCCGCTCGAGGAAGCGATCGAGCCCCTGCTCGTACCGGGCGATCGCTTCCATGCGCTGCGGCGGCACGGCGTCGCGCGATCCGACGAGCTCGTGCACGTCGAGCGGCGCGGTCTTCCCCTTCAGCGTCACCCGCGCGAGCCGGCGGAACACGAACGCGCCCGCTCGCTCGGTCTCGGCCTCGGCGCGGGTGCTCCCGGAGACCGCGATGCGGCTCGCGAAGTCCTTGTTGAGCGGCTCGAGCCGCGCGGCGATGTTGACCTCGTCGCCGATCACCGTGTAGTCGAAGATCTCGCGCGAGCCCAGATTGCCGACGATCATCTCGCCCGTGTTGATGCCGATCCGCGCGGCGAGCGGTGGCTTGCCCTCGGCGCGCCACTTCGCCGCAAGCCGGGCCGCCTCGTCCATCATGAGGAGCGCGGTCTCACACGCCCGGGCCGC